>Ga0335081_10000136_pt1 | contig 146414 bp, 143 predicted proteins | sample Lox_Sample_35_FD_206713 | JGI IMG/M metagenome (GOLD analysis project Ga0335081, IMG submission 206713) | Soil microbial communities from Loxahatchee National Wildlife Refuge, Florida, United States - Lox_Sample_3.5 | ecosystem: Environmental > Terrestrial > Soil > Wetlands | place: USA... | reverse complement strand
GGCTCGGTGTTCTCCGCCCTGCTGCGCACCCGGCGCGGGCTGGGTTACACGCTGGCGGTGTCCTCCGGCCAGGAACTCGTCACCACCGCCGCTGAGTACGCCGAATGGGCGTTGGGCATGCCGGGGACGCGGGTGCTGGCGCTGGTCCTGGAAGCGGTCCGGGACGCCGGCCGGCTGCGCGCGGTGCTCGCCTCGGCAGCGGCCCGGGACATCCCGGTGGTGCTGCTCACCGCGGGCCGGTCGGCGCGCGGCCGGGCCATGGTGTCCGCGCACTCCGGGGCACTGGCCGCCGCGGACGGCGGCTGGGAGGCGCTGGCCCGCGGGTACGGCGTGCACCGGGTCGGTGACCTGGCCGAGCTGGCCGACACGCTGGAGCTGTTCGCGACCGGCCGCCGGGGCGGCCCGGGGGCGGGTTCGGCCCGCACCGGCATCGCCAGCGTGCACGACTCGGGGCTGGAACGCGCGCACGTGGCCGATGTCGCCGACGAGCTGGGCGTGCCGTTCGCGGCCATCGGCGAGCCGACCACGGCCCGGCTGGCCGGGCTGCTGGACCCCGGGCTGGAGCCGGCCAACCCGCTGGACATCTGGGGCACCGGGGCCCGGGCCGGGGAACAGCTGTCCGGGGCGCTGACCGCGCTGGCCGGGGACCCGGCCGTGGCCGCGGTGGCGCTGGCCGTGGACCTGGTGCCCGAGTTCGACGGGGACCGGTCCTACCCGGCCGCGGTGACCAGTGCCGCGCGGCGGACCAGCAAGCCGGTGGTGGTGCTGAGCAACCTGCCCGCCGCCATCGACGCGGGCACCGCGGCCGGGCTCCGGGCGGGGGGGATCCCGGTGCTGGAGGGGACCCGCACTGGGCTGCTCGCCCTGGGCCATCTGCTCCGGCACGGCACGTCCGCACCACCGGCACCGGCCCCGCCCATCGACCAGGCCCGGCGGGCCCGCTGGTCCGCCGTGATCGCGGCGGGCGAGGCGCGCGGGACCGAGCTGGCCAGCCTGCTCCGCGACTACGGCATCCCGGTGGCCCGCGCCCGCACGGCCACGACCGAGGCCGGGGCACTGGCCGCGGCGGCGGAGATCGGCTATCCCGTGGTGCTGAAGACCGACGAACCCGGCATCGCGCACAAGTCGGACGCGGGCGGGGTGGTGCTGGGGCTGGCCGGGCCGGCCGCACTGACCGCGGCGTACCGGGACCTGGCCGAGCGGCTCGGCCGCCGGGTCCTGGTCGCCGAGACCGTGCCGGCCGGCCCGGAACTGTCCCTGGGCCTGGCCCGGGACCATGAGCTGGGGCCGCTGCTGGTGGTGGGCGCGGGCGGGCTGCTGGTGGAACTGCTCGCCGACCGGGCCGTGGCGCTGCCCCCGGTCAGCGCGGAGCAGGCCCGGGACATGCTGAGCGGGCTCCGGGTGGCCGCCCTGCTGGCCGGGGCCCGCGGCCAGCCCGCGGCCGACCTGAGCGCGGTGACCAGCGCCGTCACCGGCCTGTCCCAGCTGGCCACCGAGCTCGGCGGCGGGCTGGACGCGCTGGACATCAACCCGCTCATCTGCGGCCCGCGGGGGGCGGTCGCGGTGGATGCCCTGGCCATTCCCCGTCAGGGCCCGCTATCAGGCCGCTGACCAGCCCAAACGCCTAACCCGACATATGTCGGGTTAGGCGAACCGATACCTTTCCCCGGAAAATTCACATTACGGACGCAAGACTGTTACCGAGTGGCGGCCCGGCTGCCGCGTGCTCACCCCAGCTCACCTGGGATAATCGGCGAATGCTACAGCAGGGCACCGGCCGTCTCGGCGCACTGATCCGGGACGGCCTGGCCGCGGCCCAGGCGGTGGCCGGGGAGCAGCGCCTGCCCGGCGGTGACCCGGTGATCCTGTCCTGCCGGGGGAATCTGGTCGTGCACCTGGCCCCGGCCCCGGTGGTGGCCAAAGTGGCCACGCTGACCGCGTGGACCCGGCGCAGCCCGTTCGACTGGCTGGCCCGCGAAGTGTCGGTCGCGGATTACGCCGCCCGCCGGGGCGGCCCGGTGGTCCCGCCGACCCGGCTGGCCGATCCCGGCCCGCACCGCAGCGGCGGCTTCGCGGTCAGCCTGTGGACGTTCCGGCCGCCGGCCGATCCGCCCGGGGCGCGGCCCCGGCCCGCCGACGTGGGGGCGGCGCTGGCCGCCCTGCACCGCGCGCTGGACGGCTACCCGGCCAGCCAGCTGCCCTGGCTGAGCCCGGCCCTGGACCAGGTCACCGAGGGCCTGGCCGCGCTGGAGGCTGGGTATGCGCTGGACCCGGCGCGGGTGGCCGCGCTGCGCACCCGGCACGCGGAGATCCGGGCCGGGCTGGACCGGCTGGGCGGAAGCCCGGTGGTGCTGCACGGGGACGCACACGGCGGGAACCTGCTGCCCGGCCCGGACGGCTGGCGGTGGATCGACCTGGAGGAGACCTGCCAGGGGCCGCTGGCGTGGGACCTGGCCACGCTGGCCGCCGCGTACGGCACGGCGACCGAGGAGAGCCAGGCCGCGCTGGACGGCTACGCAGCGGCCAGCGGCCAGCCGGTGCCGGGTCCCGGCGTGCTGGCCCAGTTCGCCCGGGCCCGCGAGCTGGAAGCCGCGGTGTGGGCGCTGGGCATGGCACACCAGAACCCGGCCCGCTACCGGGAGCTGGCCGGTTCCTGGCTGGCCCGCATTCTCCGCTAGACGCCGCTCACCGGCCCGTGCGCGGTGACCACCTGCTGGAGCGCAAGTGGCGGGGCCGATTCCGAGCACTTGCCCTTTTTGTTGCGGCGCAGCACGCCGAGAATATCGGCGGTAAACGTGCCGTGGCCCTTTATGTGACGGAACTTGCCGGTGCCTTTGCCAATACGGTAGCGGCCCCGCTGCAATACCGTGAGCAGGCAGGTGTGCCGGTTCACCTGGCTGACCGTATGGGTGGGCCGCGGGTACGCCTTGAACGTGCCCCCCGGGAACCGCAGCGTGCCCACCCGGGTGTTCAGGTTGATGCTGCCGCCGGCCGTGAACGCGCCGGTAGCGATCGCGCTGGCCCGGCCCGAGGGCAGCCCGGACACGAACCGGAAGAACTCCGTGCGCCCCGCGTGGCTGGTGGCCGCGCTGGCCGCGGTCAGGCTGCTGCCGGTTATCGCCGCGGCCGCACAAAGCGCTCCCGCGGCGGCCAGAATTTTCCGCATAATACCCCCCAGTAATTGTTGCGGACGATCGGTGTGACGTTAGCACAGCGCACCCGGGAAAAGGTGCACCGGCGCCGGGAATTGGCGCGGCGGGAATTCGCGCGCCGGCGGCGGCTCCCGGGGCCCGGGGCAGCGGCACGGCCCGGGCGTTCAGCCCGGACGTGCGGGCCGGATCTCCGTGGCCGCGTCCGCCGCGGCCTCGGCTACCGCAGCCAGGAACGTACCGATCGCGGCGCGGTGCTCGGCCGGCACGCCGCCGGCCAGGGCCCGGACCATGGCGTGGTACCGGGCCAGGGCGGGCGGGGTCCGCATCGCCGCGGCCGGGGACAGTTCGACCAGCACGTACCGGCGATCGGTGGGGTGCGGCCGCCGCCGCACCCAGCCGGCTCGCTCGAGCCGGTCCACCAGCATGGTGACCGCACCTGAGGTCAGGGACAGCCGCGCCCCGAGCTGGCGCTGGGTGAGCGGGCCGTCCAGCTCCAGGTGCTCGAGCGCGTCCAGGCCGGCCGGGCTGATCCCGGCCTGGCTGGCCAGCACGGCCCGCAGCCGGTCGCGGGCCAGGCCGAACCGCTGCAGGCCGCCCGTCATCACACCGGGCTGGATGGGCGTCATTTGCGCTCAGTATAGCGAGGAACTAAGCTACTTGACGAGTGAGTAGCTTAGTAATTGAGCTAAGGGGTGATCACGATGACCGGATTACGCTCAGCACAGCCGGATGCGGGCCGCGCGGCCCCGGCTGAGCACCAGTCCCCGGCCGGCCCGGCGGGTGCCCTGCTCACCGCCGTGTCCATGACGGCCGGCCGTGGCCGGGCCGCGCGCACGGTAACCGCGCTGGCCCGGCTCACTCCCCAGGACCGGGTGCTGGACGTCGGCTGCGGGCCCGGGACGGCAGCCCGGATCGCGGGCCGCCAGTGCGCCGGCGTGACCGGCGTGGACCCGGCCCCGGAGATGCTCCGCCTGGGCCAGTGGATCACCCGGTGGCGCGGGCCGGCCGACGTGACGTTCCGCAGCGGGCGGGCCGAGATGCTGCCGCTGCCCCCGGCCAGCGTGACGGTCGCCTGGGCGATCAGCACCGTGCACCACTGGGCCGACCGGGCCGCCGGGCTGGCCGAGATGGCCCGCGTGCTCGCCCCAGGTGGCCGGGTCCTGCTGGCCGAGCGCCTGGCCAGGCCGGGGGCCCGGGGCCTGGCCGCACACGGCCTGACCCGCGATCAGGCCAGCCAGGTGGCCGCCGAGCTGGCCGCCGCGGGGTTCACCGGGGTGTCCTGGGGCATCCACCAGGCGGGCCGCCGCACCCTGGTCGTGCTGACCGGCCGGGTCCCCGCCGCACCGGACTGACCCCGGCCGGGAGCCGGGCTTACCGGGCCCGGGCCAGACCGGGCCCGGGCTACTCCGGCCCGTTCCGGCGCAGCCCGGCGCGGGCCGTGGCGGCCAGGGCCGCCCCCCGGCGGCGCAGCCGTTCGGCGCGGCGGTCGGCCAGGACCTGGTGCACCACGTTGCGGCCCGGGATCCCGGTCACCCCGCCACCGCCGTGGGTGGCCGAGCCGGCCTGGTACAGGCCGGCCACCGGGGTGCGCAGGTCGGCGTAACCGGCCGCGGGGCGGGCGTGGAACAGCTGGCCCAGGCTGAGCTCACCGTGGAAGATGTTGCCGCCGACCAGGCCGTACTCCTCCTGCATCTGCTGCGGCCCGATCACCTGCCGGTGCAGCACCGAGCTGGTGAAGCCGGGCGCTACCTGCTCCATCCGGGCCAGCACCCGGTCCGCGTAGGCGGCCAGTTCGGCTTCGTCCGGGGCGGCCGCGTAGCTGTGCGGCACCCACTGGGTGAACATCGACATGACGTGGTGGCCAGGCGGGGCCAGCCTGTCGTCGAACACGCTCGGGATGCAGATGTCCGCGAACGGCCGCTGCGACGGGCGCCCGCTGACCGCCTGCTGGAACGCCGTCTCGACGTCGTCCAGGCTCTCGGCCAGCACGATCGTGCCCCCGTGGATCTGCGGGTCCGGCTCCGGATGGCTGGCGAACACCGGCAGCCGGTCGAGGGCCAGGTTGATCTTGACCGTGCCGCTGCGGGTCTGCCAGCGCTGGATGTCCGCGACGAACCCGGGTGGCAGCACGGCCGGGTCGAGCAGCCGGAGGAAGGAAATCTGCGGGTGCGCGGTGGTGATGACCGTGCCCGCGTCGATCTCCTCGCCGTCGGCCAGCGTGACCCCGGCCACCGAGCGGGCCGGGCCGCGGCCGGGCTGGGTCCGGATCTGGGCCACTTCGGCACCGGTCCGCAGCCCGGCGCCGAACGAGCGGGCCGCCGCGGCCAGCGCGCTGGTCACCCCGCCCATCCCGCCGCGCGGGAACCCCCACGCGCCGGCCTGGCCGCCGGTGTCGCCGATGTGGTGGTGCAGCATCACGTAGGCGGTGCCCGCGGAGCGCGGGCCGGCCCAGGTGCCGATCACCCCGGACACCGAGAGCAGGCCGAGCATCGCGTCGCTCTCGAAGTACTCCTCGATCAGGTCGGCGATGCTGGCCGCCAGCAGCCGGGTGACATCCACCATCCGGCGCTCGTCCAGCCCGCGCAGGTGGCGCAGCAGCAGCGCCTGCCGCCACAGGTCGGCCGGGCGGCGTGAGCCGAGCCGGGGCGGGATCTCGTCCAGCATGGGGCCCAGCACCCGGGCCAGCTGCGCCAGGTGAGCCTCGTAGCGCGGGTAGGCGTCCGCGTCCCGGGCGGAGAACCTGGCTATCTCCGCGTGCCGCTCCGCCGGGCCGGCGGGCAGCCGCAGGTAGCGCCCGTCCGCCCGGGGCGCGAAGTACGGGCCCTGCGGGTACACGTGGTAGCCGTGCCGGGCCAGGTCCAGGTCGGCGACCAGGGCCGGCGGCAGCAGCGAGACCACGTAGGACAGCGATGTCACGGTGTAGTCCGGGCCGAACGGGTGCTCGCTCACCGCCGCACCGCCCAGCACCGGCCGCCGCTCGCAGACCAGCACGTCCAGCCCATTCTTGGCCAGGTAAGCGGCGGCTACCAGCCCGTTGTGCCCACCGCCGATGATCACTACGTCGTGGTGTGCTGTCACCGCCGCCATCCTCTCTCGTGTGCCTGCTGTCCGGCCGTTCAGGGTACCCACTACCCGCGTCCGCGGTCAGTCGCGTGCTCCCGGGCTGGGGGGCCGGGCGGGCAGCTGGGTGCGGACGTAGCGGCCCACGTCGGCACTGGGCTGCTCCATCGGCGCCAGGTAGCCGGCCGAGAACCGGCGGGATCGCATGCCGTCCTGGACCTGCTCGCAGATGAGCCAGTCCTGCCGGTTGACCAGATCCCAGAAGCTGACCGCGTCGCCGGGGTCGAAGCCCGGGCGGGCCAGCTCGCCGGGGTGGAACAGGAAGTCGCACAGCACGGTGGTGTGCCCGGCGGCCCGTGGCCACAAAGTGAACGCGGCCACGTGATCAGCGGACAGGCTGAGCATCAGGTTGGGCAGCACCAGCTCGCCGAAGTGGCGGCTGCGCTGGGCCGGGGTCAGCCCGGGGAACGGCGCCCGGCGGGTGGTCCCGGTCACCGTGAACGTGCTGGCGCCGTCGCGATGCGGGATGCCGGCGTCCCAGTCCAGGTCGCCGCCGCCACCGCGGAACGCGGGTACCAGCTCGCACAGTTCGGGGTGGACCGGCCCGCAGTGGTAGCACTCGTTGTAGTTCTCCAGGATGACCTTCCAGTTGGCGGCCACCTCGTAGCGCAGCCGGGCGCCCGTGCGCAGCCCGGCCAGCGGGTAGCGGGCCAGCCGGCCATCGGCCCCGGCCAGCTGGCCGTGCAGCGCCCCGGCCGGGTCCGGTCCCGGGTCCAGCCGGGCGAACACGAACCCGCCCCAGCAGGCCACGTTCACTGGGTGCAGGGCCAGGCTGGCCCGGTAGCCGCGCAGCGAGGGCAGGAACGGGGCGGCGCGCAGCTGGCCATCCAGCGCGTAGGTCCAGCCGTGGTACGGGCAGCGGATGCGGCCGTCGAACCGCCCGGTGCGGCCCGGGTCGCGGCCGGGCTGGCTGCCCGCCACCGGGACCAGCCGGCTGCCGCGGTGCCGGCACAGGTTGTAGCACCCGGACAGGGTGCCGTCCGGGCCACGGACCACGAGGATGCTCTCCCCGGCCACGTCCGCGGCCAGATAGTCTCCCGGGCTGCCCAGCCCGTCGGCCCGGCCGACGCAGAACCAGCCGGGGTACAGCACCCCCTCCCGCTCGCGGGCGAACTCGGCCTCATCGGTGTAGCTGCGCTGCGGCAGGCTGCGGTCCAGCGGCAGCTGCGGGTCCTGCTCCGCCCTGGGCGACATCGGCCTGCTCCCCGGTCAGTCGTCGGAGTACGGGAACGGCGCCAGCACCGGCTGGCCCTCGGCGAACCGGGCCGGCCGGAACGGCCCGATGTCCAGCTGCTGGGCCCGCCCCGTGGTGATCAGCTCGGCGACGGCTTCACCGACCGCGGGCGAGATCTTGAATCCGGTGCCGGAGAACCCGGCGGCCAGGATGAGCCCGGGCAGGCCGGGGACCTCACCCAGCATCGGCCTGGCGTCCGGGGTCATGTCGTAGACCCCGGTGACGGCGCGGGCGATGCCCGCGCCGGCCAGCGCGGGCACCCGGTACGCCGCCGCGCCGGCCAGGCCGGCCAGCCCGCCGCCGCTGGTGCCCAGCGCGCCGCCGGCGGCCAGCGCCGCACCGGCGGCCAGGGCGGCGTCCGGGTCCACGCCGCGCGGCCCGGTGAAGCTGCCCACCAGCGTCATCCGCCCCCCGGCCTCGGGCCGGAAGTAGGTCTGCGTGGTCGAGTCGATGCAGGCCACCGGGGCACCGCGGCCGGGCGGGTGGCTGAGCACGGCCACGTGGTGCAGCTCGGTCTCGACCGGCAGGCGGGCCCCGGCCGCGTGCAGCAGCGGCGGGGACCACACCCCGGCGGCCAGCACCACGGTGCCGGCCGGGACCGGGCCGGCCGGGGCCAGGTCGTCCGTGCGCAGCCCTGGGGCCAGCCGGGCCAGCGTGGCCGCGTCGATGACCTCGGCCACCGCGCCGCAGCGGCGCTGCATGGCCACGTTGGCCGCCAGGGCGTCTTCCTCACCGGGCCGCACGATCCGGGCGAACCCGGTGCGCCGCAGCACCGGCGGGGCCCCGGTCAGCTCGGGCCAGGTGGCCAGCATGCGCTCGCTGCGGACCGCGAGCGCGACCTCGGGCGGGAACGTGTAGTGCATCCGGACCAGGGCCGAGGACCGGCTGCTCATCCCGGCCCCGGCGGTGTCCCGGTCCAGCACGAGCACGTCGGCGGCGCCCAGCCGGGCCAGGTGGAACGCGATCGAGGCCCCGGTGACCCCGGCCCCGGCGATGACGGTGCCCGCGCCCGGCTGGCCGGTCACCGGGACCGCCGCTTCAGGTCGGCCAGCACCCGGTGGGCGGCGTTGTAGCCGGGGGCACCGGTTACCCCGCCGCCCGGATGCGCCCCGGCCCCGCACAGGTACAGCCCGCGCACCGGGGTGGCGTACCGGGCCCAGCCCGGCACCGGCCGCATGTGGAACAGCTGGTCCGGCTGGATGTCGCCGTGAAAGATGTTGCCCTCGGTGAGCCGGTAGGTCCGTTCCAGGTCGGCCGGGGTCAGCACCTGGCGGGCCAGCACCGCGCCAGGCACGTTCGGCGCGAACCGGCCGATCCGGGCCAGCACCCGGTCGCCCAGCTCGTCCCGCCTCGTGTCCCAGCTGCCCTCGGCCAGCCGGTACGGGACGTACTGCACGAAGCAGGTCATGATGTGCCGGCCCGGCGGGGCCAGCGACGGGTCCACGGCCGAGGCGACCACGCAGTCGACGAACAGCTCGTCGGCGCCGGCCAGCTCGCCGCGCTTGGCCCGGTCGTAGCAGGCGTCGGCCGCGGCCAGGCTGGGCGGCAGGGTGAACAGCGCCCGCTGCCCCGGGCCCGCCGCCGCGGGCATGCCCCGCACCAGGGGCTCGGTGTCCAGCACCAGGTTGACCTTGGCGCACGGGCCGTCCATCTTGATCCCGGCCACCGCGGCCCGGAAGTCCTCCGGCAGCTCGGCCTTGTCCACCAGGTGCAGGAACGTGCGCTTGGGGTCGGCGCCGGACAGCACCGTGCCGGCCGCCAGCTCGGTGCCGTCGGCCAGGATGACCCCGGACACCAGGCCGCCGGTGACCGCGATCCGGGCTACCGGCGCCCCGGTGCGGATCTCCAGGCCGTGCCCGCGGCCGGCCGCGGCCATCGCCTGGGTGATGGCGCCCATCCCGCCCAGCACATGCCCGAAGAACCCCTGTACCGCGTCGTCGCCGCCGGTGAGCAGATGGAACAGCAACCCGATCAGGGTGCCCGGCTGGTACGGGCCGCCGTGCTTGCCGTACAGGTTGTTGGCCAGCAGCAGCGCCTTGGCCTGGCGGGACTCGAAGCGGGTGTCGATGAACTGGCCGAGGCTGCCGGTCAGCATCCGGGTCAGCCCTTCGACGTCGGTACCGCGCAGCCCGCGCAGGTGCCGCCCGAGCCGCACCGCCTCACCCAGCCCGCGCAGCCGCCCGGCCCGGGTGTCCGGGGGCAGCTCAGTGAACAGCGGCTGCAGCCGGGCGGCCAGCTCGCGCAGCTCGGCGTGCACGGCCTGGTAGGCCCGCGCGTCGGCCGGGGAGTACCGGGCCAGGCCGGCCGCGGTGCGGGCCGGGTCGGCCCAGTCGGCCAGCACCTCGCCCCCGTCCAGGGCCACCTGCAGAGCCGGCTCGCACGGCACCAGGCGCAGCCCGTGCCGTCCGAGGTCCAGGGCCCGGATCACCTCGGGCCGCAGCATGCTGGCGATGTAGGAGGTGGTGGAGGCCCGGCAGCCAGCCGCGATCTGCTCCGTCACGCAGCAGCCACCGATCACGTCCCGGGCCTCGACGACCAGCGTAGCCAGGCCGGCCCGGGCCAGCAGCGCCCCGGCGGTCAGGCCGTTGTGGCCCGCGCCGACCACGATGGCGTCCCAGCGCCGGGCCGCGGTTCCAGGGCTGGTCACCGCCGCTCTCCCTATCTGACCTATGGTCACTTTAGAAGGCGAGATGCTCACGAGTATGGTTAGATGCCCTGGGAAGTGTCAATAATCCGGGTTGCTCAGAGACAGGTCAACGTATGACCAGCGGTCAAGCAGTTGACGACCTGCCGCGCCGCCGGGCGCTCCGGCGCGCGCCGGAGCGGCAGCGGGCCAGGCGGCAGCGGATCGTCGGGGTGGCCATGGAGCATTTCGCGACCCGGGGTTACGAGGCAGCCCGGATCGAGGAGATCGCGGCCGCGGCCGGGGTGTCCAAGGGCGCCGTGTTCGGCTACTTCGAGACCAAGGCGGGCCTGTTCCTGGCCGCCTACCGGGCCGCGGCCCAGTCCTTCCAGCCGTACCTGGCCGCCCCGGCCGAGGTGCGCGGGCAGGGCTTTTTCGCGGTCATCAGCTACTGGATCGAGCGCAGCCCGCACCTGATCCACGAGGACTGGATCCCGTACCGGGTCACGCTGATCGGCAACTACTGTGCCGGCCTGCAGCTGCGCCGGGAGATCAACCAGTTCCTGCTCCGCGAGGACCCGTACGGCACCCGGGCGTTCGTGCGGTTCGGCATCGAGCGCGGCGAGGTCCGCGGCGACATCGACCCGCGGATGATCGTTTCGATGGTGGACTGGCTGATGGACCGGTGCCAGGACGCGATCGTCACCGAGGAACTCGACCCGGGCCTGTTCGGCTACCACACCCAGCCCCCGGACGTCCGCGAGCTGCGGGTCCGCGAGTTCGTCGAGCTGCTGCGCGGCGCGGTGGGGGCGCGATGAGAACCGGGCCGGCGCTCATCCCGCTGCCCGACGGGACCACCCTGGCCGCCACGCTCTACCTGCCCGACGACCCGGGCCCGCCGGTGCCCGCGGTGCTGGAGTACCTGCCATACCGCAAGGACGACGCGATGCTGGCCCGGGATCATGACCTGTACAGCTACCTGGCCGAGCGGGGGTACGCCGGGGCCCGGGTGGACATCCGCGGTACCGGCCGCAGCGGCGGCGCGCTGCCCGCGGGCGAGTACACCGAGACCGAGCAGCGGGACGCCGAGGTGGTCATCGCCTGGCTGGCCGCCCAGCCCTGGTGCACCGGTGCGGTCGGCATGTGGGGCATCTCCTGGGGCGGCTTCAGCGCTATCCAGGTGGCGCTGAGACGGCCGCCCGCGCTCAAGGCGATCATCGCGGTGGACGCCTCCGACGACCTGTTCCATGACGATGTGCACTACATCGACGGGCTGCCGCACCTGGACGAGTACGCCCTGATGATCGACCACCTGAACATGCTGCCGCCCGCCCCGGGCTTCCCGCTGGACGAGGCGGCGCTGGCCCGGGTGGACACCGAGCCGTGGCTGATCAGCGTCCTGGGCCAGCCGCAGGATGGCCCGTTCTGGTGGCGCGCCTCGCTGCGCCCGGACTATGGCCGGCTCACGATCCCAGCGTTCCTGATCGGCGGCTGGTACGACGGCTACCGGGACTCGGTGCCCCGGATGCTGACCCACGTGCCGGCCCCGGTGAAGGTGCTCATCGGCCCGTGGAACCACGCCTTCCCGCATGACGCGGTGCCCGGCCCGGCCATCGAGTGGCGGGCCGACGCGGTGCGCTGGTGGGATCACTGGCTGAAGGGCACCGACACCGGGATCATGGCCGAGCCGCGGGTCACCGTGTTCGTCCGGCACTGGCACCCGCCGGACACCGGGCTGGCCGAGATCCCGGGCCGGTGGCGGTGGGAGACCGCGCTGCCGCCGGAGCGGACCCGGTGGGAACGCTGGTTCTGCGGGGCGCCCGGCTCGCTGGCCGTGGATCCGCCGGAGCCGGGTACCCGGCAGCTGCGCTACGTGCCGTCAGCGGGGGTGGCGGCCGGGCACTGGTGGGGGGAACTCACCCCCGACCAGCGCGAGGCGGACGCGTGGAGCCTCACGTTCGACTCCGCCCCGCTGGCCGCGGACACCGAGATCCTCGGCTCACCGTGGGTGGACATCCACGGCTGCGCCGGCACTGCCCCGCTGCGCTGGTTCGCCCGGCTGTGCGACGTGGCCCCGGACGGCACCAGCACGCTGGTCACCGGGGCCGGGCGGGGCGGCGGCCCGGACCCGCTGCGGGACGTGGTGCACACGACCGGCCGGGTACTGCCGCTCGAGCTGCACGCCACGTCGTGGGTGTTCCCGGCCGGGCACCGGATCAGGCTGGCCATCAGCAACGCGCTGTGGCCGATGATCTGGCCGACCCCGGCCCTGGCCACCGCCACCATCGACGTCGGTCCCGGCCAGACGGCCATCATGCTGCCGGTTGTCCCAGCGGCGGCCGGCCCAGCCGCGGAACCGGCCGGGCCCGAGTTCCCGGTGCCCGGCCCGCCCAGCTACCCCGACGGGGTCCGGCCCTGGGGCGGCATCCTGCCGGTGCGCTGGACGGCCGAGCGGGACGAGGAGGGCACGGCCGCGGTGTCCTGGCGGGGCAGGTCGGGCACGGACTTCCCGTGGGGCCGGGTGGTCGACGAGGAGTACCTGCGGTACGAGGTGAACGACGCGAACCCGGCCGGGGCCCGGGCCCACGGTGCGGCCCGGACCGAGATCCACCTGCCCGGCCGGCTGCTGACCGCCTCGTCCACGCTCGACCTGGCCGGGGACGAGGCCGCGCTGCGCTACCGGTTCCGCCGGGAACTGCGCTGCGACGGCGAGCTGGTCCGGGCCCGGGAGTGGACGCGCCGCTTCCCCCGCGGCCCGTGGTGAGCACTACGGCCGGCGGGTGAGCCAGCTGCCGGTTTGCGCGGGTTCCAGGGTGCGCCGCGGCAGCGCCGCGGCGACCAGCCACGCTACGCCCCGGGCCGGCCGGGGAACGTTACGCGGCGGTGGCGTTCAGAAAAGAACGTAGAGCTTGCGGATGGCCTCGTGGATCTGCCAGGTGCCGGTCCAGCCGCGGGGGAACACCGCGCTGTCGCCGGGGCCGATGTCCAGCGGCTCGCCGCCGTCCGGGGTGCACGTCATCCGGCCCGACACGATGTGGATGGCCTCGTTGGTCTCCAGCTTCCAGTAGGACGGGCCCGGGGTGCACTCCCAGACGCCCACCTCCAGGTCGCCGTCGGCCCAGGTGGTGACGCCCGAGGTACGCATCGGCTCACCGGTGGCCTCGGCCAGCGGGCCCCAGTCCTCCAGCTCCCCGTGCAGCGCGGCGGCGGACAGGAACGGGGTAACCGGGATGGTTTCGGTCATGGTGCGGTTCGGTCCTCTCGGTAGCTGACTCGTGGCTGAGTCGGTTTGCCGGTGTGGGTGATCTTGGTGATCGCCGGGCCGGCCGGGGTTACGGGATGGCCAGCGTGCCCGGTTCTCCGCCGGCCGCCAGGTCCAGGTAGGCCTGTTCCGGGAACGGCAGCGCGATCGGGTCGGCGGCCAGCTTGCTGTGGCCGTGCTCGTCGAACCGGTCCAGGCCCAGCCCGGCCGTGTCCACGACGTCGGACCGGCCGGTCAGCACCAGGTCAGCGGCGGCCCGGGCCACCCCAGGGCCCCACATCATGCCGGCCCCGCCCGGTGCCGCCACGGTCACCCCGGGCAGCACGCCACCGTCCGGGGTGAGCGCCGGGCCGATGATCGGCAGGTGGTCCGGGGTGTAGTCGATGGTGGCGGCCCACAGCCGCCGCAGTCCCAGCCCCGCGGTCACCGGCACCAGCTCGTTCAGCCGGGCCCGCATCCGGGCCAGGTAGTCCTCGTCCACCTCGCGGGCCCAGCCGGGTGGCTCCTCCGGGTTGCTCATGCCGAACAGCAGGCCACCCTCCTCGGGGCGCCAGTACAGGCCCGCGGTCAGGTCGAAGACCATGGGCACCCGGGCCGGGTCCAGGCCCGGGTGCGGCTCGGTCACCGCCACCTGGTGCCGGGCCCCGCCGACCGGGATGCGCAGCCCGGCCAGCCGGCCGACGTCGGCCAGCTGGGGCCCGCCGGTCAGCACGACCGAGCCCGCTGAGATCGGGCCGTCGCTGGTATGCACGCCGGTAACCCGGCCCGCCTCGCGGAGCAGCCCGCCGAACCGGACCCGCTCGCGCACGTCCACCCCGCTGATGGCCAGCGCCACCGCGTACGCGGTGACGTTGCGCGGCGGGGTTATGTAGCCGTCGGCGGCGCAGAACGTGCCGCCGAGTGTCTGGCCGCCGGCCAGCGTGGGGTTGCGCTCATCCACGTCGTCTGCGTCCAGCCACTGGACGTCCAGGCCCAGCGAGTTCTGCATGGCCATCCGCTGGTGGGCCACCGGGACCTCGGCCTCGGTGAAGCAGGGCAGCAGGTAACCCTGGGCCACGAACCCGGAGTCGATGCCGATCTCGTTGCGCTGGGACTGGTAGAAGCGCTGCGACCACTGGGCCAGCTGAACCGCCTCGGGCGTGCCGCCCTGGGCCCGGACGATGCCGGCCGCCCGGCTGCTCGCCCCCTGGCCGAGCACGCCCTTCTCGATCAGGGTGACCCGCAGGCCGGCCCGGCGCAGGAAGTAGGCGCACCAGGCACCAACCGTCCCGCCGCCCACGACGACGGCGTCGGCGACGGCGTCGGCGACGGCGTCGGCGACGGCGTCGGCGGCGCCCGGCTGGCCGGTGGAGGGCATTGGCACGAGACCGATGCTGGCATAAACTGAACATTCAGTCAAGGCAACGCTCATCCCGCCGCGGGCGCGGCTCAGCGCCCGGGCCAGCCAAAGGAGTGCCGCGTGTACGGGTTGTCGGACGAGGACCTGGCCATCCAGGCGCGGGCGCGCACGTTCGCGGACGAGCTGATCCCGTTCGAGTTCACCGCCGAGATGGGCCACGGTGAGCTGCCCGCGGACGTGACCGCGGGGCATGCCAAGCGGGCCCGCGAACTCGGCCTGCATTCGACCAACATGCCCGCCGAACTCGGCGGCGGCGGGTGCAGCATGCTCCAGGTGGTCCTGGTCCAGGAACAGATGGGCCGGGTAACGAACGCGCTCGGCTGGGTGGCGGCCACCCCCCCGTCGTGGCTGCCAGCCATCGCCACCCCGTACCAGCTGGAGCACTTCGTCCGGCCCGCCATCGCCGGGGAGCGCGAGGAGTGCTACGCGATCACCGAGGAAGGCGCCGGCTCCGATGTGGCCGGGCTGGAGGCCACCGCCCGCCGGGTGAAGGGGGATGGAGAGGGTGCGGACGAGTACGTGCTGAACGGCGTCAAGTGGCACGTGACGTCCTACAACACCGCGGATTTCGCGTTCTTCCAGGCCAGGCTGGCCGACGGGCCGCACGCCGGGGAGCACGCGATGTTCCTGGTCGACCTGCCCAGCCCGGGGGTGACCGTGCTGCGTAACCCGGCCTACTCGCACACGATCAGCCACCACCACCCGATCGTCGAGTTCGCCGACGTCCGGGTGCCCGCCAGCCACCTGATCGGGGCCGAGGGCGACGGGATGAGCTTCGCCTACGAGTGGTTCCGCTTCGAGCGGCTCATGGTGGCGGCGCGCTGCCTGGGCGCCGCCGAGCGGCTGACCGGCGAGATGACCAGGTTCGCCACCGAGCGGCAGGTGTCCGGGCGGCCGATCAGCGAGTTCGGCACGGTGGCGGCCATGCTGGCCGACAGCCTGACCGAGCTGTTCGCGGCCCGGACGCTGGTCTACGAGACCGCGCGCGGCATCGACCGCGGCCACGGCGTCAAGATCGCGCACGCGCAGTGCTCGATGGCCAAGCTGTACGCCTCGGAGATGGCCGGGCGGGTCGCGGACCGGGCCGTGCAGGTGTTCGCCGGCCGCGGCTACATGCGCGAGAACGTGGCCGAACGCTTCTACCGCGAACTGCGCGTCGAGCGGATCTGGGAAGGCACCAGCGAAGTGCAGCGGGCCATCATCGCCGCCCAGATGGCCAAGCGCGGCCCGGCCGCCCTGGCCTGATGCGGCGGGCGGGCCGCCGGTTGCCGGCGGCCCGCCGCCGCGCGCTCAGGCGCCCGGCGTGTGATACGCGAGCGCTGGCACCCAGCGGACGTTCGGCATGACGGTGATGCCGCCCGCGCCCAGGGCGGCGCCCAGCCGTGACTGCATGAACGCCGCCTGGTCCGCCCGGGAGGCCCACACCTCCGTGACGACGAACGAGCCGTCGTCAGCTACGCCGGCCGCGTGCGCCAGCAACCCGGGCGGCCAGTCCCCCTGGCCCGTCTCCTCGTCGATGCCGAGCTGGCGGTTGACCGCCTTGTACTCCTTCTCACCCACGCCAGTGAATTCCAGGATGAGTACGTCAGCCATCGGATCCCCCCTTTGCCTGCCGGGAGCACTCCCCAGCGGCGCCCCCATCGATGATCATGCACAGAGTGGGCCCGGGAGAGCAAGCGGCTGCCCCGGTCATCTCACCAAGGTTGACGACACACGATTACTCGTGCGAGAGTAATCGTGTGTCTTCGATTCGGGTATTCATCCTTGGCACGCTGGCTGCCAGTGGGCCGCTGCACGGTCATCAGATCCGCCATGAGGCCCAGGTAGATCACACCGAGCTGTGGGCCGACGTCCGGGTCGGCTCGCTGTATGGCGCGCTGAAACGGCTGGCCAGCGAGGGCCTGGTCCGCGAGGTGCGCACGGAACGGGTCGGGAACCGTCCGGAGCGGACCGTGTACGAGATCACCCGCGAGGGCCGGCGCGCCCTGGCGGTCGTTCGCGACCAGGCGCTGCGCCAGCTTGACCACCACAACGACCCGTTCGACCTGGCTCTCACCCAGTCCCGGGACCTGCCCGAGGAGACCCTGACCCAGATCGCCGAGAACCGGCTGGCCGGGCTGCGGGTCCTGGCGCAGTCCATGCGGCTCCAGGCGGAGGCCGCCGACATCCACCTCAACGAGGCGGAACGGATGATCATCCGGCACCAGCTCGAGCGTGTGGCGGCGGAGATCCGCTGGCACGAGGAGCTGATCGCCCGGATGCCCAAGATCGCGGCTGACTTCCGCGACGGAGTCGGCGGCCCGGTGGTCAGCCAGCCCGGCGGGCCCAGCCAGTCCGGCCAGCCCGTGATTCCCGGCCAGCCCGGGGAGGCAGTGTGACCACGAACGCCGGCCCGGACCGGGCCAACCCCAACCCCAACGCGAACCCCAGCCCCAGCCCCACGGCCAGCCCCAGCGCCACCGCTGCGCCGGCCGGCCACGGCTGGCGCGCGGTCTCGATCGTGCTGGTCGGCGCGTTCATGGCGCTGCTCGACACCACGATCGTGAACGTCGCGCTGCCGTCCATCCGGACCGGGCTGCACGCCTCCTCGGCCAGCCTGGAATGGATCGTCGCCGGGTACGCCCTGGCCTACGGCCTGGCCCTGGTGCCGGCCGGGCGGGCCGGGGACCGGTTCGGCCACAAGTGGATGTTCCTCATCGGCCTGACCGTGTTCACCCTGGCCAGCGTGGCCTGTGGCGTCTCGCAGCAGCCCGGCGAGATCGTCGCGGCCCGGATCGTCCAGGGCTTCGGGGCTGGCCTGTTCTATCCCGCCATCTCGGCCACCATCCAGCTGTCGTTCACCGGCCCCGCGCGGTCCCGGGCGTTCAGCATGCTGGGCGCCACGATCGGTGTGTCCACCGCGCTGGGGCCGCTGCTCGGCGGCCTGATCATCGCCGGGGCCGGGACCGCCGAGGGATGGCGCTGGGTGTTCCTGGTCAACCTGTTCATCGGGGCGGTCACCGTGCCGCTAGCCGCCTGGCAGCTGCCCAGGTCGCCGGCCCGCGCCCGGCGCGGCTTCGACCCGGTCGGGCTCGGCCTGTTCACCGCGGCCCTGCTGTTGCTGCTCATCCCGCTGGTCGAGGGCGAGCAGGCGGGCTGGCCAGCCTGGTGCTGGGCTTGCCTCGGTGCCAGCGTGCCGGTGCTGGTCCTGCTCGGCGGCTGGGAAGTGGCCGAGGAGCGGCGCGGTGGCGACGCGCTGCTGAAGCCGGGGCTGCTCCGGCAGATGTCCTTCTCGGCCGGCGCGATCTTCGCCGTGGTCTACTTCGCGGGGTTCGCCAGCGTGTTCTTCACCTTGTCCATCCTGTGGCAGGAGGGCCTCGGGCATACCGCGCTGATCACCGGGCTGGTTATCGCCCCGTTCTCCGTCGGCAGCCTGGTCGCCGCGGCCAACAGCGACCGGCTGTCCGCCCGGCTCGGCCGGATGGTCCTGGTCACCGGGTGCTGCCTGGTCATCATCGGGCTCGGGGGCACCGCCCTGGTGGTGCACCTGACCTCACCCACGATCAGCGGCTGGTACCTGATCGCGCCGCTGCTGGTGGCCGGCCTGGGTAACGGCATGACTATCGCGCCGAACCAGGACTTCGTGCTGGCCACGGTGTCCCGCCGGGAGGCGGGCACGGCCAGCGGCATCCTGGGCACCGCGCAGCGCATCGGTACCGCGCTGGGCATCGCGGTGATCGGCACTGTGCTGTTCGGCAGCCTGCGGGTGCACCCCGGGCCGGATGCCGTCGCGGTCGCGTTCAGCCACAGCGCTCAGCTGGCCCTGCTGGCCAACCTCGGGTTCGTCGTGCTCGCCCTGCTCCTAGTGCTGGCCCTCCCCCGGCGCATCCCCGGCCACGACTGAGCGGGGCCGGGCGGCGCCTACTGGGCCGCGGCCGGCTGGGCCGGGGCCGGCTGGGGCTGGTACTCCCCGGCACTGCCGGTGTTCCACACCCGTTCGCCCAGGTAGCCGCGGGCGACCATGGTGACGAACTGGTAGACCGCGTCCTCCTCGGCGGACAGCGGGCCGGGGATCGCCTCCGGCGAGGCCAGCCCGCGCTGCACGGACTCACAGGCGTGCCAGTCCTGCTGGTTGGTGATGTCCCAGAAGTCCACCGCGTAGCCCGGGTCGAAGTCGGCCTTCCTGGCCGCCTCCGGGGCGAACGCCCAGGTGCACTCGATCCGGGTACGGCCCGCGGCCAGCGGGGTCAGCCGGTGCGTCATCACGTAGTCCGGGTGCAGGCTGAGCAGCACGTTCGGCCAGACGTTCACATAGATGACCGTCCGTAGCCCTTTCGCGTCCAGATTGCGCAACGCCACTCCGCGGCTGGTGCCGTCCAGCGACATCGTGGCCATTCCGTCGCGCAGATCCATCCAGCCGCCGACCCAGGTCCCGGGGGCTGAGTAGTTCTCGCCGCTCCTGGGCGGGCTGACCCGGCACAATTCCGGGTGGATCTGCGGGCAGTGGTAGCACTCGTGGTAGTTCTCGGTGAGCACCTTCCAGTTGGCGGCCACCTCGTAGTCGTGCTGGCCACGCACCACCAGCCGCCCCACCTCGTACCCGGCGATCACTTCGTCCAGGGCGCCGAGGGAGCCGTCCAGCGGCCCGGCGTGGCCGGAACCGTCCGCGAACACCAGGCCGTGCCATTCCTGCACCGGTAGTTCCACCAGTCCCCACTGGCTGGCGTCGAAGCCTGGCTTGTTCTTGAAGCCCGCTGCCGCGCGCAGGTTGCCGGACAGCCCGTAGGTCCACGAGTGGTACGGGCAGATGATCACGTTTTGCTTACTGGCCGCGCCGCAGGGCAGCAGTTCGTGGCCGCGGTGCCGGCAGAAGTTCGCGAATCCGCGGAGCACCCCGTCGTCGCCGCGGACGATCAGCACGCTGCCCGGCCCGACCTGTTCGGCGCGCATGTCGCCTGGCTCCGGCGTCTGCGCGCTGCGCCCGACGCACATCCAGCCACCGCCGAAGAAGTGCCGCTGCTCCCAGGCGAACACGTTCTCGTCCACGTACGCGGCTGGGGGCAGCATCCGGCTCTGGCCGAACGGGCGGAGGGCCGAACGGACCCCGGCGAGGTCCAACGGGGCCGGCGGGTATGCCGTGGAGGCGGATGCGGGCTTGACCGAACGAAGATCCTGACTGACCATACAGTCAAGGATAGGCTGCCAGTTCCCGGCGTGTCCAGAGCCCGGACGGTCAGCGGGCCGCAACTCCGGCTGGACGGCCTGCCCCAAGCCAACCTCAGGAGCCCGGTACGGCACAATGCCCGCAGAAGCCGGGGTGACTTCGGCGTTCCGGAGTGGCCCGGACGGCCGCTGGCTGGTCCGTTACGTGGTGCAGGGCGGTGGGCACCTGGTTTTACCTCGATCACCGCTGGGTGTTCGACATCTTGCTGAGCAACCCAGCCGCGGCGGCGGAGTACCGGTTGCCGTTCGCCAGGTACGCCGCCGCGGTCGGCTGCCACCCGTAGCACCTCTGGCCAGCTTCGCTAGGTTGGTGCACGTGAGCAGCCCACTCGAAGTCACCGCCCAGGTCCGGGTGCAGGCCGGCGCCGAGCGGGTGTGGCAGGCCGCTACCGACTGGTCCCGGCAGGGCGACTGGATCTGGGCCACCCGGGTGCACGGCGGCCAGGGCGTGGGGGCCCCGGTGACCGGCTGGACCGGGCTGGGCCCGGTCGGCTTCACCGACACCATGGTGATCACCGAGTGGGATCCACCGCGGCGCTGCGTAGTCGAGCACACCGGCCGGGTGATCCGCGGGGCCGGCATCTTCGAGGTGCGCGCCGACGGCGCGGAATGCGAGTTCCGCTGGACCGAGGATCTGCGGCTGCCATTGCCCGCCTGGCTGGGCAGCCTGGTGGCCGGGCTGGTCCGCCCACTGGCCGAATGGGCCCTGGCCTCGTCTCTGCGCCGCTTCGCCCGGCAGTTCTAGCCCCGCCGCCGCTCAGTCACGGCCTCCGCCAAACCGCAGGTAGACGGTGAGCGCCGCGATGAACACGGCCACGCCGATGCCCAGGTACAGGATGTCGATGGTCTCGTTGAACTCGAGCACGATGTCGGTGAACGTCACCGCGGTGACCAGGATGATCATGGAGATGACCCGCGCCTTGAGGTCGTTCAGGTCGTTCATCTCCAGCCACGCCGGAAGCGGCAGCGGCCGCTCAGCTCCAGCGTCGCCGGCCTTAGCCACGAACAGGGCGTAGAACCCGAACGCGGCGATCATCAGCGTGGCCCCGATCAGGTACAGATCGATCTCGGTCAGGAACAGCCGGAGGTTGTGCACGGCGAACGGTTCGTGCACGATGTCCACCACGAAGTGCACCACGACCACGGTGCCGTAGATGAACGCGCCAACCGCGGAGAGCAGCAGGACGACCACCGGGAGCAGGACGGTCAGCTGGGCCAGGGCCAGCCCGCGCTCGAAGCCACGCTGCAGCCGATCTCCGCCGGCCGGGTTGCCGCCGTCCCCCGCCCGGCCGGGCCGTGTCGGGCTGGTGCCGACCCGGCGGGCCGGGGCCGGGGCGTCGGCTCCCCCCGGCTCGCTGGACTCCGGTTCGGTCATTCGCCTCCCTCGTGGTGGCTACCCGGCCGGCCGTTCGCCTTCGGGCCCGGCCTGACCGCGGCGTTCGCCGCCCATGGGTGATCGCCATCATGGCCGGCGCGCTGCTCATGCACATACTTCCCCATCGGGCGGCGCATCTCGCTGTTGCCCTGACATTCCGGGCCGGCGCGGGGTTCGCCCGCTACGAGGGGTCCCCCGGCGGCGGGGGAACCCGCCGCGGCCCCGCGGGCATCCGGCCGCTCTCACCTGACGTTGCCTTATGCTCGCTACTCATGGCAGGCCGCAACCCAGGCCACTTCGGCGAGTCGCTCAGCCCACGCGGGAAGTGGGTGCTGGGTGCCATCGGCGTGGCCCTGCTGGCCGTGCTGGCCGGCGTGGGGGTGTGGTCCACGGTCAACCAGGGCAGCTACAACCGGTCGCAGAACGGCTGCATCAACGTGACCGTAGTCAGTTCCACGGGTGCTGGGACCATCCACGCGTGCGGCACCAAGGCCCGCACGCTGTGCCAGAGCGCATTCCACCACAACGACAAGCTGTCCCGGCTGACCCGGCCGCAGTGTCGGCTGGCCGGCCTGGGCGGCCAGCAACCCTAACGCCCGGCCACCCGGACCGGGTAGCGTCAGCGCACCTTTCACGCGGCTGGCCCGCTAAGACCAGGACAAAACGGGCATCTACTGCACCAGATCCGTGAAAGGTGGGATCGGGCCGGTCCGGGCCGCCCGCGCGCCGGTGCTGGTGTGACTCATGGGATCGGTGGGACCACTGGGTTTGTGCCCAGCCGCAGGTAGCCAGCCGGGCGGGCAGGCCGGGCCGGGCGAGCAGGCCGGGCCGGGCCGGGCGGGCAGGCCGGGCCGGGCGGGCAGAACACGGGACGGGGCAGAACAACTGCGGGCTACCGCGCCAGCCGCCGGAAGGCGGCCGCGCGGTAGCCCGCAGCACAGAGTGGAGGTGGCGGGAATCGAACCCGCGTCCTTCAGTACATCACCAGGGCTTCTCCGAGCGCAGCCTGCGTCGATTTTCTCAGCCCCGGCAGTCCTGCAGGCAGGCCGCCGACGGGCTCAGTCGCTGTTCGGTGTCCCGCTCAGCCCCGCGACCGGGCCGAACGGTGGATCCTCCTAGCTGATGCCAGGCACCGGGCCGGAGGCGCTCCCGGGCTGACAACCCCTAACTCGCGTCAGGCCGCGAGGGCGAGGTGAGTGCGCTTAACATTGGCACTTATTAATGTGCGGTCACAGGATTTACGAGGTTATGTCCGCCGTCCTCGGCTCGCTTCCCCTGGCTCAACCACTGAAGTCGAAGCCTGTCACCCCCTATGGGTAACACCTGTTCAGTTATCAAGCTGCCGTGCGCCACGCCAGTCAGAACACGGTGACTCACGACGGTACTGGAGTCAACACCTGAGCACCAACCGGAATTCCGTCCGGCGCGGGCGGGCAGCAACCCGCACACCACAAGATGCCCGATGGGCGCCCGCGAAGCGGGTCCCATCGGGCATCTCACGTGGTGATGAGATACCCCCGTGGGCGCTGGCGGTGGCCGAAGTGCACCCACGGGGGCCGACCGGCAGGGTCGGGGCCGGTCTCACACCCGGACCTCCCCCGAGATGAGGTCCGGTTCCCATCACGGCGACTGGGGCGCAACCCCCCAAGCGGCTCCCAGTCATTAGGTAAGACGCCAGCAGGTATCCCATTGGTTGCTCAGGGTTACCAAAATCAAGGTCAGGTTCACGCTATGCAATCGCCGGCCCGGGCATTATCCGCCCATACCGGTAAGGAACGAGCTGCCCAGCGGGACCGCCGAGCCTGCCGCGGACCTGGTCAGCTGCAGCACCGCGAACGCCATGCCGCCCCGGTAGCCGACGAACCAGTGCGCCCACCACTTGGAGCCCGGGGTGGCCTGGGCCGTGCCCACCTGCCCGGACACCGGGGTACCGCTCAGGTTGGCGGACTGGGCGGCCCCCTTGGCTACTACGGCCCGCATGAGCTGGCGCAACTCCCCCACGGTCTGCGCGCCCGCCACCGCGCGCGGGCGCAGGCCGGGGTCGGGCGGCGAGGTGATCAGCACCGGCGGGTGCCAGGTGCCCGCGTCCACTCCCGCCGCCACCAGGGCCATGTCCAGCGGGCTGACCTCGACACCCTGCTGGCCCACGGTGTCCGCGGCCAGCCCGGCCTGGGTGCTGGCGGCCCGGAACGATCCGGTGAACGCGCTCAGCGGCAGCCGCCAGTTCAGGCCGAGGCCGAAGTCGCTGGCGCTCTCGGTGAGCCTGGCTCCGCGGAGCCCGAGCGACAGGGTGGTGAACGCCGTCCCGCAGGACTGCTCGAAGTCGGTGCTGAACGGGGGCTGCGCCCCCAGCCGGGGCACCGTGGGCACGTTGGTGAACGTCCGGCCGCCGACCAGGGTGCTGGACCGGCACGGGATCGGTGTGGACAGCGACAGCCCGCCGGCCAGCAGCGCGGCGGTGGACACGATGGTGAACGCGTTCCCGGGCTGGTAGTGACCATCCAGCGGGTCCACCTTCGGCGCCCCGGCCGCGTTGCGGTCGGCCACGGCCAGGATGTGCCCGCTGGACGCCTGGACGGCGATGATGACCCCGGCGGACGGCTGGCTGGCCAGCGCCCGGTCCGCGGCCGCCTGCGCGGCACCGTCAATGGTGGTGCGCACCGGGGCGCCCGGCTGCCCGTCCCACTTCTTCAGCACGGCCACCTGGTGCCCGGCGCTGTTCTCGGCGATGATCTCGGTCTGCGCGGTCCCGGCCAGCATGCGCTGGTAGACCTGCTGCAGCCCGGACACGCCGACCGTGGTGCCGGGCCGGTAGGAGATGCCCTGCTTCTGCAGGGCGGGCGCGATCTCGGTGCCGACCGTGCCGGTCACGTCGCTGGCCAGGCTGCTGAACAGCCGCCGGGAGACCCGGCGCACGGTCAGCCCCGGCACCCGGCGGAGCTTGTGCCGCAGCTCGCGGTACTCCTCCGGCTCGAGGGTGAGCAGGGTCAGCGGCGACGACTGCGGGGCCGCGCGGATCACGCTGAGCACCTGATCCTCGTCCAGCCCGGTGGCGGCGGCGAACGCGGTGGCGGTGGCCACCGGGCTGGCCAGCCGTCCCGCCCGCACCTGGGCGATCCAGGCCGGCGACGGCCGGATCAGCGAGTGGCCGGCCGCGTCGAGCAGCGGCGCCCGGTTCGGCATCCGGCTGACCACGGCCATCCGTACGCCCTGGCGCAGCCCCGGGTTGATCACGGACGGGCTCCACTCCACCCGCCACGACCCAGCTATCTTGCGCAGCGTGAAATGGCCTTCGTAGTCCCAGGCCGCCCCGTCCTGGCCCAGGTCGACGGACGCGTGGAAGTAAGCTTCCGCGATCCCGGCGTGCTGGCTGATCTGCCCCATGGACAGGTAGTAGGCCGCCGCACCCAGCTGCTGGTAAGCGGTGCGCAACGCCACGGTCACCGGGCCGGGCGGGCCGGTGGTCAGCGCGGCCGCCTCCCTGTACTGGCCCTGCGCCCAGGCCAGCAGGAAGTTCTGCGCCGCCGGCTCGGCGGACGGCTCGCCGCTGACGATGCCGGTGGCGATCCCGGCCACCAGGAGGGCGCAGGCCAGCCCGGCGGCCGCCAGTTTCAGCTGCCGCGACCTCGAGCGCAGGCCGCTCACTACTCCCCCGACGCCGCCGCTGCGCGGTGCGCGTCCGCCGACGGCAGGCTGCGGATCACGCTTAACTGAGACGAAGGGCGTCACGGGCCGACGGGCAGCCGCGTGCGCCCCACGCCTACGGTAGGAGGCCACGGCCTGGCACGCCATCAGCCCCGCCGCCGGAAGGCACGTTCCACCTCCCGGGCGGCATCGCGTTGCGCCAGATCGTGACGCTTGTCGTAAGTACGTTTGCCGCGCGCCAGGGCCAGTTCCACCTTGACCCTGCCATCCTTAAAATACAGCGCCAGCGGCACAATAGTGAGCCCGCGTTCCGCCGTCTTAGCCGCCCACCGGTCGATCTCCTTGCGGTGCAGCAGCACCTTGCGCGGCCGGCGTGGTTCATGGTTGGTCCAGGTGCCCTGGGTGTACTCGGGGATGTGCACCCCGTGCAGCCAGATCTCGCCGTCCTGAATCTGGGCAAACCCGTCGGTCAGCGAGGCCCGCCCGGCCCGCAGCGACTTGACCTCGGTACCGGTGAGCACCAGCCCAGCCTCGACCGTGTCCTCGATGTGGTAGTCGTGCCTGGCCCGGCGGTTCCGGGCGATGACCGTGGACTGCGGCCTGGAGTTGGCGGCCATGGCTTAGCGTCCGCCGGGCTCAGGCGCGTAGATAGCGCCTGAGCGTGAGGAAGGACGTGACGCCACAGAGCAGCACTCCCATGACCATGGCCAGCACGATGACCTCGATGAGATCAGACAGGCTGAGCTGCACGTTGTAGGGAAAGTACTGCTGCAGCGCATCCAGGCCCATCGTCTTGACCGCGACGAGCAGCGCGGCGGCGACGACCCAGCCGATCAGCCCCGCGATGACTCCTTCCAGCAGGAAGGGTAGCTGAACGTAGAAGTTGGACGCGCCGACCAGCCGCATGATGCTGGTCTCCCGGCGGCGGTTGAACGCGGACAGCCGGATCGTGTTGGCCACCAGCAGGATGGCCGCGATGACCAGGATGATCGCGGTGATGATGACCGCGTCCCGGGCCCCGTTGAGCAGCTTGTAGAAGTTGGACAGGATCGACTCGACGTTGACGATGTTGTCCACACCCGGGCGGCCCTGCACGGTGCCCGCCACCACGTTGTAGTCGGTCTGCGCGTTAGCGAGCTTGACCTGGAAGGAGTCCGGGATCTCGTTCTCGGTGACCAGGCTGGCGAACGACTTGTCGTGGGCGAAGTCCTGCTTGAACCGGGCGAACGCCTGGGCCTGCGACTCGTAGTAGACGTGCTCCACGCCGTGCGACCGCAGCGAGAGCAGATCATCGTAGATCTGCTGCCGCTCGGCCACGGTGGCCGGGCCGTTCTGCTTGCACTGCGGGCTCACGCTGGTCGTGGTGCACAGGTAGATCGACAGCTGGACGCGGCCCTGCCAGTAGGTCCGGGTGTTGTCCACCTGCTTGACGAACAGCAGCCCGGTGCCGAGCAGCGACAGGCTGATCGCCACCACGACGACCAGCGCAACCGTCATGGTGAGGTTGCGCCGGAGGCCGGTCCAGACCTCCTGAAACAGGAACTGTCCACGCATGGTTGTCTGAATCCCTTGGTAATTCCTTGGTATCCGGTACCGCCCAGACCCCGTCAGCCACCCTGACTGCGCCAGCGGCGGCCGAGCTGGTCAGTACGCCTGGCCGTACACCCCGCGTGACTGGTCGCGCACAATCTTCCCGTACTCGAGCTCGATGACCCGCTTACGCATGGAGTCCACGATCGCCGCGTCGTGCGTGGCCATAACGACCGTAGTACCTGTCCGGTTGATCCGGTCCAGAACCTTCATAATCCCGATCGACGTGGCCGGGTCGATGTTCCCGGTCGGCTCGTCGGCCAGCAGGATCATCGGCCGGTTCACGAACGCCCGGGCCATCGCGACCCGCTGCTGCTCACCACCGGACAGCTCGTGCGGCATCCGGTCGTGCTTGCCCTCCAGGCCGACCAGGTCCACCACTTCCGGGACCACCTTGCGGATGAACCGCCGCGGCTTCCCGATCACCTGCAGCGCGAACGCCACGTTCTGGTACACGTTCTTGTTGGGCAGCAGCCGGAAGTCCTGGAACACGCACCCGATCCGGCGCCGCAGGTAGGGCACCTTCCAGTTGGTCAGCCGGGCGAGATCCTTGCCGGCCACGTGGATCCGGCCCTCGGTCGGCTTCTCCTCATTCAGCACCAGCCGCAGGAACGTCGACTTGCCCGATCCCGACGGCCCGACCAGGAAGACGAACTCGCCCTTCTCGACGTCGATGGTGACGTTCTCGAGCGCCGGGCGGCTCTGGTTGGCGTACGTCTTAGTGACGTTATCGAAGTGGATCACAGGCCCATCACTACGCTTGACAGAAATGCGGGACCAGGCGGCCGGATCCGGCTGCCGTACGGCCTGCCGGGCTCTCGGGGGGTGTCCGGTTTGGCCAGGCGCTAGTCTAGGGGGGAAAGCGGCTCGCAGCGGCCAACACTACAGAACTGGCCCGGGCGAGCGCGGACCGGAGGGACCCAGGTGAGTTGTGAACACTTGATCTGCGCCCAGTGCGCGGGGCCTGTGGTCGAGGCGCGCTGCCCTGCCTGCCAGGCCGCCCGGGCCCACGTGCATCACCACTCCAGCCTGACCAAGCCGGTGATCCTGGCCGCCCTGCTCGCGGTGCTGCTGCTCGCGCTCGCGCTGCAGCTCGCGCACTAACCACCCACCCCGCTGCGCAACGCCCGCCCGGGGCCGGTGGCCCCCGGCGGTGCGCGGTTACCCGGCGGGGTTCTTGCGCAGCCAGCGGATCTCGGCCTCGATGAAGTCGTCGATCTCGCCGTCCATCACGGCCGCCGTGTTCCCGGTCTCGAGGCCGGTCCGCAGGTCCTTCACGTTCTGGTACGGGTGCAGCACGTAGTTCCGGATCTGGGTGCCCCAGCTGCCGGATGAGTCACCGCGCAGCTCGGCCATCTTGGCCGCCTGCTCGGCCCGCTTGCGCTCCAGCAGCTTGGCCTGGAGCACGGCCATGGCGGTGGCCTTGTTCTGGATCTGGCTGCGCTCGTTCTGGCAGGACACCACGATCCCGGTGGGCAGGTGGGTTAGCCGCACCGCGGAGTCGGTGGTGTTCACCCCCTGGCCACCAGGCCCGCTGGACCGGTACACGTCCACCCGGATCTCGTCTTCCGGGATATCGATGTGATCGGCCTGCTCCACCACCGGGATCACGTCCACCCCGGCGAACGAGGTCTGCCGGCGGCCCTGGTTGTCGTACTTGGAGATGCGCACCATCCGGTGCGTGCCGTGCTCGCCACGCAGCGTCCCGTAGGCGTACGGCGCCTTGATCGCGAACGTGGTGGACTTGATGCCCGCCTCCTCCGCGTAGGACGTGTCGTAGATCTCGCTCGGGTACCCGTGCCGTTCTGCCCAGCGCAGGTAGATGCGCCGCAGCCCTTCGGCCCAGTCGGCCGCGTCGGCCCCGCCCGCCTGGGCGTTGATGGTGATCAGCGCCTCCCGGGCGTCGTATTCGCCGGACAGCAGCGTGCGCACTTCGAGCTGGTCGATCTCCTTGCGGAGTGCGGCCAGGTCACGGGTGGCCTCTTCGCGGGTTGGTTCGTCGTGCTCCTGGTCCGCCAGCTCGAACATCACCCGGGTGTCGTCGAGGCGGCGGCGCAGGCTGCCCAGCCTGCTGAGCTCGCCCTCGAGGTAGGACAGCCGGCGGGTGACCGCCTGGGCTCGTTCCTGGTCGTCCCAGAGGCCGGGGTCGGCGGCGCGGGCCCTCAGGTCGTCGGCCTCGTGCCGCATGGCCTCGGGGTCGAGAACGGATTCCACACTGGTAAGCGTCGACGACAGTTCCGAGATTTCACTTGCGGGATCGGTACCTGCCATGCGGGAAAGCCTACGCGAGCGCGGGCATTCGAAAGGACGATCGCCCGCTAACTCACCCCCGGCGTTCGGGCAGCGAGCTCGCGGTGACCAGGGTCCGGATGGCCCGGACGGCGACGGACAGCATGGCCACGGTGAACCGGTCGCTCTCCCAGATCTCGGTCAGTGTCTGGGCCGCCCGCTGCACCGCGGTGTCGTTGCGGCCGACCCAGTCCACGAGCCGCTCCTCCGGGCTGCCTGGGCCGGTCACCTCCAGCACGTCCCGGGTGATCGCCGCGTGCGCGGCGTACAGGTCGTCGCGCAGCGCGGCCCGGGCCATCGTGTTCCACCGGTCGTCCCGGGGCAGCGCGGTGATCCGGTCCCGCAGCCGGGTGATCTGCAGCCGGTCGGCCAGGTCGAAGTAGACCTCGGCCGTCTCCTCCACGCCGCGCCCGACCGCCGCGGCGATCTCCACCAGGTCGAACGCCGAGTAGGCGGGCACCATGCCGGCCACCCGCTCGGCCAGCGCCTGCGGCACGCCCCGGGCGGCGAACGAGTCGAGCCGGTCGGTGAACGAGGACCTGTCCCGGCCGGTGAGCAGCTTGGGCAGCCCGGAGGTGACGCTGAGCACCCCGCCGGAGAAGAAGTCGATGGTCTCCGCGATGTCGAACGGCGGCCTGCGGTTGTGCAGCAGCCACCGGGTGCCCCGCTCGGTCAGCTTGTGCCCCTCCAGCAGCATGTCCAGCTGGGTGCGCACGTCGACCACGCCGTCCAGCGCCTCCACCTGGGCCCAGAACCCGGGCAGGTCGAAGACCTGCCGGGCGACCAGGAACGCGGCGGACAGGTCCGGCACCGACGCCCCGGTCTCCTCGTTCATCCGGAACAGGAACGTGGTCCCGGACCGGTCCACCATGTCGTTGACCACCGCGGTGGTGATGATCTCCCGGCGCAGCGGGTGGGCATCCATCTGGCTGGCGAACTTCTCCCGCAGCGGGACCGGGAAGTACCCGGTGAGCACCGACCGCAGGTACGGGTCGTCGGGCAGCGCCGAGGCCAGCATCTCCTGCTCCGCCCCGATCTTGACCTGGGCCAGCAGCACGGCAAACTCCGGGGTGGTGAGGCCCAGCCCGGCTGACCGGCGTTCGGCAACTTCCTTGTCGCCGGGGAGCACCTCCAGGCGGCGGCTTATCCGCCCGTCCCGGGCCATCTTGCGCATCATCCGGCTGTGCACGTGCAGCATTTCCGCGGCCTGGGCCCGGGACGAGGCGAGCGCGCGGTTCTGGTGATAGTTGTCCCGCAGCACCAGGTCCGCGACCTCGTCGGTCATCTCCTGGAGCAGCCGGGTGCGCTGCTCGCCGGTGAGCTCGCCGCGGCTTACGCTCTCGGCCAGCAGGATCTTGATGTTGACCTCGTGGTCAGAGGTGTCCACGCCGGCCGAGTTGTCGATGAAGTCGGTGTTGATCAGGCCGCCGGCCAGCGCGTACTCGATCCGGCCGGCCTGGGTCACGCCCAGGTTGCCGCCCTCGGCGATCACCTTGGCCCGGACCGCGGTGGCGTCGATGCGCACCGCGTCGTTGGCCCGGTCCCCGGCGTCGGCCTGCGACTGGGTGCTGGCCTTGACGTACGTGCCGACCCCGCCGTTCCACAGCAGGTCCACCGGCGCGGCCAGGATGGCCGAGATCAGCTGGTCCGGGGGCAGCGCGCGGACGTCCTCGGCCAGGCCGAGCACCTGGCGGGCCGGCTCGGACACCGGGACGGACTTCGCGCTGCGCGGCCACACCCCCCCGCCCGCCGAGATGAGCGTGGCATCGTAGTCGGCCCATGACGACCGGGGCAGCTCGAACAACCGCTGCCGTTCCGCGAAGCTGGTCTCCAGGCCGGGGGCCGCGTCGAGGAAGATGTGCCGGTGGTCGAACGCGGCGACCAGCTTGATGTGCCGGGACAGCAGCATCCCGTTGCCGAACACGTCGCCGGACATGTCGCCGATCCCGGCCACGGTGAAATCGGTGGTCTGGGTGTCCACGCCGAGCGTGGCGAAGTGGAACTTGACCGACTCCCAGGCGCCGCGGGCGGTGATGCCCATCTTCTTGTGGTCGTAGCCCTCGGACCCGCCGGAGGCGAACGCGTCGCCCAGCCAGTAGCCGTAGCTGGTGGCGATCTCGTTGGCCGTGTCGGAGAACGTGGCCGTGCCCTTGTCCGCCGCCACCACCAGGTAGGGGTCGTTGGTGTCGTACCGGACCACGCCCGGCGGCGGCACCACCTGGCCCGCGTGCAGGTTGTCGGTGACCTCCAGCATGGCGCTGATGAACGTGCGGTAGCAGGCCAGCACCTCGGCCTGGTACGCCTCGCGGTCCGCGGCGTCGGGCAGCCGCTTGCAGACGAAGCCGCCCTTGGCCCCGGACGGCACGATGACCGAGTTCTTCACCTCCTGGGCCTTGGCCAGGCCGAGGATCTCGGTGCGGAAGTCCTCGCTGCGGTCCGACCAGCGCAGCCCGCCGCGGGCGACCGCGGCGAACCTCAGGTGCACGGCCTCCAGCCGCGGCGAGTAGACGAACAGCTCGAACCGCGGCCGGGGCGCGGGCAGGTCCGGCACCTCGGCCGCGTCCAGCTTGACCACCAGGTACGGCGTCGGTGCGGGCTCGTCAGCGCTGGCCCCGCCGTGCGGCGCGGCGAAGTAGTTGGTGCGCAGCGTGGCCAGGATGAGCGCCAGGTAGGCGCGCAGCACCCGGTCGTGGTCGAGCACCGCGACGTCGTCCAGTTCGCCGCGGATCTCCTCGGTAATGGCCTCGCTGCGCTCGGCCTGGCCCGCCTGCCGGGCCGGGTCGAACCGGGACTCGAACAGCCGGACCAGCAGCCGGGTCACGGTGGTGTTGGAGCGCAGCACCCGCTCGATGTAGTTCTGGCTGAACCGGGTGCCCACCTGGCGCAGGTACTTGGCGTACGCGCGCAGCATCATGATCTGCCGCCAGCTCAGGTGGGCGTCCAGGACCAGCGCGTTGAACCCGTCGTCCTCGATGTGCCCGCGCCACAGCGCGCCCAGCGCCTCCTCGAACAGGCCCTTGACCGCGCTCGGCGCCGGGACCGCGGCCAGGCTGCCCGAACTGCCCCGGCGCAGCCCGAAGTCGTAGACCCAGAACGGTGTGGCCAGGCCCGGGCCCTTGAACTCATACGGGTGCTCGTCGACCACCTCGACGCCCATGTGCTGCAGCCGGGGCAGCACGTCGGTCAGCGTGATCGGGGAGCCGACCCGGTAGATGGTCAGCCGCCAGACCAGCGGGCGGCCGGGCGGGGCGTGCTCCACCGGCACCCCGCCGGAGAACCCCTCGGCCTCCCACATCTCGAACGCGACCTGCTCGCCGCTCTCCAGCATGCGGGCGATCTGGGTCAGGTCGTCCAGCGCGTACACCGCGGGCACGTCGGCCTTGTACGTCTCCGGGATGGCCGACGCGCAGATGCCGAGCAGCGCCTGGGCCTCTGCCTCGCCCAGCCGCTCGTGCGCGGCCGCGGCCAGGTCCTCGTCCCAGGACCGCACCGCGGCGGCCAGCTTGGCTTCCAGCTCGGCCGTGTTGACCTCGGGCAGCTGGGTGCCGGGCTCGGCCCGCACCACCACGTGCAGCCGGGCCAGGGCCGAATCGCCGACCGTAGCGCTGTACTCCACGGCCACCCCGCCGAACGCCTGCCTGAGCACCTCCTGGGCGCGCAGCCGGACCGCGGTGGTGTACCGGTCCCGGGGCAGGTAGACCAGGCAGGACATGTACCGCCCGTACCGGTCCCGGCGGAGGAACAGCCGGGTCTGCCGCCGCTCGCGCAGCGCCAGCACGCCGAGCGCGATCGGGATGAGCTCCTGCGGCGTGATCTGGAACAGCTCCTCGCGCGGGTAGCCCTCGAGGATCTCGGTCAGGTCCTGCCCGTCGTGGCTGTCCCCGGTAATCCCGGCCGCGTCCAGCACGCTGGCCAGCTTGCGCCGCAGCACCGGGATGCGGGTGATGCTCTCGTGGTAGGCGGCGTGCGTGAACAGGCCGAGGAAGCGGTACTCGCCGTTGATCTGGCCGGCCTCGTCCACCCGCTTGACCGCGATGTAGTCCAGGTAGGACGGCCGGTGCACGGTGGACCGTGAGTTGGCCTTGGTGATGATGAGCCGGACCGGCTCCTTGGCCCGGGCCCGCACCTCGGGCGGCAGCCCGCCGAACCCCTTCGAGCCCGGCCGGTCGTGCCGCAGGATGCCCAGCCCGGTCCCCGGCACGGCCTGCAGCGACATTTCTGGGTCGTCCACCAGGTCATACTCCCGGTAGCCGAGGAACGTGAAGTGATTGTCGGCCAGCCAGTGCAGCAGCGCGATGGTCTCGGCTGGCGCGCTGGCCCCCTCGGCGGACAGCCGGTCGGCCAGCCAGGTCGCCTTGGCCTGCATCCGCGGGTAGTCCTCGACCGCGACCCGCACGTCCTGCAGCACCCGGTGCAGGTCCTTTTCCAGCCCGGGCAGCGGCACGTCGCAGGCCCGGCTGTCGAGCTCGATGTGGGTCCACGACTCGGCCAGCTCGTCGTGCCCGGTGTGGATGGTATCCAGCGGCCCGGACACCTCGCACAGCGCCCCGGCCACGTCCCGGCGGACCAGCAGCTGCGGGTGCAGGACCTGGTAGCTGCTCGCGCCGTGCCGGGCCAGCTCCATGGTCACCGAGTCGACCAGGAACGGCATGTCGTCGGTGATGATGTCGATCACGGTGCGGCCCGGGTCGAACGCGGCCACCGAGCCACCCTGGCCGACCCGGACCAGGGTGCGGCCCTGCGGCCGGCTGGCGGCCAGCCGGGCCTGGTCCAGGGCCACCGCGGCCACCGGCCCGGCCCCGGCCGCGGCCAGGTCCTCGTCCGGGACGTGCCGGTAGTAGGCCCGGAAGTAGGCCAGCAGGTCCCCGACGCCCACGTCGGCCGGCCCGGCCGGCCCGGCCAGGCCGGCCGCCTCGGCCAGCAGCGCATCCCGGTTATCCGACATATGTAGTCACGCTCCCTGTGGTCACAGCACGTCCCGTAGCTCCCACAGCAGCGGGTAGTAGCGCACCGGCACCCGGGACCGCAGGTACGGCGCCCCGGTTGACCCGCCGGTGCCGGATTTGGTGCCGATCTGCCGCTCCACCATGGCCACGTGCCGGGACCGCCACAGCCCGGCCAGCTCGTCATGGGTGAGCAGGTCCTCGGCCAGCTGCCAGAGGTCGTCATAGCGGGCCCGGTCCCGGGCCACCACGCCCAGCGAGCCCAGCACCTCCGCGTCGGACCCGGCGGGCAGCCCGCGGGCGGCCAGCAGCTCCAGGTAGGCATCCCAGATGCTCGGCTCGGCCAGGCGGCGGCGCAGCCGGGCCTGTTCGGCGTCGGTCGTCCCGCGCAGCCGGGCCAGGTAGCGCTCGTCCTTGAGCCCGGACAGGAACTCCAGCTCGCGGTACTGCACCGACTGGAACCCGCTGGCCGGCGACAGAATGGCGCGGAACTCCAGGAAGTCCTGCGGGGTCATGGTTTCCAGGATGTCCACCTGCGCGATCAGCAGCCGGTCCACGGCGTGCACCCGGCGCAGCAGGTGCCGGGCCCGCCAGGTCTCCCCGGCGGTCATCGCGTCCCGGACCGCCGCCAGCTCGTGCAGCAGCTGCCCGAACCACAGCTCGTAAACCTGGTGCACGGTGATGAACAGCAGCTCATCATGGGCGGCCGGGTCGGCCTGCGGCACCTGCTGGGCCAGCAGCTCGGGCAGCCGCAGGTAGCTGCCGTAAGTCAGCCGCCCGCCTTCTTCGCCGAAGTTGCGCGGGCTCGGCGGAACCAGCCGTGCTGGGGAGGCTGAACTGGATACGCCCGCACCACGCCGTTGTGGTGTTGTCACCCGATAACGCTCCTCAGTCACCCTTCTCGCCGCGCTGCACCTGCTCCTGACTGTAGCCGGGGTCGGCCTGACTCGCGAACAGGCCCAGCACCTCCGGGTTGGCCAGCGCGTCCGGGTCGGCGGCCTGGCCGACCGGTGTGCCGAGCAGGATCTTGCGCACCGGGACCTCCAGTTTCTTGCCCGACAGCGTCCTCGGCACCCCGGGTACCTGGTGGATTTCGTCCGGCACATGCCGCGGCGACAGCTCGCTGCGCAGCGCGCCGCGGATCCGCCCGGTCAGCTCGTCGTCCAGGTCATGGCCGCCGGCCAGCACCACGTACAGCACCAGCCGCCCCGGGCGGCCCAGCTGCCCGGTGTCCACGACCAGGCTGTCGGTGACCTCGGGCAGCCGTTCCACCACCCGGTAGAACTCGCTGGTGCCCATCCGCACGCCGCCCCGGTTCAGCGTGGCGTCCGAGCGGCCGTAGATGACGCACCCGCCGTCCGGCAGCATGGTGATCCAGTCCCCGTGCCGCCACACCCCGGGGTAGGCGGCGAAGTAGCTGGCGCGGTAACGCTCCCCGCCCGGGTCGTTCCAGAAGCCGACCGGCATGGACGGCATCGGCTCGGTGATGACCAGCTCGCCGACCTGGCCGGTGACCGGCCGGCCGGACTCGTCGAACGCCTCGACCCGCGCGCCCAGGCAGCGCCCGGCGATGACGCCCGCCCGCACCGGGAGCAGCGGCGACGGCCCGACGAACCCGGTGCACAGGTCGGTGCCGCCGGAGAACGAGCCGAGCAGCAGGCCGTCGCCGACGTCGCGGTACACCCAGTCGAAACCCTCCGGGGGCAGCGGCGACCCGGTGGAGCCAATGCCGCGCACTGCGGACAGGTCCAGGTCACGGCCCGGGGACAGCCCGGCCTTGGCGCAGGCCATCAGGTACGGCGCACCGGTACCGAAGTAGGTCACCCCGGTCCGCGCGGCCAGCCGCCACAGCGCGTCGGTGCCCGGGTAGGTGGCGCTGCCGTCGTAGAGCACCAGGGTGGCCCCGGCCAGCAGCCCGCCGGACAGGTAGTTCCACATCATCCAGCCGGTGGTGGTGTACCAGAAGAACACCGAGCCCGGGCCGAGGTCCTGGTGCAAGGCCAGCGCCTTGAGGTGCTCGAGCACGATGCCGCCGTGCCCGTGCATGATCGCCTTGGGCAGCCCGGTGGTGCCGGACGAGTACAGCACCCACAGCGGGTGGCTGAACGGGACGTCCTCGAACTCCAGCCGGGCCTCATCCGGCCCGGCCGGGAGCTGATCCCAGTCCAGCAAGCCCGCGCCGGCCGCGGTCACGGCGCCGGGCACGGCCGGCCCGGCCGGCCGCCCGCCCACCATGATCACCGCGGCCAGGCCGGGCAGCCCGGCGATGATCTCCGCCAGCGCGTCTTCCCGGCCGAACACCCGCCCGTTGTACCGGTAGCCCGGCACCGCGATGAGGACCTTCGGGGTGATCTGCGCGAACCGGTCGATCACGCTGTGCGCGCCGAAATCCGGGGAGCAGGACGACCAGATCGCGCCCAGGCTCGCCGTGGCCAGCAGCGCGATCAGCGCCTCGGGCACGGTCGGCAGGTAGCCGGCCACCCGGTCACCCCTGGTCACGCCGAGCCGGGCCAGGGCCGCCCGGACCCGGGCCACCTCGGCGGCCAGTTCGCCATACGTGATGCGGCGCGGCTCCCGGTCCTCGGCGGCCGCGATCACGGCTACCCGGCCGGGGTCCGTGCTGGCCGCGGCGAGCGCGTTCCGCGCGTAGTTCAGCGTGGCGCCGGGGAACCATTCGGCGTCCGGTAGCTGCCCGGTCAGCGCCGGGCCGGTGCCACGCTGGCCGAGCACGCCGAAGTAGTCCCACACCGAGTCCCAGAACGCGCCCGGCTGGTCCACCGACCAGTCCCACAGCCCGGCGTAGCCCTTGGTGGCGACGCCACGCTGATCGGCCAGCCAGCGCTGGTACCGGGTGATCTGGGCGTGCTCAATGACCTCGGGCCCCGGCTCCCAGAGCACCGCGCCGTAGTCGGCGCCGAGCAGCGCGCTGACGTCCTCGTCTCCTGGCATAGGCCCCAGCATCGGACGTCAGCCCGGGTCGCGCAATGTACGCGTCCGCTAGGGGCCAGGTGATCTACCCCACTGGCGCGCCAGCCAGGAACGCCAGCACGCCCAGCCCGGCCGCGCCCACGATGCCGCTGACCACGCCGCGGCGCAGCCCGACCAGCCACAGCGCGGCCAGCGCCAGCAGGCCGAACTGCCACAGGTGAGCCAGCGCCAGGGCGAGCGGGATGGCCGCCCCGGCGATGGCGCCGATAGCGGCCGGCCCGGCCCCGGTCAGGAACGCCTGCACCCGCTGGTTGGCCCGCAGCCGGTCGAAGTACCGGCCGCCGAGGAGCACGAACAGGAAGGATGGGGTGAACGCCACGGCCGAGGCGAGCAGGCCACCGCCCACGCCGTGGGCCGCGTAACCGACCACCGCCACGGTCTGCACCACCGGTCCCGGGGTGACCTGGCCCAGCGCGACCGCGTCCAGGAACTGCGCGGCGGTCATCCAGTGGTAGGTGTGCACGGCGTCGTGCTGCATCAGCGGGATGATCACGAAACCGCCGCCGTAGGACAGCGCGCCGACCTTGAACGCGACCCAGGCCACCGCGAGCAGCCCGCCGGTGGCGGGCACCGCCAGCGCGGCCAGCGGCAGCACCAGCCCGGGGCGGCCCGGCCGGGCCGCCCACGGCCAGCCCGTGGTCGCCACGACCTCGGCCAGCCCGCAGGCGGCCCGCACGAGCACCACCCACGGCCCCACCCTGGCCGCCGCCACCCCGCCCGCCAGCGCGTAAAGCACCCACCTGAACCTCCGGGGAGGCGACCCCCCGGGCCCCCCCGATCGCCGCTCCGCGCCGAGCGCCGGCTCGGCGAGCACCCGCCTGCGGCGGGCCCCGCCTCGCCAGCGCGATCGGCCACGCCCATCAGATCCCCCGTCGGCACTGGCCGGCGATCCCGCTGAACCCCCGGCGCTGGGGCCCACCAGCCGACGCCAGCTGGCCGGGGCGAGGCCGATGGCGGCGGCCACGGCCACCGCCGGTACCGCCGCGCCCGCGCCGTCGGCGGCGCCATGGATCCAGCCGGGCGGGTGCTGGGCCAGGAACACCGCGGACAGGCCGAGGATGACCATCAGGCCGGGCACGATGAAGCACAGCCCGCCGACCAGCGCCCCGGCCGGCCCGCGCAGCCGCCAGGCACAGAAGATGGCCAGCTGGGTGGAGGCCGGGCCGGGCATCAGGTTGCAGGCCGCGACGCCGTCCTCGAACTCGCTGGCCGGCAGCCAGCCGCGGTCCTCGACGCAGAGCTGGCGGAGCAGGGCGATGTGGGCGGGTGGCCCGCCGAAGCCGATGCAGCCGATCCGGCCCCATTCCCGGGCCACGGTGCGCAGCGGGACGGCAGGCGGCCACGCGGGTCCGGGATCCCCGGCCGGTCGGTCCCCAGCCACGGGGCCAACATACGCCCTGGCCAGGGCGGGCGTGCTCCCGCCGCCCAGCCGGGCGCTAGCCTGCGGCGGCCAGGGTGAGCCGGTCCACCGCCGCCAGCACGGCGGCCGTGTCGGTCAGGTCGCTGAACACCGCGTCGGCGCCGGCCGCGCGCAGCGCACTGACCGGGGACCGGCCACTGGCCACGGCCAGGCAGCGGGCCCCGCCGGTGCGGGCCGCCGCGACGTCCCGGATCGAGTCGGCGATGTACACGGTGGCGTCCTCACCGAACGCGGTGCCGTACTTCTCGGCCGCCCGGGTCCTGGTCATCAGCAGCTGCGCCCCCTTCGGGTACGCCTGCGAGCCGTACCCACCCACCTCGATATCGAAAAACCCGTCCAGGCCGAACGCCCGCAACTTGAGCTCGGCGTTCGGCCTGATGGTGCCAGTGAGCACGGACTGCAGCACGCCGTGCCGGGCACTCACCCCGGCCACCGCCTCGGCCGCGCCGGGCAGCAGCCGGCCCTGCTCGGTGAGCTGGCCGCGGCGGGCAGCGAACGCGGTGGCCAGCTCGTGGCTGAACCGGCCGAGCAGTTCCTCCCCGCCCGGGCCGCCGGCGCCGTTCTGGGCCAGCGCGTCGAAGAAGATCTCCGACTCCATCCGCCCCGCGAGCTGCGGCAGCCGGACCAGTGGCCGCCCGGTGACCGCGCGGAACGCATCGACATAGGCGCCCCTGGTGACCCGTCCGACGTCCATCAGGGTCAGGTCGATGTTCCACAGAACCAGGCGGTGAATGGGAAGGCCTCCGGGGTCGGGCTCGGCTGCCGGGGGGCGCGGTCAGTTCCAGCGCCCGCGGCGCAGCTGGTATCCCCTCGGGATATGCGCTGCCAGCCTATGCCGGGGTACCGTACATCCGCTGCCAGGTAACACTTTCCGTGCCGCCCGGGCAGCCGGCGGCTGCCCGGGGCCGGCGGCTCAGTCCCGCCGGGCCCGGGGCGCGAGGCCGGCCAGGTCGAGCAGGAGCTCCTTGACCTCGGTTGCCTCGCATCGCGAGCGGGCCGCGCGCGGGTCTGAGCACAGCAGGACCGGGCCGTCGTCCGGGTCGTCGGGCAGCCGGCCGTGCGAGCCACGTACCGCCGCGGCGCCCGCATCCAGGCCCACCACGCTCATCAGGTAGCGCAGGCCAAGTTTCTTGCGGGCCAGTGCGACGCCCGCGCGCCGCCTGGCGGCTCCCGGAGCAGCTGGGTCGAAGAACAGTTCGGCGGGGTCGTACCCGGGCTTGCGGTGGATCTCCACGAGCCGGGCGAAATCCGGGGCCCGGGTGTCGTCCAGCCAGTAGTAATACGTGAACCAGGCGCCGGGTTCGGCGACGAGGACAAGCTCGCCGGCCCGGGGGTGGTCGAGGCCGTGCGCCACTTTAGCCGGTTCGTCAAGCACCTCGGCCACCCCGGGCAGGCGGGCGCACACCTTGCGCACGGCGGGCAGGTCGGCCGGGTCGGCTACGTAGACATGGGCGATCTGGTGGTCGGCGACGGCGAACGCATGGGAGGTCCACGGGTCCAGGTACTCCATGCCAGCCTGGCTGTACACGCGCAGCAGGCCTGCGGAGCGCAGCGCCCGGTTGATGTGGGCTGGGCGGTCCGCCGGGGCGATGCCATACTCCGACAGCGCCACCACGGTAGCGCCACGCGCCCGGGCTGAGCCGAGCAGCGGGCCCAGCACCGCGTCCAGGCTGGCCGCGGCCGCCGCCGCCTGGGGCGCAGCCGGGCCGTACCGCTGCAGGTCGTAGTCAAGGTGCGGCACGTATACCAGGGTCAGATCCGGGTCGTGCCGGGCCATGATGTGCTGCGCGGCCCGGCATATCCACTGCGACGATGCCAGCCCGGCGCCCGGGCCCCAGTAGCTGAACAGCGGGAAGGTGCCGAGCGCGGCGGTCAGCTCATCGTGCAGGCCAGCCGGGTCGGTGTAGCAGTCCGGGTCTTTGCGGCCGTCGGCGTGGTAAACCGGGCGCGGGGTCACCGTCCAGTCCGCGCGGGCACCCATCGCGTACCACCAGCAGACGTTGGCCACCGTGTACCCGGGGTGCGCCCGGCGCGCCGCGTCCCAGATCTTCTCCCCGCCCACGAGCGCGTTGTGCTGTCGCCACAACAGCACTTCCCCGAGATCGCGGAAATACCATCCGTTACCGACGATGCCGTGCTCGCGGGGCAGCACCCCGGTCAGCAGCGTGGCTTGCACCGGGCAGGTGACCGCGGGCAGGACCGTGCCGAGCCCGGCCCGCCAGCCGCCATCGCCCGCCACGGCCGCCAGCTGGGGCATGTGCGCGAGCAGCCGGGGGGTGAGCCCGGCCACATCGAGGACCACCAGGGGGGTGGGTGGGCCGGTCATCGGGCCGCCGCGGTGGACCACTCGGACAAGCCCAGGTCAAGCAGTTCGTCCCGGGTGAAGCTCAGTTCCGCGGCGATGCCCGCCGCCAGCTGGGCCGGGCCGGAGGGGCGCTGGGCGACCGGCAGCACGCTCCACGTGTACGTCTCCACGTCAAGGTGGTCGCAGAGCGCCGTCTGGCCACCGACAAGAGCGGCCAGGGCGTCCCGCAGCACACCGGTGGTCGCCTGCAGCGGCGGCTGGGGCGCGGCATGCACCGGTACGTGGTAGTGGATCCGCCACGGTCCCGCCATCCGCGCATCGAGCGCTTCGGGCAGGTCGTCCGCGGCCTGGCCGGCCGGGCCGCGGGTCTGGTGCAGGAACCGGGGCTCCGCATACCCGCGCAACGCTTCCGCCGTCCCAGCCTCGTCCGGCCGCTCGGCCCCTAGCGCCGCCGACACCTGGACCTTGACCACGGGCAGTCCCGAGCCGGCCAGCCGGGCCAGCGCGGCGGCTGGCTCCTCCCACGCGCAGGCCAGGTGCGCGAGGTCCAGGCACACGCCCAGGTACTCCGTGTCCACGCCAGACAGCCCGGCGACCGTCTGGGCGGTCGATTCCAGCACGCAGCCGGGCTCCGGCTCGAACGCCACACGCACCAGCCGGCCGGTCTGCGCACGCAGCACACCGAGGCGGGCGGCCAGGTCCGCGAGCCGCCGCCGGGCCGCCGCGGAGTGCCCCGGGGGCCAGGGTGTGCGCCAGGCCAGCGGCAGGGTGGACACCGAGCCGCGGGCGGCGTCCTCGGGGAGCAGCCCGGCCAGGACCCGGGCCAGGTTGACCGTGTAGTCCATCCGTTGCTGGGTGAGCCAGTCAGGCTGGTATACCGCGTGCTTGACCACTGGGGCGTGGAAGGACTGGTAGGGGAAGCCGTTGAAGGTGACCACTTCTAGCCCACGGCTGGCAAGATCCCGGCCCAGCCGGGCCACCGCGGCCGGGTCCGCGGCCAGCTGCGCGGCCACCGGCGCGGCCAGCCACAGACCGACTCCCAGCCGGTCGGCGCGGACAAGCCGGCGTACGGCCACCGCATAGCTGTCGAGCTGCGCCATGATCTGGGCCAGATCCTCGCCCGGATGGACGTTGGTGCAGTACCCAAGATGGATCACCTGGCCGTCGGGATGCCGGAACCGCATCAGCTGCCTCCGCGCTGGATGGAGTTGTCGGCGAAAGCGGCTTCCGGGCGGTGCAGCGCCGACGTGTCGAGTCGGCCAGACTGGCTGAAGAACTCCACCGGGTTCCGCCACAGCACCCGGTCCACATCGTCGTCGGTTAACCCGGCCGCCAGCATCGCCTCCCCGGTACGCAGCGTGAGCAGCGGGTCACTGCGCCCCCAGTCGGCCGCCGAGTTCACCAGCATCCGGGCCAGGCCGTACTCGCGCAGGATCGAGGCCATCCGCGGCGGCGACAGCTTGGTGCCCGGGTAGATGGAAAAGCCCATCCAGCAGCCGCTGTCAGCGACCAGGCCCACCGTGACCTCGTTGAGGTGGTCGACCACGACCCGGCCCCGATCCAGGCCAGACTCCTGCACCACGTCGAGCGTCCGCTCGGTTCCCCGCCGCTTGTCCCGGTGCGGTGTATGCACCAGCGCGGGCAGATCATGCTCCGCCGCCAGCGCAAGCTGCGCGGCGAACGCCTCGTCCTCGGCCGGGGTCATCGAGTCATACCCGACCTCGCCCACCGCCACCACCCCGTCCTTGGCCAGATAGCGGGGCAGCAGCCCGAGCACCTCCCGGCAGCGGGAATCGTTGGCCTCCTTGGGGTTGAGAGCGATCGCGCAGTGGTGCCGGATCCCGAACTGGCTGGCCCGGAACGGCTCCCAGCCGACCAGCGAGTCGAAGTAGTCGGTGAACGATCCGGCGCTGGTCCTTGGCTGGCCGAGCCAGAACGCAGGCTCCACCAGCGCGCGGACCCCGGCCGCGGCCATCCGCTCGTAGTCGTCGGTGGTCCGGGAGGTCATGTGGATATGCGGGTCGAAGATCCTCATCAGCCTGCTCCTAATGCTCGCCGGAATCCGCTGGCCGGCCGGTGCTGAGCCGTGCTAGCAGCGCGCTGGCATCGCCGGGCATGGCCCGGCCCGCGGCGCGCCGTTCGTCGGCCAGGGCAGCCAGCATCCGGGCCAGCTCGCCGTCGGCCCGCTGAGCCAGCCCGCTCACCACGCTCAGCGGGATATCCATGAAGACGCACTTCAGCACGGCCTGCCGCCACATTGCGTCGTCCAGGTGGCAGGCATACGGGCCGAGCGCGGCCGCCACCAGCCGCGGGTCGTTGGTCCGGATCGCGTCCTGCAGCAGCGCCACCCCGCCGGCCCCGATGTCCAGCCGGGGCAGCGCGTACAGCACGGCACGCTTCTCGGCCGCGTCGCCGTACCGGTAAAGCGCGCCGACCTGGCCGGCCAGCGCTGCCCCGCGCATCGGTAGCGCGGTGAGCAGCAGCACACGGGCCGCGTCGGCCACGGTCCACCCGGCGAGCTCTGGGCCCGGATCCGGCAGTGCGGCCCGGCCGCAACGCCGGCCCACCGCCGGGAACAGCCCGGCGATCGCGGCCGGGCTGGCGGTCACCCGGGCCCGGGCATCGGCCAGCCATGCCGGGGCCGCCACCGTACCGTCCAGCGCTGCATCCAGGTCTTCGGCAGTCACTTCCGGGCCTCTCTTTCTGCGGCCATCAGGAAGGCCAGTGATTCGGCGGCGACCACGGGGGCGGCGTGCGCGTGCCGCGGCAGTTCAACGGCCGCCAGGCCGCCGTAGCCGGTCGCGGTGAGCGCGCGCAGCGTGCCGGGAAAGTCCACCTCGCCCGAGCCAAGCTCGAGGTGCTCGTGCACGCCGCGCCGCATGTCGTCGATCTGCACGTTGACCAGGTACGGCCCGGCTCTGCGCACGCAGTCCGGCACGGCCCGTGGCTCGACGCACCGGCAGTGCCCGATGTCCAGGGTGAGACAGAAACACGCTGGCGCGCCCAGCGTGTCGCGCAGCCGGAACCAGTCGTCGAGCGTCGCCACGAGCATGCCTGGTTCCGGTTCGAACCCCAGCCGGATGCCGGCCCCGTCGGCGGCGGCCACCAGCTGATCGCAGCCCGCCAGCAGCCGGTCCCAGGCGGCACCCTCGGGCACCCCGGCCGGGCGTACCCCGGCCCAGCAGGAGATGGCCTCCGCGCTCAGGTCGGCGCCGATGCGGACCGCCCGCCGGAGGAAGTCCAGTCGCGGCCCGCAGTCGTCGTGAAGCAGCGTTGGCGCATGTTTGCGCCAGGGGTCCAGCAGGTAGCGGGCCCCGGTCTCGATGACGACCGCGAGTCCGAGCCGGTCCAGCCGGGCCGCCATGGCATCGACCCGGCGGGCCAGGCCCGGCCCGTACGGGTCGAGATGATGGTGGTCCAGGGTAAGCGCAACACCCGCGTAGCCGAGGTCGGCAATTACCGCCAGCGCGTCGCTGAGCCGGTGGTTGGCGAACCCGCTGGTGCCGTACCCGAACCGCAGGCTCATGTCGGCGACATCCAGCGGGCCAGGCGGCGGCCGAGCGGCGCGGCGGCGGCCACGGCCAGCCCGGTACCGGGCGCGCCCGACCGTGCGATCAGCGCGCCTTGCAGGGCCGGCAGGCCGGTGATCCCCGCACCAACCGCGGCCCGCAGGTGCGGGGCATCCGGCTCGGCCAGCGCGTGCACCTGGGCCCGGCCGTAGCTGGCGGCATAGCAGCCGGCCAGCGCGCCCGGAAGGGCCCGCCGCCACACCTGTTTCCCCCGGGCCACGGGGACCACGGCGGCCGCGATGGCAGTGCTGCCGGCCAACGTCGCAGCGGGCAGCAGCGGGCCACCGCCGGTGACCTCCCGGCGCGACAGGGCGGTCACCGTATAGGTGTGCGCGGCGACGGTCAGCGCGGGCATCGCGGCCCGCCGCCACGGCCCGGAGCTCGCGCCCAGCAGAACGTCCAGTCCCCGGCAGAGGGCCATGGCGGCGGGACCGGCCGCAGTACGTTTCAGCCTCATGTCGTACCACCACACCGCGCCGGCCAGCGCGGCCGCCACCGTCAGGGCCCGGCGGCCTCCGGCCAGCCCAGCCAGCGTGAGCCCAGCGGCGCTGAGCGCCGTGGCGATGCCGAGCGCGGCGCCGGGCGCCACCCGGCCGGACGGGATCGGCCGCTCCGGCCGCTCCCTCGCGTCCAGATCCCGGTCGGCCCAGTCATTGGCCGCCATCCCAGCCAAGTACAGGCAGACCGAGGCGGCGGACAGCCCGGCGGCCCGCGTGGCCACGGTGCCGGTGACCGCGGCACCGGCCAGCGCATCCCCCGGCACCGACAGGGCAGCCGGTGCCCGGACAAGCTCGGCGATGTCCCGCGGCGTGGTCACCGGCCCGGGCCACCCAGTTCGGTGAGGAAAGCGCGCAGCGCCTCCCACTGGGCAGGCAGCGCGTGGGCGGCATCGCCCAGCGGGTCCTTGAAGAAGAACGCGAGCGGGGTCAGCGGGCCGGCCTGCCCCGCGCCGTGGGCGGCGGCAGTGATCCGCGCCAGGTCGAGGACGAGCGGTGCCGCCAGGGCCGAATCGCAGCCGTGCCAGGTGAACTGCAGGCGCATCTCGGTACCGAGGAAGCCCGCGAACGTGATCAGGTCCCAGGCCGTCTTGAAATCACCGATGTCGGGGACATAGTCGATGCGGGTACGGCCCTCCGGCAGGTAGCCGAGAATCTCGGCCAGGACCCGCTGTTTGCTGACTGACTTGGTGGCATTCGCGCCGGGATTGGCGAGGTTAGCGCCGTCCCCGCCGCCGAGGAGGTTGATCCCGGACCACGAGCGCACGGTGAGGTTGCGCATCGCGAACATTGGGGCCAGTACCGACTTCAGCAGCGTTTCCCCAGTTTTGCCGTCGTGGCCGGCATAAGGGAGATGGCGCTCCGCCGCGAATTCGGCCAGCGCCGGCAGCCGGGCCCCGGTCGAGGGGGTGAAGTCGACATAAGGGCACCCGGCCCGGAACGCGGCGTAGGCGTACAGCGAGCTGGCCGGCAGCACCCGGTCCGGTGTGCTCAGCGCGGCGGCCAGAGCCGCCAGGCTGCCGTGTGCCGGGTGCGGTTCGGCGCCCGGCTCGGTCGAGGCGACGTTGACCACCACGACCCGGTCGAGCTGATGCCGCCCGCCGAACGCGGTGATGTCGTCCGCGATGGCGGCTGCGACCTCGGCCTGCGTGGCACCGGTGGGCGCTGGCCGCAGGTCTGCCTCCGCTTCAGCGAGGTCGGTGCCCAGCGCCGCGACCAGCCAGGCGGGCACGACGCCAGCCACCGCGAGCTGGTCGGCGTGCTTGGCTAACGGGCTGGTGATGACATCGTGACCGCCGAATTTCAGGTCACCGAAGCCCGGCAGGCAGGCCACGTCCAGCTCAGGGTGGGACGTGACGCACCCGGCTGGCGCGGCTAACCCGGCGCGCAGCGCCAGGGCGCCCACCATGGTCGTGGTGGCTACCGACCCGCGGGCGCCGACGAGCCAGATTCCAGTGGCCATGTGGTCCTCCCGGCGCCGACCGTGACAGCGAACAGTGAGACCGCCGTTTCTTTCCGCAACCGACGGCGAGCGCCACCCTAGCGGGTCGGTCGTTGGGACGAACGGACTTTCGCTTAACGATCAGGCTGCCTATCCGGGACGGGGCCCGGTCAGCGCTAGCCCATGTGCGGGTAGCGGTAGTCGGTGGGCGGGGCGAACAGCTCCTTGATGGCCCGGGCGTTCACCCACCGGGTCAGGTTGAGGATCGAGCCCGCCTTGTCGTTGGTGCCGCTGGCCCGGGCGCCGCCGAACGGCTGGCGGCCGACCACGGCGCCGGTCGGCTTGTCGTTGATGTAGAAGTTGCCCGCGGCGAACCGCAGCGCCTCGGCCGCGGCGTCGATCGCCGCCCGGTCCTGGGCGATGATCGAGCCGGTCAGCGCATACGGGGCCGCGACGGCCGCCTGCGCCACCACCTCGTCATAGCGATCATCGTCGAACACGTGCACGGCCAGGATGGGCCCGAAGTACTCGGTGCGGAACACCTCGTCCTCCGGGTCCGAGCACTCCAGCACGGTGGGCTGGACGAAGTAGCCCTGCGCCCCGTCGGCATCCCCGCCCGCCAGCACCCGGATCGACGGCCGGGCCCGGGCCCGGGCCAGCGCGTCAGACAGCCGGCGGAACGCGCGGTCGTCGATCACCGCGCCCATGAACAGGGACAGGTCGGCCGTCACGTCGCCCACGCTCAGCGAGTCGACCTGGGCCAGGAACGAGTCCTCGATCCGCGTCCACACCGAGCGCGGGACGTAGGCGCGGGACGCGGCCGAGCACTTCTGGCCCTGGTACTCGAACGCCCCGCGGAGCAGCGCGACCGGCAGCACCTCCGGGTCGGCCGATGGGTGGGCGATCACGAAGTCCTTGCCGCCGGTCTCGCCGACCAGCCGGGGGTAACCACGGTAGCCCGCGATGTTCTCCCCCACCGTGCGCCACAGGTGCTGGAACGTCCCGGTCGAGCCGGTGAAGTGGATGCCGGCCAGGTCGGGGTGCGGCAGCGCGGCCCGGGACACGGCCTGGCCGTCCCCCGTGACCAGGTTGATCACACCCGGCGGCAGGCCGGCCGCTTCCAGCAGCCGCATCGTGTAGTGCGCCGACAGCTGCTGGGTGGGCGACGGCTTCCACAGCACGGCGTTGCCGAGCAGGGCCGGCGCGGTGGGCAGGTTGCCCGCGATCGAGGTGAAGTTGAACGGGGTGATGGCCAGCACGAAGCCTTCCAGCGGCCGGTACTCCATCCGGTCCCACTCGCCCGGGCCCGAGTCCGGCTGCTCGGCCAGCAGCCGCCGGGCGAAGTGCACGTTGTACCGCCAGAAGTCGATCAGCTCACAGGCCGCGTCGATCTCGGCCTGGTACACCGACTTGGACTGGCCCAGCATGGTGGCCGCGTTGACGGTGGCCCGCCACGGCCCGGCCAGCAGGTCGGCGGCCTTGAGAAAGATCGCGGCCCGGTCGTCGAAGGACAGCGCCCGCCAGGCCGGCGCGGCCGCCGCGGCCGCGGCGATGGCCGCGGTCACGTCGGCGCCCGTGGCGTTGGCCAGGTGGCCGAGCACGTGGGCGTGGTTGTGCGGCTGGACGACCGCGATCCGCTCGCCGCCGGCCATCCGCTGCTGCCCGCCGATCGTCATGGTCAGCTCGGCCGGGCTGGCGGCCAGTTCCTTGAGCTTGGCCTCCACCACGGCGCGCTCGGCGCTGCCGGGTGAGTAGGGCCGGACCGGCTCGTTGGCGGGATGCGGCACATTGCTGACGGCGTCCATGAGGATCTCCCTGGAACATGGTCTCAATCTGGCGGTGTGCCCATCGTGCCACGCCGCAGGCCCAGGGCGGCCAGCGCGCCCGCCGCGGACACGGCCGCCAGCACCAGCGCGCAGTCGTGGAACGCGGTCAGCGGCACGCCGGTGGCCCGGTCCCGTGCCGCGTAATACGTGGCCAGCAGCGCGATCCCGAACGAACCAGACAGGCGTTCGGCCATGCTGAACAGTGTGTTCGCGTCGGGCAGCTGGCCGCCGGGCAGATCCCCGACCAGCTCCATGACCAGCGGCTGGACGGTCAGCCCGAGCGCCACGCCGCGGCCGCAGAGCAAGGCAGCGGTAGCCCATACCGGGGTGGTCGCGCCGAGCAGCAGCATGCCCAGCGTGGCCAGGGCGAGCAGGGCCAGCCCGCCGGCCACGCTGCCCACGATGATGGCCGGGTGCGCCCGGCCGCGCCCAATCAGCGCGCTGCCCAGCCAGCTGGCCAGGCCCATGACCACGCCCTGCGGCAGCAGCACCAGCCCGGTCACGCCGGTCGTGCGGTGCTGGATGTCCTGCAGGTACACCGGGGCCAGGAACAGCACCGAGAACAGCACCACGCTGGCCACGCAGGCCAGGGCCAGGGTGAGCGCACGCTGCGGCGAGCCGAGCACGCTCAGGCTGACCGCGGGTGCCGGGTGGCCGCGGCCGGGCCGGGCCATGTGCCGCCGGTACCAGAGCAGGTAGCCGCCGGCCAGGGCCAGGCCGCCGGCCCAGGCGGGCGCCGCCGCGGCGGACAGCCAGCCGTGGCCGGGGCCCTGGCTGGCGCCATACATGGCCAGGCCCAGGCCCGCGCTGAGCAGGGCCAGGCCGGGCACGTCGAGCCGGGCCCGCGGGTCGCCGGGCGGCTCGCCGCGGGCCCGGCGCAGCAGCCGCAGGCCGGCCAGCGCGGCCAGCCCGACCGGCACGTTGATCAGGAACACCGACCGCCAGCCGAACAGCCCGATGAGCAGGCCGCCGAGCGCCGGCCCCAGGGCCGGGGCGGCGAACAGCATGATGCCCGCGCTGGCCGGCATGGTTCGCGCGGCACCGTCCTGGCCCAGCAGCAGCCCCATGGCCAGCGGCACCATCGGCGCGCCGAGCAGGCCCTGCACCACCCGGGCCGCGATGAGCAGCCCGATGCTGGGCACCACCGCGCACGCCGCGGAGGCCAGCACGAAGCCGGCCAGCGCGGCCCGGTAGCCGGGCATGATGCCGAACCGCCGGGCCAGCCACGGGCTGGCGGCCAGCCCGCAGGCCAGGCCGAGCAGGTAACCGCTCAGCGTCCAGGCCGCGGTGGCCAGCGTGGTGTGCAGGTCGGTCACGATGACCGGCACGGCCACGTTGACCACTGAGGAGTCGATCATCGAGAGCATCGGGCCGGCCAGGAAGACCAGCCGCAGCGCGCTCTCCGGGACGGCCGGCCGGCCGGTGCCCGGGCCGGCCCGGGTGACGGTCACGGCGCGCCCGCGGCCGCCGCCGCGGCCAGCTCGTCCAGCCAGCGCAGCTCGTGCTGGGCGGCGGCCCGGCTGAAGTCCATCACCCGCAGCCCCCACGGCTCGGCCCGGGCGTCCGGCCGGAGCGAGTCCAGATGGCTAATCCGGGCCGCCACGATGCCCCGGCGCACCGCGATGATCCGGAGCCGGTCCTCAGCCGGCACGTCGGCGAACAGCGAGACCCGCATCTGGAACTCGTTGTCGTCGGCCAGCAGCGCCGGGTCGGCGTCGCGGATCATCGCCTGCAGCAGGTCGTGGCCGGTGTCGGTGAGCCGGTACACGTTCCGCGGCGGGCGGCCCGGGTCCGCCTCGGCGGCCACCCGCTCGATGGCGCCCTGCTCCTGGTAGCGGCGCAGCGCCGGGTAGAGCACGTTGTTGTTGATCGAGCGGCCACCCAGGATCCGCTCGACCTGCTTCTTGATCTCATACCCGTGCCGCGGCCGATCCCGGAGCACGCGCAGCGTCAGTATGTCAAAGTACACGGTGTTAGCCTAACCTAGGTTAGGCTAACCTGCTAGGCCCGCTGGCGGGGCGGGGTGCCCGGGGCGGTCCCGCTCAGTCCTCGCCCTCGACGTAGCGGAGTTCCTGGGTCGCGTACCAGAGCAGCTCGTGCCCTTCCGCGCTGTCCACCAGGAACCGGGCGTCGTCGTCGCCAGCGTCGGCCGCGGGCAGCGCGGCCGACGCGGCCCCGATGTCCCGCACCGCGAGCAGGTCATCGATGTGCCCAGACGCCACCCGGGCCAGCGGCACCGGCGCGGACACCTGCACCAGGGCCGGCTCGTCGAAGCCGCCCTTGGCGTCCACCTGATCGTCCGGCACGTCGGCGGCCAGCACGACCCGGCGGCGTGCCGCGGCAGGATCGGCCAGCAGCAGGCGCAGCGACGCCCGGGCCGCGTGCGTCATCGCGACGTACTCGAGTTCTTCCAGGTCGCCGCTGGCGTACCACTCACGCAGCGCCGGGGTCACGGCGAACGCCCGGACCGGCGCCGGGCCTATTTCGGCGTCGCGCAGGACGTCGGCGAGCATGCTGACCGTGGCCGGCAGGTAGACGCGCATGATGGGTTCCCCGATGAAAGTGCGGTCAGCCCAGGCCGTCCGGGGCGTCCCTGCCGGTAAGTCTGCCATCCAGGGCCGCCACCACGGCGGCGATCGCCGCGTCCAGCGGCTCGTGCTCCCAGACCCGGACCACCTGCCAGCCGGCCGCGGCCAGCGCGGCGTCGGCCGCCCGGTCCCGCTCCATATTGCGGCGCAGCTTAGGCGCCCAGTACCACTCGTTGACCGTCGGGTCGCGGCCGTGCTCCGGGCAGACATGCCAGAAGCAGCCGTCCACGAACACGGCCACCCGGCGCCCGGTGAACGCGATGTCGGGCCGGACCCGGGCGCCGTCCGCCAGGTCCAGCCGCAAGTCCTTGCGGAACCGGTAGCCCTGCCGGTGCAGCGCGCTGCGCAGGGCGAGTTCCGGCTTGGTGCCGGTGCGCCGGATGGCCCGCATGTTCGCCGAGCGTCCCGGGCTGGACGGGCTCGGATAGTCAGCCACCGGCTAAGGCTAGGGCAGCGCGTCCCGGGCGGGCAGCCCAACCAGCTCACCGAGCCGGATCACGGTTTCCGCGGGATCGGTGTGCCAGACGCCGGTCATCCCGAGCGCCTGCGCGGCCAGCACGTTGGCCTCGATGTCGTCCACGAACACGCACTCCTCGGGGGCCAGCCCGAGCAGCTCCGCGGCGTGCCGGAAGATGCGCTCCTCGGGCTTGCGCATGCCGACTTCGGCCGAGATGACCACTGCGTCGAACAGCTCCGGGAACAGCTGGCTCGGGTAGGCGGCGACGCCCCACGAGTTGGACAGCAGCGCGGTGCGCACACCGGCGGCGCGCAGCTCGCGGAGCAGCTCGACCATGGGATCGCACAGCACGGCCGGGGCGAACATCCGGTCCAGCAGCCCCTCCGCGGTTACCGCGCTGCCGTCCCGGTGCAGCAGCCGGGCGGCCAGCAGCCGCTCGAATTCGGCATCGCTGCACTCGCCGCGCTCCAGCGCGTGGACCGGGTTGACCGCCCCGTCCTGGTAGGCCTCGGACACCCAGGGCCGCATGACCGCGACGTAGCTGTCGAAGTCGATGTCGTCGGCGGCAATCCAGGCCCGCACCATGTCCAGCAGCGGGCCGGTCAGCACACCGCCCCAGTCAGTGATCACACCACGCAGCACATATCCGATGCTAGGCACCTTATCTGGACGCAGGTGAGCTGTGCGGGTCCGCCAGGTGAAAGCTGGGTGACCCGCCGCGCGGCCAGAACCCGTGGGGGCGTGCGGCGCGGCCAGAACCCGTGGGGGCGTGCGGCGCGGCCAGAACCCGTGGGGGCGTGCGGCGCGGCCAGAACCCGTGGGGGCGTGCGGCGCGGCGGGAACCCCCTGGGCCCCGCCGCGCCGTTGACGCTAGCTGCCGCGCTGTCTTAGCTGTTCCCCCGGACCCGGCGTCACCGGGTTTCGGCGGCCCGGGCGGGCTGGCCGACTCGGGTGCCCGGGGCGTGCGGGCGCACGGCGGGCCCGGTCGCGTGCCGGCGGCCAGGGATCACCCGGTGTGGGGCCAGGTGCCGCCGGGCCACGGTCAGCCCGTCCACCGCGGCCACCGGGCCGGTCGGCACGAAGTCGCTGACGTGCGGCTCCGCGGCGGCCTTGGCGCGGAAGTAGGTACGCGCCTCGGAGTAGTCCGGGTGCTGATGTGGGCGCTTGAAGGTGATCCACAACGGCACCCCGACGATGCCCAGCACGATCAGGGCAATGATGGGGAAGTTGGCGATCACGATGCCGGTCACGGCGATCTCCTCTTTTCCGTCCAGCCCGGCGGCGGGCCCGCCGGCGTCTATGGCTTCACGATGCCCGGGCGCGTTCTGCTGGCCGTTGGCAGCGCCTCTGCGCAAGCTCTCAACGTGCCGGTAAGCCGGTGACCCGTGGTCCTGGGACTGTCGGTACCAGGCCGTAACGTGCTGAGTATCAGTCCGGGAGGGAGATCCACCATGCCTGACCCCACCGCCGCCCCGGCCCAGCGCGTTGCCACCGGCGAGCGCGCCGATCTGCTGGCTGCGCTGGCCAAGCAGCGCTATTTCCTGCGGCATACCGCCCGGGACCTGACCGACGAGCAAGCCGCCCAGCGCACCACCGTGAGCGAGCTGTCCATCGGCGGCATCATCAAGCACGTCACCATGACCGAGCGGCAGTGGGTGCGGTTCATCCAGGTCGGCCCGGGCGCGATGAGCGGGGCCGGGGCCGACGTGTCCGACTGGCTGGCCGGATTCCGGATGCAGGCCGGTGAGACGCTGGCCGGGCTGCTGCAGGCCTACGAACAGGCCGCCCAGGAGACCGCCGAGCTGATCGCCACGCTGCCCGACCTGGACGCCGCTCACCCGCTGCCCAGCGCGCCCTGGTTCGAGCGCGGCGCGAAGTGGTCGGCCCGCCGGGTGCTGCTGCACATCCTGGCCGAGACGGCGCAGCACGCCGGGCATGCCGACATCATCCGCGAGTCGCTGGACGGCGCCAAGTCGATGGGCTAACTGCACGGACCGGCCAGCTGCACGGACCGGCCAGCTGCACGGCCGCCCGCCGGTCAGCCGCGGCCGGCCCGGCTGTGCTCGGCCAGCAGATCGGCGACCAGGTAGCTGGCCTGCGGGGTGCCCAGGCCGGTGGCCATGTCGTAGCCCCGGACGGCCCGGTAGCAGGCCCGGCCGCGCCGACCGTCGTAGCGGCAGGTGTGGTGCGAGTAGCGGCCGTTCCGGGACAGGTAGTCGTTGTTACCCGCCACGACGTCGGTCAAGGCCCGCGGGTCGGCCCGGTCGATGCGGTACAGGCTGGGTGCCAGCAGGCCGAGGCGGTGCCCGGCCGCCTGCTGGTCGGCCAGCGCGGTCAGCGCCGCCCACAGCGGGGTAGCCAGGCTGGTGCCGCCGCTGGTCTGCCAGCCCTCTCCCCGGAACACCCCTGCGGTGCCGTAGATGACGTAGCCCCGGGTACCGCGTATGCCATGCCGCGGCAAGTTGGGCACACCGACGGCCGCCAGCGCGGACACGTCGGGGACTTCCCGGCAGTCCTGCCCGCGCCGGGCATCGCACGGCGCACTGCTGGAGTTCCCGCTGTGATCGAATCCAGCCTGCCAGGCCGGCATGAGCCACACGCGTGAGATGCCGCCCCCACCCACGAGGTTGCCCGGGGTTTCGGCTGGACGGCCCCGCCGCCCGTCGAACGGGGCAGGAAAGCCCTGCCCGTACGGGCTCTGGTTCCAGGCCACCTGCACCGGCGGTGAGCCGAAGCGGGTGATCTCGGTACCCCCGACGGAGGTCACGAACGGCTGGCTGCCCGGGTCATCGACCTGCAGGCTGTAGTCAGCGCGGTGCCGCGGGACGGGCGGCAGGCAGTCCTCCGAACCCTCGTCGCCGGCCGCCGCCAGCATGGACTGGCCCTGCAACGCCATCTCCTGGAACAGTTCGGCCTCGGTCAGCAGGACGCGGCCGCCCAGGGACGGCTCGCAGCCACCCCACGACGTGCTCACCACCTGGGCCCGGTCCTGCTGGACGATCGTTCCGTAGTTGTCCAGCCCAGCCGCGGCGCCCCCATTAGTGGGTGCCTCATAGACCAGGATGCTGGCCCGCGGGGCCATCGCCGCGACCACCTCGATGTCCGCGGTCACCTCTTCGGTGCCATCGCCGCTGGCCGCCACGGTCGTGCCGCCGTCCACCCTCACCCGGCGGACTGACGGACTGATCCCGTAGCACCGGCCGTAAACCCGGATGTCCCGGTTGGCGTAGTTGGCCTCCTCGAACAGGGCCACCGTGATGTGCTGCCCGAAGTCGCCCTGGCGGTAGAGCGGATCGAACTTGTACGCGTGGGCCAGCCAGGCCGCGGTGTAGACGTGCCGGGTGGCCCGCGCCGCGCGGCAGGCCCGCGGTCCCGGTACCGAGCTGGCCCCGCCCGGGCCCCAGGCCGGCCGCGACACGGACTGGCGGCGGCCGGGCCGGCGTGCTGACCCGCGGCCCGGGTGGGACGCTGACCCGCGCACCAGCTCGGGGTGCAGCAGGCTCACGTTGTCCAGGCCGGTCACCGCAGTCACCCACAGGCCCAGCCCGACCGGCAGTTCCGGGGCGGACAGATTCAGCCACGCGAGCCGGCCGCCCGGCAGCCTGACCCGGGCGATTTTCACGTGGAAGGCCGCCTCGACCTGGCCGACCGACCCGATAGCCGGCAGCAGCAGGCCGTCGCCGAGCACCGGCTGGGTGGTCAGGTGCTGGCGGCGCAGCCAGGCACCGAGACCGGCCAGGGCACTGGGGGGCGGCCCGAACCGCCGCTGCACTTGAGCTGGGTGCAGGAAGTGCCGGAACCTGGCCGTGCCCGACGTGGCCACCTGGGTGGCCAGCCGGGCGAGGCCGGCCGGGTCGGCGGGCCGGAGCGCGACCGTGATGTGCAAGGTGGCGGACCGGCGGGCGGGGCCGGCCAGCCGGGCACCCGGCGGCAGCGCTGGCGCTGCGCCGATCGGCCCCATCCGCGGGCCTGAACGGGCCAGCCGGGCCGTCGCGGCGCCGGGCGGGGCGGTCCCGGCCACGGCGGTCAGGCGAGCCGCGCTCGCCGTCCCGGTGGAGGCGGCCGTCCCGGCCGCACCGGCCAGCAGCGCGGCCGCCGCCAGCGCGGCCGGGTACACCGGCCACATTCGTTGCTTCAGCATCGCTGGGCCCCCTGGAAACTCGAAGCTCATCGGCATGCTAAGCGGGTCGGCTCCCTGGGCCCGTGACCAGACAATCCGCGCGAGCACGCCGCCACCCTGGGCAAACCCGCCCCAGGCCGGCCCGGCCGGCTGGCCGGCCCGCGGCGCTCAAACGATCTTGTGTCGAATCTCTGGGCGCTGACCGGTGTCTGCGCCAGGGCCGATAACCAGGCCAGACCGGCCCTCAGTCAGCGGCATTCAGTCAGCGGCATTCAGTCAGCGGCATCGTGCCCGGGGAACAGCAATCGCCTGATCACGAACGACAGCCGGCCGAGCGGCCAGGCGGCAGACAGCACCTGTCACATCAGTACCACCAGCAACCAGCCGGACCAGGCGCAGACCAGCCACCGGCCGCCGATCACCACATCCTCGGGCAGCAGTGGCAGCGGGGCACCGGCTGATGGCGTGACCGACCTGGCTGGTGGCGCGGCCGGCCCGGCTGGGGTATTGGTGGGCAGGTGGAACCGGTAGAAGCGTTGCGCGAGATCGCATTCCAGCTGGAACGGGCCGGGGCCCCGACCTACCGGGTGCGGGCGTTCCGCCGGGCCGCTCAGGTGGTCCGCGACCTACCTGCGGCCGAACTGGAGCGGCGAGTCCGGGACGGGACGTTGCGCGCGCTGCCCGGCATCGGCGCCAGCACGGCGGAGGTCATCACCCAGGCGGCGGCCGGGCAGCAGCCATCCTACCTGGCTACGCTGCTGGCCGAAGCGCCGACCAGCGGCCCGGATGGCACGGCCGGCCCGGATGGCACGGCCGCCCCGGAAGACGGCCCGGCCGCTGAGCGGGCCGGGCTGCGGGCCGCGCTGCGCGGCGACTGCCACACCCACTCGAATTGGAGCGACGGCGGCAGCCCGCCCGAGGAGATGGCCGACACCGCACGCCGCCTGGGCCACGAGTGGATCGCGCTGACCGACCATTCGCCCCGGCTGACCGTGGCCAACGGCCTGACCGCCGACCGGCTGCTGGCCCAGCTCGACCTGATCAGCCGGCTCAACACCGAGCTGGACCCGTTCCGCATCCTGACCGGGATCGAGGTGGACATCCTGGACGACGGGACATTGGACCAGCGCGACGACCTGCTGGCCCGGCTCGACGTGGTGGTCGCCAGCGTGCACTCCAAGCTGCGGATGCCCGCCGGGCCGATGACCGAGCGGATGGTGACTGCGATCCACAACCCGCACGTGGATGTGCTCGGGCACTGCACTGGGCGGCTGCTGTTCGGGCGGGGCCGGCCCGAGTCGGAGTTCGACGGCGAGGCGGTGTTCAGCGCCTGCCGCGAGCACGGCGTCGCGGTCGAGATCAACTGCCGGCCGGAACGCCGGGACCCGCCCGGCCGGCTGCTCCGCCTGGCCGTCGAGGCGGGCTGCCTGTTCGCCATCGACAGCGACGCGCACGCCCCCGGGCAGCTGGACTGGCTGGGCAACGGCGTGACCCGGGCCGAGCGGTTCGGCATCCCGGCCGAGCGGGTGATCAACACCCGTACCACGGGCGCCCTGCTGGCCTGGACGGCCGCGGCCTAGTGTGGCCGGCGCGGCGGCGGGCGCTGGCCCCGCACGCCCGGGGCCAGGTCAGCTCAGCCCGCCGGGTGAGCCAGCCCGGTGTCGCCCCGGCCCAGCTGGGCACCGGCCCGGCGGCAGGCCCCCGCGGACCGGGTGCGGCAGAATCGCAGTGCGCAGCCGCACAGCGAACGAGCCGGGCACGGAAGGCGGGCCGATGCAACCAGTCGCGGTGGTCACCGGGGCGAGCAGCGGGATCGGCGCGGCCAGCGCGGTCCGGCTGGCCGGTGCCGGGTACCAGGTCATCCTGGCCGCCCGGCGGGCGGACCGGATCGAGGCCCTGGCCCGGCGGATCCGGGCCGACGGCGGTCAGGCCGACCCGGCTCTGCTCGACGTGACCGACCCGGACGCGGTCCAGGCGTTCGCCGGCGACCTGGACCGCTGCGACGTGCTGGTCAACAACGCGGGCGGCGCGTTCGGCGCGGACACGGTGGCGGACAGCGACCCGGCCGACTGGCAGGCCATGTACGACGTCAACGTGCTCGGCACGCTGCAGGTAACCCAGGCCCTGCTGCCCAGGCTGATCGCCAGCGGCGCGGGCACGATCGTGATCATGGGCTCCACCGCCGGGCTGATCTCCTACGAGGGCGGCGGCGGTTACGTGGCGGCCAAGCACGCCGAGCACGCCATCGCCGAGACGCTGCGCCTGGAACTGTATGACCAGCCGGTCCGGATCATCGAGATCGCGCCGGGCATGGTGCGCACCGACGAGTTCGCGGTCAACCGCTACCGGGGCGACGCCAGCCAGGCCGCCGCGGTGTACGCCGGGGTGGCCGAGCCGCTCACCGCGGACGACGTGGCCGACACGGTGGCCTGGGCGGTGACCCGGCCGGCGCACGTGAACGTGGACCTGCTGGTCCTCCGCCCGCGCGCCCAGGCCGCGCAGCACAAGGTCTACCGGGAGAACACCTGACTCAGCCGGGCGGCCAGGTCACCCAGGTCAGGTCGGGGACCACCCGGTCGGCCGCGGCCAGCTCGGCCGCGTCGTGCGACGTGGCCACGGCCACGCAGTACGCCCCGGCCGCCTTGGCCGCGGCCACCCCGGCCGGGGCGTCCTCGAACACCACGCAGGCCGCGGGCGGCTCGCCCAGCGCCCGGCACGCGGCCCGGTACCCTTCCGGATCCGGCTTGCCCACCGTGACGTCTTCCGCGGTCACCACCACTGAGAACAACGCGCGCACGCCCAGGGCGGTGAGGGATTCTTCCGCATAACGCCGGCCCGCCGAAGTCACCAGCGCCAGTGGCGCGCCCGCGGCGCTGATCGAGCGGACCAGCCGCACCGCGCCGGGCAGCGGCCCCAGCGGCGGCTGGTCCGGGGCGTGGAAGTGCGCGCTGGTCGCGGCCATCAGCTCGGCCGGGTCATGGTCCGGCAGCCGGGCCAGCAGCAGGCTGTGCATGTCCACGCCGCGGCGGCCGATGAACGAGCGGATCAGTTCCTCATCAGGGGGCAGGCCACGGGTTTCGAACACATGCAGCCAGGCCTCCCGGCTGCGCGCCTCGCTGTCGATGAGCGTGCCGTCCAGGTCGAAGACGGCCGCGGCCAGGAACCCGCCCATCAGCTGGTCTGGGTGACCTTGCTGAGCCCGCGCGGGCTGTCGGGGTCGATACCCAGCCGCCGGGACAGCGCCTCGGTGAGCAGTTGGCCGGGCACGATGAGGCCGAACGGGGCCAGCCACTCAGGCAGCGGCAGGCCGGGCACGGCCCGGCTGCTCACCGCGGCCAGCCCTGGGCCGCCGCCGATCGCGTAGGCCCGTGCCCCGGCCGCGACCACCCGCCGGGCCAGCTCGATGGTGCCGGGCAGAGCCGGCCCGGAATCGGCGGCCAGCAGGATGGCCGGGGTCGCCGCGTCCACCACCGCGATCGGCCCATGCAGCAGGTCGGCCCAGGACAACCCCATCGCGCGCAGGTAACAGGCTTCCTTGAGCTTGAGCGCCAGCTCCAGGGCGGCCGCGTAGGCCAGCCCGCGCCCGGACACGACCGCCCCGTCCACCCCCTCCAGCCCGGCCACGATCGGCGCCAGTGCGCCGTCCAGGCCAGTGGCCAGCATCCGCTCGATCTCGTCCGGCACGCTGCGCAGCAGGCCCGGGTCGAGCTGCGCACCGAGCCCGATGGCCAGCACGGCCAGCGCGGCGAGCTGGGTGGTGAACGTCTTGGTGGCCGGCACCGCGTGCTCCGGCCCGGCCTCCGTGACCAGGGCCAGGTCGGCCACCCCGGCCAGCGCGGAGCCGGCCCCGTTGGTGATGGCCAGCGTCCGCGCGCCGCAATCCGCCGCCCAGGCCAGCGTGTCCACGATCTCCGCGGTCTGCCCGGACTGGGACAGCGCCACGGCCAGTACGCCGGACAGATCCAGCCGGCTGTGGTACTCGGTGGCGACGGACGGCGAGGCCAGCGTGGCCAGCAGGCCGGCGTGCGTCTGCAGCAGGTAGCTGCCGTACACGGCCGCGTTGTCCGAGGTACCCCGGGCGATGAAGAGCACCTGCCGGCCGCCCGCCGCGAGCTGCCCGGCCTCGGCGGCCCGGGGCAGCAGCGCGTCCAGGGTGGCGCGCAACGCGGCCGGCTGCTGCCCGATCTCGGTCCGCATCGCGGTGGGCACGGTCACGTTCACGGGTACACCTTCTCACCCTCGATCCAGGTCGCGGCAGTCCGCAGATCATCACCCAGCCAGACCAGGTCGGCCGCGGCCCCGGGGGCCAGCCGGCCCAGGTCGGGCCGCCCGATCAGGTCGGCCGGAATCCGGGTCGCCGCGGCCACCACCGCGGCCAGGTGGCTGCTGTCCGCGCCCGCCCGGGGCGGCTGGCCGCCGCCCGGCGCAGGGCGGCGATCGGGGGCGGGCGGTTCCGGGGGGCCGTCCCCCCGGGCCAATACCCCCACCATGTTGGCCACGGCCCGGTCCAGCCGCAGCGCCGAACCCGCCAGGGTGCCGTCGGCGCGGCGCGGCGGCGCGCCGTCGCCGGGCAGCAGCACGATCCGCTCGCCGCCGAGCAGGTACTCGCCGGGCGGCCGGCCCGCGCACGCCGCGGCGTCGGTGACCAGGCAGATCCGGCCCGGCGCGGCCGCGAACGCGACCAGGCAGGCCACCGGCGACACATGGTGCAGGTCGGCGATGAGGCCGCTGGTCAGCCGGGGGTCGGCCAGGGCCTGGCCGACCACCCCCGGTTCCCGGTGGTGCAGCGGGCGCTGCGCGTCGTACAGGTGCGTGACCATCCGCGCCCCGGCCCCGGCCGCGGCGGCGACCTGGGCCGCGGTGGCGTCGCTGTGCCCCACGCTGACCAGCACCCCGGCCGCGGCCAGCTGGCCGACGGCGGCCATCCCGCCGTCCACCTCCGGGGCCAGCGTGACCAGCCGGAGCAGGCCCTGCCCCGCGGCCAGCAGCTCACCGACGGCCGCCGGGCGGGCCGGGATGATCCACTCGGGGTTGTGCGCCCCGCGCCGGGCCGGCGAGATGAACGGCCCTTCCAGGTGCACGCCGAGCACCCGGGCGCCACGGCCCGGCAGCCGCCAGGCGAAGCCGGCCGCGCGGCGCAGCGCACCGGCCAGCCGGCCAACTGGCGCGGTCACGTAGGTGGGCAGGAAGGCGGTGCACCCGGTGGCCGGCAGCCCGGCGGCCACCGCTGCCCAGCCATCCGGATCCGCGTCCATCAGCTCGACCCCGGAGTACCCGTTGACCTGCAGGTCCACCAGGCCCGGGAGGAGCACGCCGGAGGTCAGCTCCAGATCCGGGCGGCCGGGGGCCGGCCCGCGGCCGACCTCGGTGATGCGGCCTGCGGCGATCCGCACATAGCCCGGTTCGAGCACGCCGGAACCGGGCTGGGCGGGAATGACCCGCGGCGCGGCGATGATCACGGACGGTGACTCAATGGCCGATGTGGGCCATGAACTCGGCCGGGTACCGCTCCCCGGCGGCCGCGTCCCGGGGTACCGCCGCCGCCAGCGCGGCCAGGTCCGCCGCGCTCAGCACGATGCCCGCGGCGGCCACGTTCTGCTCCAGGTAGCTGCGCCGCTTGGTGCCCGGGATGGCCACGACGTCGTCACCCTGGGCCAGCACCCAGGCCAGCGCCAGCTGGGCCACGGTGACCCCGCTGGCCCTGGCCAGCTCGCGGACGGCATCGGCCATGGCCAGGTTGCGGGTGTAGTTCTCGCCCTGGAAGCGTGGGGCGCGGGACCGGAAGTCGGCCGCACCGAACCCGGCCGAAGCGTCCAGCGTGCCGGTCAGCAGCCCGCGGCCGAGCGGGCTGTAGGACACCAGGCCGATTTCCAGCTCGCGGAACAGCGGCCGGAGCTCGTCCTCCGGTTCCCGGCTGAACAGCGAGTACTCGTACTGGCCGGCCGCCACCGGGTGCACCGCGTGCGCCCGCCGCACGGTGTCCGGCGCGGCTTCCGAGATGCCCAGGTAGCGCACCTTCCCAGCGCGCACCAGCTCGCTCATCGCGCCCCACGTCTCCTCGACGGGGACGGTGGCGTCCACCCGGTGCTGGTAATACAGGTCGATGTGGTCGGTGCCGAGCCGCCGCAGCGACGCATCGCACGCCCCGCGGACATACCCGGGGCGGCCGTTGACGGTCCGGGTGCCGTCCGGGCGGCGCTGGTTACCGAACTTGGTGGCCAGCACGACCTCGTCCCGGCGGCCCTTGATGGCCGCACCGACCAGCTCCTCGTTGGTGAACGGGCCGTACGCGTCCGCGGTGTCCAGGAACGTCACCCCGAGGTCCAGGGCCCGGTGGATGGTCGCCACTGACTCCCCGTCGTCCGGCGTCCCGTAGGACTGGCTCATCCCCATGCAGCCGAGCCCGAGTTCGGTGACGGTAAGCCCCTGGCCCAGCGTGCGCGTTCTCATCAGCTGCCGCCTCGTGTCGGTTCCCTGGCTGGTCAGGTTACTTGCCGAGTGGCGTTAGGAAGGAAGGGCCCGCGCTCAGGCGCTGGCCCGCTTGCGTGGCGGTCGCTTGGCGGCGGCGCCGGCCCGGTCCTTGGTCGCCGCGTCCAGGCTGGCCTGGAGCGCGTCCATCAGGCTGACCGGTTCCGCGGCGGGCGCCTGCGCGGGCTCCGGCGGGGCCTGGCCGGCCACCTTGGCCGCCACCAGCTCCTCCAGCGCCTCGCGGTAGCTGTCGTGGTACTGCTCCGGGTCGAAGTCCACGGTCATCGAGTCGATCAGCGAGGTGGCCATCTTGAGCTCCTGGGACCGGGTCTCGATGTCCTCGTCCAGGAACGCGAAGTCGGGCTGGCGCACCTCGTCCGGCCAGAGCAGGGTCTCCAGCACCAGCAGGCCGTCCCGGGTACGCAGTGTGGCCAGCGCCTCCCGCTGGCGCAGCGCGACCCGGGCCACCGCCACCCGCCCGGAGCGCTCCAGCGCGTCGCGGAGCAGCGCATAGGCCCGGGTGCCCGCCTGCTCCGGCTCCACGTAGTAGCTGCGGTTCATCAGGATCGGGTCGATCTGCTCGGCCGGGCTGAAGTTGAGCACCTCGATGCTGCGGGTGGTCGGCAGCGGCAGCTGGGCGAAGTCCTCGTCGGTCAGCACGACCATCCGGCCGTCCTCCAGCTCGTACCCCTTGGCCACGTCGGCGTACCGGACCTCCTCGCCGTCCAGCTCGCAGATCCGGCGGAACCTGATCCGGCCGCCATCCGCCGCGTGCACCTGACGGAACGTAACGTCCCGCTGCTCGGTGGCCGTGTAGAGCTTGACCGGGATCATTACGAGCCCGAACGAGATGGCACCTTTCCACATGCTGCGCATGCAGTGTCAGTACCCAGGTGGGCGGAATGTGCCCCTCTGCGGCAGGCCGGGGCGGATCCGGCTGTCAGAATGAACGGACCGGGCCGGCCTGGAACGGACCGCGTAGGCCTAGCGAGGCGGGGGAGGATCAGCACATGCCTGACTTCGACGTCGTCGTGCTGGGCGGCGGGACATCCGGCACGCTCATCGCTACCGAGGTGTCCCGGGCCGGCCGCTCCGTGGCCCTGGTGGAAGCCGGCCTGGTCGGCGGTGAGGCTCCCTACCTGGCCGACATGCCGTCCAAGTCGCTACTCCAGTCGGCCCGCCGGGGCGAGACCTGGGAGCATGCGGTCGCCCGCCGCGACGAGGTGGCCGGCCACCTGAACGACACCGTGGCCACCGCGCGGCTGGCCGAAGCCGGGGTCACGCTGCTCCGCGGCGCCGGCCGGATCAGCAAGCCGGCCACGGTCGTGGTCGTACGGGGCCCGGTCAAAGCCAGCCCGGAGGGCACGGCGCCATCCGGCACCGTGGCCCTGCGTTACCAGGACCTGGTGCTGGCGACCGGGAGCGAGCCGGTGGCCCCGCCGGTCGAAGGGCTGGCCGACGTGCCCACCTGGACCAGCGCCGAGGCGCTGACCTGCCCTGACCTGCCGCGGCGGCTGATCGTCCTGGGGGCGGGCCCGGTCGGCTGCGAGCTGGCCCAGATCTACGCGGCGTTCGGCTCCCAGGTCACGCTGCTGGAAGCAGAACCGCTCGTGCTGCCGGGCGAGGCCGCGTTCACCGGGGAGATCCTCGGCGACTCGCTCCGCCGCACCGGGGTGGACCTGCGGCTGGGCTCGCCGGTGGTCAAGGCCGAGACGCTGGATTCCGGGCTCGCCCTGACCGTGGGCGACGGAACCCGGATTGAGGCCGACCGGGTACTGCTGGCCACCGGCCGGCGGCCGCGGGTCAGCGGGATCGGGCTGGAGGTGCTCGGCATCCCGGCCGGCGAGCCGCTGCCACTCGACGGGACCGGCCGGGTAATCCTGGCCACGCCGGCCAGCGCCACGCTGCTCGGGGCGGGCCAGCGGGCCAGGAAGCCGGCCGGGCGGGTCTGGGCCGCGGGCGACGTGACCGCGGTCGCCCCGTACACGCACACCGCCCGGTACCAGGCCAGGATCGTGGCCGCCAACATCCTGGGCGGGAACCGGCGCGCCGACTACCGCGCGGTGCCCAGGGCCGTCTACACGTCCCCGTCGGTGGTCACCGTGGGCATGCCGCCGGCGCTGGCCGCGGCCAGCGGGGTGGACCTGGTCACGGTGAGCTGCGACCTGGCCGAGACGGCCCGGGCCACGGTGGAGGACGACGACCGGGGCCGGGTCGAGCTGTACGCGGACGCCGGCGACGCCGACGTCCTGGTCGGCGCGGCCGCGGTCGGCCCGTACGCCGAAGAGTGGATGGGCGAAGTGACGCTGGCCATCCGGGCCCGGATCCCGCTGGACGTGCTGGCCGACATGGTGCACGCGTTCCCCAGCTACGGGGAGGCGGTCGGGGCGCCGCTGCGCGGGCTGGCCCAGCGGACCGCGGCCGGCCCCGGGCCGGGGACGCCTGCCGACGGTGCGGCACCGGGCGGGGGTGCGCCAGCTGGGGGCACTCCCGCCCCAGCGGCGGCGGGGCCGGGCGGGGCGGCGCCGGGCGGAGCCGAGCTGGGCGCAACGGGGCCGGGCGGAGCGGGGCAGGCGGCCAAAGCGACGGGTAACCCGGACCCAGCTGCGAGAGACTCAGTGATGCCGGATCCTGGACCGGCCAGACAGGCGCCGGACGGCCAGGTGCCGCAAACCACGGCCCAGCCGTGACAACCAAAGGTGTGTTGATGAGCAACGTGAGCTGGGACCCCAGCGAGGACATAGAGACGCCGACGGACGACGCGGTCGAGCAGCATGAGCCGCTGGCCGGGCAAGACGAGCCCGCAGACCCCCAGGCGTTCGAACTGCCGGGCGAGGCCAACGAAGCCGACGTCGCCGAGCAGAACCAGGCCGTGGAAGACGACGACGACGAGAGTTACCGCTGAGCCAGCCCGCTCCGGGTCACGTTCTGTTACCGGTCCGGGCGCGGCCGGGGCGGTCGTAGGATGGCACGATCAGGCGGGTTTGCCGCCGGACAGACGCATCGGAGTCTCTCGTGACCGCAACACCACAGGCCCGTACGGCCGGTACGCGGCTGCCGAGGCCCGCCCGGCGCCGTCAGCTACTGGGAGCTGCCCAGGAGGTCTTCGTCGCGCAGGGCTACCACGCGGCGGCCATGGACGAGATCGCTGAACGGGCCGGGGTCAGCAAGCCGGTGCTGTACCAGCACTTCCCCGGCAAGCTCGAGCTCTACCTGGCGCTGCTGGACGAGAGCGCCGACGCGCTCACCGCTACGATCCGTACCGCGCTCGCCTCGACCACGGACAACAAGCAGCGGGTCACCGCCACGTTCCAGGCGTTCTTCGACTTCGTGACCGACACCGGGGAAGCGTTCCGCCTGGTGTTCGAGTCCGATCTGCGCAACGAGCCGGCCGTCCGCGACCGGCTCGACCAGACCATGCACGACCACGCCGACATGATCAGCCACGTCATCCGCGAGGACACCGGGATGAGCGACGCCGAGGCTCACCTGCTCGGCATCGGCCTGGTCGGCATGGCCAGGATCAGCGCCACCTACTGGCTGGGCACCGACCGGGCCATTCCCAAGGACGCCGCCGAAGAGCTGATGGCCCGGCTGGCCTGGCGCGGCATCAGCGGCTGGCCGCGCACCGGCTGACCCTGGCCGGGCACGGCTGACCCAGACCGGGCACGGCTGACTCGGGCCGGGCACGGACGGACCGCTGCGACAGACGACAGGAGCGCCGTGGAAGTCAAAATCGGGATCCAGTCCATCCCGCGGGAGCTGGTCCTGGAGACCAAGGTGTCCGCGGACGAGGTGCAGCAGCTGCTGAGCGACGCACTGGCGCCCGACGGCAGCGGGCTGCTCGTGCTCCCGGACATCCGGGGCGGCAAGTTCCTGGTCCCCGCCGACAAGATCGCTTACGTCGAGTTCACCGACGCGGAACAGCGCCGGGTCGGCTTCGGCAGCCTGTAACCTGACGCACCACGTCAGCGCGGTGCTCCTGTGGTCGGTCGCGTGGCTGGCTGGGTGGTTGTGGGTGTGGTGTCTGGGCTGGTGAGGGTGTTGTAGATGTCGCGGGCCAGGCGGCAGCCGGGGGCTCAGCCGGCCAGGCCCAGGGCGGCCATCCGCTGTGCGTGGGCGTCGGTGATCCGGGCCAGCATCCGGCCGATGTCGCCGATGTCGCTGTCCGGGGCCGGGCTGGCCTGCCCGGCCGAGAGCAGGCCGGCCAGCGGGCGCCGGTCGGCGACCACCCGGTAGGCCTGGGCCAGCGCCTCGCCGACCAGCCGCCTGGCCCACAGCGCCAGCCTGCCCGCCACCTGTGGGTCAGCCGCGATAGCCGCGCGTACCCGGGCGGTCACGAAGGCCGCGTGCCCGGTGTCGGCCAGCACCTGGAGCACCAGGTCACGGGTGCGCGGGTCGACCAGCTCGGCCACCGCGCGGTAGAAGTCGGCCGCCATGCCATCCCCGACGTACGCCTTGACCAGGCCCTCCAGCCAGTCGGACGGGGCGGTGCGGGCGTGGAAGGCGTCCAGCGCCGCGGTGAACGGGAGCATCGCCTGGTCCGGCTGCGCACCGAGCGCCGTAATGTGCTCCCAGAGCAGCCTGAAGTGGCCGAACTCGGCCACTGCCATCTCGCCGAGGGCCGCCTTGTCGGCCAGCGAGGGGGCCAGCGCGGCGTCCTCGGACAGCCGGAAGAACGCGACCAGTTCCGCGTACGAGAGCAGCCCGAGCAGGTCGAGCACGCCTGCGGGGTCGGGGCCACCGGGCTGCTGAGGCGCATCCTCGCGCCGGCGTGCTGCGGTCACCCGCGAAGCGTAACAATCTGGCCCGGGCGCGGCGGGAGTGTGGCAGCGGCAGAACGCACCAGCGGCGGGACCCACCGGAGGCGGCGCGGGGTCCCGCCGAGCCGCCGCCTCCGGGGGCCGGGATTCCCCGGATGGGCACCGCCGCGCGTCAGATCACCGGCACGCAGTGCACATTGCTACACTGGGTGCAGTTTCTTGCTGGGAATGCGGCCGCCCCCGGCCGTGTTCCTGGTGACAGGAGGGCTCGTCGTTCTGGAGGCCGCAGGCACTGCGGCGGCCCCGGAGCATCTGACCGGAAGCCCTGCTGTGCCGGTGGCTGACGCCGCCGACTGAGCCACTAGCAAGGCCCGACGGCCATCACGCACGCGCAGCGTGCCGCCAGCCAGCGGGCCACTGATGGAAGCTGATTGAACTGACAACGCACACACTGACCTCGTCCGTAGCAGAACCCCCGGCGGAAAACGGCCTGGCAGCCGGTTCTCCGGACGAGAACGCACCGCAAACCTTCCGTGACCTCGGCGTAGACGAGCGCATCTGCGTGGCCCTGGAAGGCGTGGGCATCACCGCCCCGTTTCCCATCCAGAGCCTGGCCCTGCCGGTCGCGCTGGGCGGGCACGACATCATCGGCCAGGCCCGGACCGGCACCGGCAAGACACTCGCGTTCGGCATCCCGATCCTGCAGCACCTGGCCGGTGGCCCGGCCCGCCAGTCCACCGCGCCGGCCGCGCTGGTCGTGGTGCCGACCCGGGAGCTGGCCATCCAGGTCGCCGACGACCTGCGGGTGGCCAGCGTGGCCCTGGGCACCAAGGTGCTGACCGTCTACGGGGGCCGTGCCTACGAGCCGCAGATCGACGCGCTGCGGGCCGGCGTGGACATCGTGGTCGGCACCCCCGGCCGGCTGCTCGACCTGGTCGGGCAGCGCTACCTGGACCTGTCCGCGATCAGCGCCCTCGTCCTCGACGAGGCGGACAAGATGCTCGACCTTGGGTTCCTCCCCGACGTGGAGCGGATCCTGGAGCTCACCCCGGCGGAGCGGCAGACCATGCTGTTCTCCGCCACTATGCCGGGCGAAGTGGTCACCCTGGCCCGGCGGCACCTGCGCCAGCCGCTGCATGTGCGCGGCGAGCAGCACGACGAGCCGGACCTGGTGCCGCTGACTGTGCAGCACGTGTTCCGCGCGCACCAGATGGACAAGATCGAGATGCTGGCCCGCATCCTGCAGGCCAACGGGCGCGGGCTGAGCATGGTGTTCTGCCGCACGAAGCGGTCCGCTGACCAGGTGGCTGATGCCCTGACCACGCGCGGCTTCGCCGCCGCCGCCGTGCACGGCGACCTCGGTCAGGGCCAGCGTGAGCGCGCGCTGCGGGCGTTCCGCAATGGCAAGATCGACGTGCTGGTGGCCACCGACGTCGCGGCCCGCGGGCTCGACGTGGATGACGTCACGCACGTGATCAACTATGAGTGCCCGGAAGATGACAAGGCCTATCTGCACCGCACCGGGCGCACCGGCCGGGCGGGCCGGGACGGCGCCGCGGTGACGTTCGTGGACTGGTCCGACATGCCGCGCTGGAAGCTGATCAACGAGGCGCTCGGCATGGGCCAGCCGGAGCCGCCGGAGACCTACTCCACCTCGGAGCATCTGTACGCCGCGCTGGACATCCCGGCCGGGGTCACCGGCAGCCTGCCCCGGGCCAGCCGGGAGCGGCTTGGCCTGGAGGCCGAGGAGCTGGAGGATGTGGGCGAAACCGGCCGGGCCCGGTCCCCGGTTCCGCGCCGTGGCCAGCGCGGGGACCAGGCGCCACGCAAGCCCCGCATCCGCAGGCGGACCAGGGGCGGCGTGACCGTGCGCGACGGCGAGGCGGCCAAGCCTGAAACCGAGGCCCAGCCGCGGCACCAGGCGCCCAGCGACGGCAGCACCGAGCCCGGCCAGCCGCGCCGCAGACGCCGGCGGCGGTCCCGGCGCGGTGGCCAGAAGGACAGCACGGCGGGCTGAGCTGGCGTCCGGCCAGTACCCAGCAATCACCAAGGGCGGGCCAGGCGTATCCGCAGCATCCGTGGGTAGGCTGGCCGCCTGTGAGCACACCCAAAACGCTGCAACTCCCCTCAGGGGTGCGGCGGCGGACCATCGAGACCAGCCGGGGCGAATTCGCCGCGCTCGAGGCACTGCCGGTCACCGGCGTGCACGAGCGGCAGCCTGCGCTGCTCGTTCCCGGCTACACCGGCAGCAAAGAAGACTTCCTGCTCATCCTGCAGGCGCTGGCCGCGGCGGGCCGGCAGGTCATCGCGATCGACATGCGCGGGCAGTACGAGTCGCCGGGGCCAGACGATCCCACGGCCTACCAGCTGGACGCGCTGGCCGCGGACGTGGCCACGATCGCCGGCTGGCTGAACCCCGGCCGGGCCGGCGCCGAGCCCGCACCGGGTACCCGGGGGATCCACCTGCTCGGCCACTCCCTGGGCGGCCTGGTGGCCAGGGAAGTGCTGCTCGCCCGGGCGGCCCGGATCAGCTCCCTGACCCTGATGAGCTCCGGTCCCGGGGCGCTCAGCGGACCGCGCGCGGCGGTGCTGAGCGAACTGCTCACCGAGCTGGACGGGACGGGCCCGGCTGAACTGCGGACGGAGATCGAGCGCATCTGGACGACCCGGATGGAGCCGGAAGCGGTGGCCGGCGGCGTGCCGGCCGGGATCATCGACTTCCTGCGGACCCGGATGCTGCAGAGCAGCCCGGCCGGGCTGCGCGCCATGGGCCAGGTCCTGCTGTCCTGCCCGGACCGGGTCAGCGCGCTGGCCGGGCTGGACGACGACCCGCTGATGGTGGTCTACGGCGAGAACGACGACGCCTGGGAACCGGCCGCCCAGGAGGACATGGCCGTCCAGCTCCGCGCACAGCGGGTATGCATCCCGGCCGCCGCCCACTCCCCCGCGGTGGAAGCACCCGAGACCACCGCGAGCACCCTGACCAGTTTCTGGAACGCCGTCGAATGCCACCGGCGCCGTCCTGCCCGCACGCCCTGACCTGGCCGCCGCGCACCGGCCCGGCCGCCGCGCACCTGCCCGGCCACCGCACACCGGCCCGGCCGCCTCACGCGGGCCCGGCCGCCGCACGCGCCGATGGCAGGTCGAGCCCATCCCACGGACGGCGGGCTGAGGTGGCAGCCGAGCCCTCTGGGCACAGCGCACGGAAGTCACACCAGCCACAGCCCGGCCCCGGGCTGGGCGGGAACACCTCGTCCACGGCACGCTGATCACCCAGCCCAGCCCGGAACCGGTCGTCGGCGGCCGCGCACTCGGCCGCGATGTCCCCGGCCCGGCCCAGGTGCCGGGCCAGGGTGGCGTCGGTGTGGGCCCAGGCGTGCACCGTCCCGGTCGGCAGGTGATGCAGTTCCACCTGGTGGCACGGCCGGCGCAGCACCCGGCCGGCGGCCACCGCGTACACCGCCAGCGGCAGCGACGTCCTCGCGTCGTCGGTGCTCAGCGGCCGCCGCCCGGTCTTGTAGTCGACCACGACCAGCTCAGCCGGGCCGCCCGGGCCAGCAGGCCGGTCATCCAGCCGGTCGATGCGGCCAGACACCGCGATCCGCTCGGTGCGGGTTGCCACCGTGCGCTCCACACCGGCCGGCTCGGCGGCCGGGTCCAGCCGGGCCGCGTACCCCTCGACCATGCTGGCCGCCCAGCCGCGCACGTCGGCGGACTGGGCGTCGCTGGCGAAACCCTCGTTGATCCAGCCCTGCTCCAGCAGACCGCCTGCGGCCCCGGCCGTCCGCTGCCCCCGGGGCAGCCGCCACCACGCGGCCAGCGCATTGTGCACGCTGGCCCCGAGGCTGTTGTGCGCCCACGGCGGGCCTTTGCGCGGCTGGGGCCGGTCCAGGTAGGTCATCCGGTACAGCCGCCGGCAGCCTAGCCAGGTGGTCAGCCGGGTCGGGGTGCACGGATACAGCCGGCGCGGCATCCCGTCCAGGCCGAGTTGCTCCCCGTGCATCATGCCCACTCAGTCCGGTTCGTCCAGGCGGGCCAGCACCGGGCCCCCGGTCACCCAGGAGTCGAACCGCTTCTGGGCGGCCGCCACCGTGGTCTCCGCGCCATGCCCGGGCAGTACCCGGGTCGCAGCGTCCAGCGTCAGCAGGTGCTCGCCGATCGCGCTGAGCTGGGCCGGGAAGTCCGGGAACGAATCCCCGTGCGGGGCCGGGCCGGTGGCCAGCAGGCAGTCCCCGGCGAACACGGCCGCGAGTTCCTCGCTGTACAGGCAGACCGACCCCGGGGTGTGCCCCGGCGCGTGGATAACTTCCAGCGAGATGTCGGCGACCTCGAAGATCCCCCCGTCCTCCATCCCGATCTCCGGGTCGTCGCCGGCCTTCGCGGTCCGCCAGGCCAACAGGTCGCGGGAATGCAGCGCGATGGGGGACTCGTCCCGCCCGGCCACCGCGGCCGCCGCGGCCACGTGCGAGGCGTGCCCGTGGGTGCAGATCACGGCGAGGATCTCGCGTTCGCCCACCGCGCCGAGTACCGCGCCGGCATCGGTGCCCGGGTCGATGACGATGACCTCCGCGTCATCACCCACGATCCAGGTGTTGCCGTCCGGCGCGCCATCGCGGCCCGGCGAGGACACCTGTTCTATCCGCGCCTCCATGCCAGCCCTTCCTCTCAGCCGTTCCGCCGTGCGTGACAGGTGCCCGGACCGCCCGGGCGGCCAGCCGGACCGCGCTGGCGGGCAGCAGCAGGCCGCAGCTGCGGGTGACCAGCTGCACGCCGCTGTCCCGGCGCAGCCGGCTGATCACCCGCGAAACCGGCCACCCCGCCCCATTATGGATCCGCCGGGCGGGCAACATGGTGGCAACGATGACGCCGGGGAACTAGCCGGCCGGGGTCTGCGCCATCAGCTGCCCGAACGCCTCCGGGCTGGTGGTCTCGCAGCCCAGCCGGTGCCCGGTCAGGCTGCCGTGATCGTCGCTGCCGCCCGTGGCCAGCAGGCCAAGCCGGGCGGCCAGCGCGCGCAGCCGGTCCCGCTCGGCCGGGCCGTGATCGGGATGGTCCACCTCCAGGCCGGCCAGCCCGGCTCCGGCCAGCTCCGCGATGGCCTGGTCGGGGATGCGCCAGCCCCGGGACACCGCGCCCGGGTGGGCCAGCACCACGGCGCCGCCGCTGCCGCGGACCAGGCCGATGGCGCGGACCGGGTCGAGCGCGTACCGGCTCACGTAGGCCCGGCCGCCGGGCCCGATCCAGTCCGGGCTGAACGCCTCGGCAGGCTCGCCGATCGCCCCGGCGGCCACCATGGCCCGGGCGATGTGCGGCCGGCCCACGCTGCCCCCGCCGGCCAGGGCCGCCACCTGGTCCCAGCTGATGTCCAGGCCCAGCTCGCGGAGCCGGGCCACCATGGCCTGGCCGCGGCGCACCCGGTCCTCCCGGATGGCCGCGGTCTCGGCGGCCAGGCCCGGGCTCATCCCGGCCGGGAGGTAGCTGAGCAGGTGCACGCTGTGCCCGTCCAGCCGGGACGACAGCTCCATCCCGCTGACCAGGGCCAGGCCCGGCGGCAGCGCCGCGCGGGCCGCGTCCAGCCCGGCCAGCGTGTCGTGATCGGTCAGGGCCAGCACGTCGACCCCCGCGGCGCGGGCGCGGGCCACCACCTCGGCGGGCGGGTCGGTGCCGTCCGAGGCGGCCGAATGGGAGTGCAGATCGATGCGCACGAGCGCACATCGTACGGCGCGCCGCCCCGGTTCCGCTGCTAGCCGGCCATTAGCGCTTAACGCCCGCGGCGGGCCGCTCAGCCAGGCAGCCGCGGGGACTTCGCGCCGAATGGAAGATCGAGGTCCTGGCCGGGGTCGCGGAGGTCGCGCAGCGTCAGGGTCTCCAGCAGCAGGGTGCCGGCTGTGTCGGGCCACAGGATGATCCACAGCCAGTTGCCGAGCACCTCACCCGCGAACGCCGCCGCACCGGGGGTGTCCACACTCCACAGCGGGAACTCGTGGTGGCCGAACTGGACCAGCGCGGTCGGCGGCCCGGCCGCGAAACTCTCGCCGGGATCGGGCCCGGTCAGCCCGGCCAGCCCGGCGCCCAGGCCGAGCCCCGGCTCCTCCGAGACGAGCAGCATCTCGGCCAGGCCACCCACCGGGTTGGGCCCGGACAGGGCCACCGCGCAGCCGCGGGTCCCGCTCCGGTCATCGCCGGCCCCGGTGAACCCGGTGACCAGCCAGCCAAGCGGGATCGGCCAGGGCAGCCAGACCGGTACCCGGGCCGCCTGGAGCAGGGCCTGCAGGCTGCCCGGGGACGGGCTGCGGGTCATCCGGAGGGGCTGGACCGCGCCATGCAGCTCGCACTGCCACGTGCTGTGCCAGGCGCTGGGCTCACTCAGGGCGCCCTGGCACCGCGGGCAGACCGGATCTTTCATCATGAGTACCGACGTTGATCGCCGCCACGGCTCACGTCAAGGACCTCCAGCCGCATACTTGTCCGGTGGGCGGCAGCACGGCGGGGAGGCAGCGCATCCGCTGCGTTGGGGCGATCATCAAAGACCAGGCCGGGCGGCTGCTGCTGATCGAGCGCGGGCACGCCCCGCAGGCCGGCCGGTGGTCGCTGCCCGGCGGCCGGGTCGAGCCCGGGGAGACCGACCAGCAGGCCGTGGTCCGTGAGATCCGTGAGGAGACCGGGCTCGAGGTCCGGTGCGACCAGCTGGTGGGCAGCGTCGAGCGGCCCTGGCCGCCGGATGCGGTGATGGACATCAGGGATTACGCGGCCACGGTCACCGGGGGCACGCTGGCCGCCGGGGACGACGCCGCCGCGGCGCGCTGGGTCAGCCCGGCCGACCTGGCCGGGCTGCCCCTGACCAGCGGGCTGGCCGAGACGCTGGCCGGCTGGGGGGTGCTCGGCTGAGCCCGCGCGGCCCGATGGTGGGCCCGCCGGGCAGCGGCGCAGCCCGGCGCAGGACCCCGGCTGGCCCGGTCCGCATGGCACCCTGGTCCGGTGGCAGACACGCAGCCGGGCGCAGCGCGGCTCGCGCTCATCGCGCAGGCTTCCAAGCGGGCCGGGCTGATCTGGATCACGGTGCCCGGGGCCCGGCCGCGGGCGGCCTGGCACGTGTGGCGGCAGCCGCCCGGCCAGCCCGCCGCGGCCTACGTGCTGACCGGCCCGGGCGAGCAGTCGGTGCCCGGGCTGGACTCGGCCGGCCAGGTCGGCGTCGACGTGCCGAGCAAGGACACCGGCGGCCATCTGGTGTCCTGGACGGCCCGGGTGAGCCGGGTGCCAGCCGGCTCGGCGGAGTGGGCCGCCATCCTCGGCGCGCTGCTGGCCGGGCGGCTCAACCCGGCCCGGCCGCGGGGCGGGCCCGCGGCCGCGCTGGCTGAGCGCTGGGCCGCGGACGGCGCGGTGTACCGGCTCAGCCCGGTGGCGGGGGGCGGCGCCGCGTTCGACGCTGCCCCGACGGCTCAATAGCATGAGGACATGGTCAAGCCCGCTGTCGCCACGCCGCCCACCGCCGAGCAGGTCACCCAGGCCCTCGGCACCGTCCAGGACCCGGAGATCCACCGGCCGATCACCGAGCTGGGCATGGTCAAACGCGTCGACGTGGACCCGGCCGGGCTGGTCCGGGTGGATATTTACCTGACCGTGGCCGGCTGCCCGCTGCGCGACCGGATCACCCAGGATGTCACCGCCGCGGTCAGCAAGCTGCCCGGCGTGTCCGGAGTCCGGGTGGAACTGGACGTGATGAGCGAGCAGCAGCGCCGGGAACTGCAGGGCCAGCTGCGCGGCGGCCGCCAGGAGCGGGACATCCCGTTCGCCCAGCCAACGTCGCTGACCAGGGTGTTCGCCGTAGCCAGCGGCAAAGGCGGGGTCGGCAAGTCCTCGGTCACGGTGAACCTGGCCGCGGCGCTGGCGGCGGAGGGCCAGCAGGTGGGCGTGCTGGACGCGGACATCTACGGGCACTCCGTGCCCCGGATGCTGGGGGTCACCGGCCGGCCCACCCAGGTCGAGCAGATGATCATGCCGCCCGAGGCGCACGACGTCAAGGTGATCTCCATCGGGATGTTCACCACCGGCAACGCCCCCGTGGTGTGGCGCGGCCCGATGCTGCACCGGGCGGTGCAGCAGTTCCTGGCCGACGTGTACTGGGGCGACCTCGACGTGCTGCTGATGGACCTGCCGCCGGGCACCGGGGATGTGGCCATCTCAGTGGCCCAGCTGATCCCCACCGCGGAACTGCTGGTCGTCACCACCCCGCAGCTGGCCTCCTCGGAGGTGGCCGAGCGGGCCGGGGCGATCTCGGTGCAGACCCACCAGCGGATCGCCGGGGTCATCGAGAACATGTCCGCGCTGGCCTGCCCGCACTGCGGCGAGGAGGTACCGGTGTTCGGCTCCGGGGGCGGCCAGGCGGTGGCCGGCGCGCTGACCAGGGTGACCGGCGCCACCGTGCCACTGCTCGGCCAGGTGCCGATCGACGTGCGGCTGCGCGAGGGTGGCGACCGCGGCCTGCCGCTGGTGCTCAGCGACCCGGACTCGGCGGCCGCACGCCAGCTGTCCCGGATCGCGAACGGGCTGGTCAGCCGCTCCCGGGGGCTGGCCGGACGGCGGCTGGGACTGACCCCGGCCTAATCCTGGCTCAGGTGGCCTCGGGGTCGAACGGCGTGGGCAGCTCCTCGCGGGCCAGCGTGGCCGTGGCCTGCCGGTCGGCCCCGTACCCCACGGGTTCCGCCGCGGCCGCGGCGGCCGCCGCCGCGCTGCCGTCCATGTCATCGTCGAACAGGTGCTTGCGCACGAAGTTGCCCGGATGCAGGTCCCGCAGGTCGAAGTCCTCGAACTCGGGACCCAGTCCCTCCCGGAGGTCACGGGTGGCGCCGTCCGCCAGCTTGCGCAGCTCGCGCAGGGTGCGCCCGGCTTGCGAGGCGATCTTCGGCAGCTGGTCCGGGCCGAACACCACGATGGCGATCACGGCCAGCACCAGGATCTTGCCAAAGGACAGGTCGAGGAACACGTCAGCTCTCCACGCCAGGTACGCCACCGGGGCGGCGCGCACGGTCTGGGTTCCACTGTAGACCCCTCATCGCGGCTGCGCCGCCGCCGAACACCGGGCGGCCCATCAGCGGAACGGGTTCAGCCACGAGGCGAGCCGGCGCAGGCCACGGTCCATCCGGCCGAAGAACCCGGGCTTTCCGCCGTGCGGCAGGGCGGTGACCGCCTCGTCCACGGTCTGGGCCGGGGCGTCGGCGATCAGCGTGTACACGAAACCGCGGGCCGACCAGGCCACGCTGCGCTGGTCCGGGTCGGCGGTATAGACCAGCTGGCCGCGGACCGTCACCGCCTGCCAGCCGCTCATCGCGGACGGCAGGTGGCCACGCTGCAGGAACAGCGAAATGACTGACAGGCCGTCGGAGTAGGCGAGATCGACCACCCGCCCGCCTGGGGTGCCGGTCTGGCCGGCCTGGACGAGGGTGAGGTTGCCGGGCAGCCGCCCGGGCAGCGGCCAGCCTGCCGCGCGCAGCCGGAGCAGCTGCGGGCTGGCCAGCGGGGTGCTCGACGGCATGGACCGGGTGGCGGGCAGCTCGGCACCGGCCAGGGCGCCCAGCTGGAGGCTGACGAACGTGTCCTCGGTGACCAGCCGGGCCCGGGTGTCGAACGTCTCCCGGCGCAACGGCAGCTTGGTTCCGCGGTCCAGCCAGAACCGCGCGGCCACCACGGCGGACCGGCGGCGGTACAGCACCACCTCCTGGGCCGGCCGGCCGGCGATCCAGCCCTGGCTGCCCAACGCGACCCGGTAGTTGGCCGCCAGCAACGCGACCATCTGCGGGGTCACGCTGATCACGCTGTCCGGGCCGCGCTGGTCGGCGTCGGCCGCCCCGTCCGGATCAGCTGTGTAGGCCGCGCGGAGCGGCTGGGCGGCCTGGTCGGCCGGCACCGCGGCCGCCTGGACCAGCGTCTGGCGGCCGCGCTGGTGCCAGACGTTCAGCACCGACGTCCAGCTGCCGCCCGGGCCGTGCCACTCGGTGAGCTGCACGCCCTGGTAGGACACCCGGCGGCAGGCGGTGGCCGCCGCACTGAGCAGGCGCAGCCCGGCGTTGCCGGATTCGGCCGGGGTCAGCGTGACCGGCGGCAGCTTCATCGGGTCCTGGCTGGGCGCCGTCACGCGGTCGGAGGCACCGGTCAGCAGCAGGCCGTTACGCGCGGACATGTCCCGCCAGACCACGGCGACCCCGCCCGCGATCAGGCCCAGGACCATCACGGCGGTGGCGATGCGCAGGTGCAGCGGATCGTGCTCGGGAGCGCTCCGGTCACCCGGCGTCGTGCGGCGGAACATCCCTCAGCTCACGGTCCCTGAGTCGCGCTGGTCATCACACCCGCCCGGGCCGTGGCCACCCGGGAAGCGGATGCCTGGCTGGCCGCGGCCCGCGCCGGGGCTGACCGCTGGCTGGCGGTCGCGTGGCTGGCCCGGCCGGCCCGTGCAGCGGCCGGGCCGGCCACCGCGGCACCGGCCGGCCCGCGGCCGGGCGACCTGGCCGCCACCGGGGCCACCGGCAGGTCTCCGGTGACGACGGCATGCTGAACCAGGAACGTGTCCACGGCCGGGGTGACCCTGGGCCCCGGCGTCCCCGGCGCGCCGCCGGCGAAGAACGCGGCCGCGCCCAGGCCGGTCATGGCGGAGGCCAGGATGCCCGCGGTGAGCAGCCGGGTGGCCGGGAACGCGGAGCGGGTCCGCCACGGCGCACGGGCCGCCCAGCCACGGTCCTCCCCGGGCCCGGCCATGGCCATCAGCCGCCCAGTCAGGGCGGCGTCCACCATGGCCTCACCCAGCGAGTGCATCCGCTGCTTGAGCGCGCGCAGCGCCACCGCTTCCTGGCGGCATTCGTCGCAGCCCGCGAGGTGGGTGAGCACCCGGTCCCGTTCGGCATCCGTCAGTTCCCCGTCGATCAGGGCGGAGATGCGCTGGCCTAGATGGCTCACCGGTCACCAGCCAGCGGGACGATGACCTCCCGGGCGGGCGCCGCGCCGGTGGCGGCAACTCCGCTGCGCCGTGGGCGGCGATGGTCGAGCGCGGTCCTGAGCTGTGCCCGGCCGCGGTGGATCCGGCTGCGCACGGTGCCCAGCTTGACGTCGAGCGTGTCAGCGATCTCCTCATACGACAGGCCCTCGATATCGCACAGCACCACCGCGGCCCGGTACTCGGGGGCCAGCGCCTTGAGCGCGGCCTGGATGTCGCCGTCCAGGTGCCGCTCGTCGAACGCCTGGGCGGGCGTGGGCTCGCCGCCGCGCAGCCGCTGCGCGGTATCCTCGCCCAGGCCCTCGAACCTGATCCGCTGCTTGCGCCGGGCCATGTCCAGGAACAGGTTGGTGGTGATCCGGTGCAGCCAGCCCTCGAACGTGCCGGGCGTGTAGCTGGACAGCGAGCGGAACACGCGGACGAAGACCTCCTGGGTCAGGTCCTCCGCGTCATGCGAGTTGCCGGTCAGCCGGTAGGCCAGCCGGTACACCCGGGCCGAGTGCTCCCGGACGATCTCCTCCCAGGTCGGGGGCGTCCACTCGGGTGCCCCGTCTGGGCCAGTTGCGAGCTCGCCCACTGTCTCGCTCTCCTGACACGTGCCGTGTGCCTGTACCACCATGGTGCCCAGGCAGCCTCTCTCCGCACCAGCCGCGGCCGGATCGGCCGGCCCGCGTCTGTGTCAACGTCGCAGCCCGCCCGGCTAGTTCCCGGGTCATGGCGGGTCGCCAGCAGCGTGTGACGATAGGCTGCCGGGACTGGGCCGTACGCATGCACCGGGAGGGCAGCCTATCTTGAGCACTGAGGCGAACCTCGCCTATGTCGAGGGCTACCTCCAGGAGGACGAGCCGCTGCTGGCCGCGCGCCGCGCGGCGGCCGAGGTGGGCGGGGCGACCCCGGTCGGGCCGGCGGCTGGCGCGGCGCTGCGCTTCATCGCGGCGGCTATCAGCGCCCGGTCGGTGGTGGAGATCGGCACCGGCTGCGGCACGTCGGGCATCTGGCTGCTCCGCGGGATGCGCCCGGACGCCGTGCTGACCAGCGTGGATGCCGAGCCTGAGCACCAGCGGCTGGCCCGTAAGGCATTCACCGAGGCGGGATTCCCGGCCAACCGGTACCGGCTGATCAGCGGGAAGGCGCTCGACGTGCTGCCCCGGCTCACCGATGGTGGGTATGACCTGGTGTTCTGCGACGCGGACAAGCAGGAGTACCCGGACTACCTGGCCGCCGCGCAGCGGCTGCTGCGCCCCGGCGGCGTGCTGGCCTTCGACAACGCGCTGTACGGCGGCCGGGTGGCGGACCGCAGCGCCTGTGACGCGGGCACGCTGGCCATCCGGGATGTGGCTGAGCAGGTCAGGCAGGATGAGCGGCTGATTCCGGTACTGCTGCCGGTGGGCGACGGCCTGCTGACTGCGGTCAAGCGGTAGCCGCCAGCGAGTTCCCGGCCAGCCAGTGCAGTAGCAGGCGGGTGCCGAACCCGGTCGCGCCCTTGGTGTTCTCGCCGTCATCGGCGGTGGCCCGGGCCGCCCCGGCGATGTCCAGATGTGCCCAGGGCCGGCCGCCGGTGAACTCGCGGAGGAATAGCGCCGCGTCGATCGACCCGGCCCGGCCCGCCCCGCCGGCCACGTTAGCCAGGTCGGCCACGGGCGAATCGAGCCCGGCCCGGTAGTCGTCGGCCAGCGGCATCCGCCACAGCCGGTCACCGCTGGCCGTCCCGGCGTCCAGCAGGGCCGCGGCCAGTCCGTCGTCGGTGGCGTACAGCGCGGCCAGCGCCGAGCCCAGCGCCACCCGGGCCGCTCCGGTCAGCGTGGCCACGTCGACCACCACGTCGGGGTCGAGTACCGCATCCGCGTAGGCCAGCGCGTCGGCCAGCACCAGACGGCCCTCGGCGTCGGTGTTGAGCACCTCCACGGTCCGCCCGCCGTAGTGCCGGATCACGTCCCCGACCCGCAGCGCGGTTCCGGACGGCATGTTCTCCGCGGCGGCCACCAGCCCGGTTACCCGGACCGGGGCGCCGAGCCGGGCCAGCGCTGACATGGTGGCGATCACGGCGGCCCCGCCGGCCATGTCGGTCTTCATCAGCTTCATGTTCTCGGTGGGCTTGAGTGACAGGCCGCCGCTGTCGAACGTGATCCCCTTGCCGATCAGTACCACGTGCCGCTGCGCGCCCTCCGGCTGGTAGCTCAGCTCGATCAGCCGGGGCGGCCGGGTGGATCCGGACCCCACCCCGAGCAGCCCGCCGAACTGGTCCCGGGCCAGCTCGGCCTCGGTCCAGACCCGGCAGGACAGGTCACGGCCGGCCGCGATCCGGGCCGCCTCGCCGGCCAGCCAGGCCGGGGACTTGGTCATCGACGGGGTGTTGCCGAGATCCCTGGCCAGCGCCACCGCCCCGGCCGTGATAGCGGCCCGCTCGACCAGGGCCGTCCCGTCCCTCGGCCCGGCCACCAGCAGCCGGACCTCGGCCGGCCCCGGCGGTTCCGGCGGGCTGGATTTGAGCGTGTACTGGTAGCTGCCGAGCAGCACCCCCTCCACGAACGCGCGCACCGACTCGTCCGGCTCGGACACCACCGCGCTGCACACTGCGGCCCGGCCGGCCGGCAGCCCGCGGGCCAGCGCCGCGCCGGCCCGGCGCAGCGCGGCCGGGGCACCATCGCCGGTACCGAGGAACAGGACCGTGCACGGGCCGGGGCCAAGCTGTATGACGGACTGTGCGATTTCGCCCGGGCGGCCGGCCAGTTCGCTGCTCGCGATGATGTCGGCGGCCCGGACCGGGAGGTAGCTGTCCAGCTCGGCGGCACCAGCGCCGGGAACGGCGGCGCCGCCCGGCTCGTCCGGGCGGTAGACCGGGATGACGATGACCGTGGCCTCCGGGCGCGCCGAGAGGCGGCCCGGCTGGCTGCTCACCGCGCCGGGACCGCCCTCGGCGGCAGCACCGAGAAAACGGCCCAGTGGTTCATGGTCAGCCGCTGGAACAGCGGTAACCGTGGCCCTGACCGGCAAGGCTCAGCCGGTGACGGATTTGAGCGCGTCCGAAAGCCGGGCTGCTTCGTCCGCGGACAGTTCGACCACCAGCCGGCCGCCGCCTTCGAGCGGTACGCGCATCACGATGCCACGGCCCTCTTTGGTGACCTCGAGCGGACCATCGCCCGTCCGCGGCTTCATCGCCGCCATTCCGCATCCCCTTCCTAAACCGGGGCCGCATGAGACCTCGCGGAGGCCTGCCGCGCCGAGATCCCGGCACCTGCGGCGGGTCCGGCCACCCACAGCCGAGTCGATCAGTATCTCTATTATCCAGAGTTCCGGCCTACAGTGGTAACGATCAGCACTCCCTTCCGCCCCCTGCCGTCGGTAACTAGGGCATCAGCAGCAACTTGTGCACCTCTGGTCACGGGCGGTTAGGGGTTGTCTGCAGCCAAAGGAGAGTTCAGTGACGGACCCGCTGCCGGACACGGTGCGCTGGGACTTTACCGAAGCGGTCGGCACCATCGTGCTGAACCGGCCGCAGGCCCACAATGCGCTCACCGCGGACATGAAGACGGCGCTGCTCGCCGCGCTGCGCCAGGCGGCGGCCAGTCCTGAGGTCCGGGCGGTTCTCATCACCGGGGCCGGGCCGGCCTTCTGCGCCGGCCAGGACCTGCGGGAGCACGCCGGGCTGCTGGCGGCCGCCCAGGCGGCCGGGACGGCCGGACGGCCGGCCGGGACGGTCATGGATACGGTCCGGCAGCACTACAACCCGATCGTGCTGGCCATCAGGTCCATGCCCAAGCCGGTCATCGCCGCGGTCAACGGAGTGGCCGCAGGGGCCGGGGCGTCCCTGGCCCTGGCCTGCGACCTGCGCATCGCGGCGCGCAGCGCCAGTTTCCTGATGGCCTTCGCCCGGGTCGGGCTGGCCGCCGACAGCGGCGCCTCGTGGACCCTGCAGCGGCTGGTGGGGGCCGGGCGGGCGGCCGAACTGCTGCTCCTGGCCGAGCCCCTCCCGGCCGGCCGCGCGCTGGAACTAGGTCTGGTCAGCCAGGTGGTGGACGACGCGGAGCTGCCCGCGGCGGCCAGCGCGCTGGGCGCCCGGCTGGCCCTCGGCCCGACCGCCGCGTATGCGGGCATCAAGGAGGAACTCGACTACGCGGCCGGTCACGACCTGTCCGCGGCACTGGAAAAGGAAGCGGAGGTGCAGGTGGCGCTGGGCCGCACCGTGGACCACCAGGCGGCTACGGCCGCCTTCGCCGACAAGCAGCGGCCCACCTTTCAGGGCCGTTAGGTCCGGTCCGCGCTGGCCAGTTCCTCGTGCGCGCACACGATCTGCTCGGCCGCGTCCACGAGGTCGGAGAACTCCCGCCACTCGCGATGCCCGCTGCGGCTGGTCCAGGACACCACCCGGCTGCGTATCCACACGGTCAGCTCACGCCGAATGGACATTACTGACATGCCGGAGGCGGGCGCGTCGGCCCGGACGATATGGGCGAGACCGCGATCGGACAGCATCCGCTCCAGCACTTCGGCCGCCTCCAGCGAACCGAGCTGAGCCCGGCGGAACCGGTCCAGGACGCTGCCGGGCGGCACCGGCTGGGCGAACCACACCGCCTTGCCGGAGACCTTCCAGCCGCCGAGCCGGGCCCGGGTCAGATGATGTCCCCAGCGCCCGTGCGACAGCGCGTGCACGACATGCAGGCCACGCCCGCTCTCCGCGTCATCGGCGGGCACCGCGGCCAGCGGGTCCGGCAGCCGGCCGTTCGCCCAGCCAGGCAAGGCGTCGAACACCTTGCAGACCAGTTCCTGCTGGCCAGCGGCCCGGCGCAGGTAAAGCCAGAGTTCCGGCGCAGCGGTCACCGGACCGCCCAGGGCGCCGTCGAACTGGGCCGCGGCCCCCGCGTGCATGCTGTTGGCGGCCAGCTCGCTGGCCATCGTGACACCGTCACAGACCACGTCGTCCGGCAGGCCGATCCCGGCCGCCGCGGTACGGAAGAGCTGCCGGGCGGTGGCCGCGCAACTAGCGTCCATCGGCAGCGGCGAAGCCGAGCAGCCGCCCGCGGACACCGTCGCGGCCGGGGGATGCGCCGCGTCGGAGGGGTGCGGTGGGGCTGCGGCAAGTGACGCTAACATGATCCCTTAGCCTTCCGAGAGCCGCAATCTGTGAAACACAGATTATGAGTCGTGCGCCCGTGGCGCAACGACATCCGCCACGGAAGTGCCGGCTTGAACCAGTCTTTACTTTTCTGTCCGGACAGATTCGTCCCGAATAGGACATAACGTAAAGGAATAGCTCCTGTGGCTGGCAGGTAACGCAAGCTACGTGGCCTGGATGTTCCGGGCCCATGAACCGCGCAGTACAGTCGTGCCGCGGCGGATATCAGCACAGGGCCGCCGGACCTCGAGACAGGTCCAGCATGAGAAGAATCCCCCGGGTGGCGGCCCGGGGGACTCTTCCATTTCGTGCCTAGGTGGCTCAGCCCACCGCGGGGCCGTCGAGGTCGAAGCGGCCCGCCTTGGTCTCGGCCAGGAACCGCGCGAACGCGGCCCGGCTGACTACGTGCGCGCCGGCGCCGGGACGCGTGCTGTCCCGGACCGCGACGATGTCTGGCAGATTGGCTGCGATTTCCACGCAGCCGCCGTTGGATGTGGCGCTCAGGCGTGCCTTCCGCCACTCAGCTCGAGACAGGTCGGTCATGATTACTCCAGTTGTTGTGCGAGGTGTTCTAGATAAACCGTGGTGTCTGCGGGCTCCTGCGAGGAGTCCCGGATTCGGCCAAATGCCTGGATGTACAAGTTCACCTCTTCTTGCCTGCTTACCTCCTGGATAGCCGTATCGGTTTCGGTGAATACCACAGCCGGCTCGTCGCCGGGCAGATCGAAGATGTTGATCGAGGACGTCACGCCGGGGCTGGGGCCGTCCGCGAAGCGCTGGATGCGCAACTCGACGTTGGGGCGGCGGCTCATCTCGATCAGATGCTCGATCTGCTCGCGCCGCTCCGGGCGGGTGCCCCAGTGGTACATCAGCGACGCCTCGGTGATCACCGCCACCAGGCGGGGCGCCGTTCCGCCGCTCCGGTCCAGGATCTCCTGGCGGCGCTGCCGGGTCTCCATGGCCTTCCGCCGCCATGCGGGCGGCCGCGGCCCGGCCCGCATGAACGCCTCGGCGTAGTCCTGGGTCTGCAGCAGCCCGGGCACGACCAGCGGCATGCACACCTGGATCCGCTCCGCGTCGTTCTCGAAGCCGGGGAACTCGTTCTCGAAGATCTCGCTGTAGTCCCGCCACCAGGGCCGGGCACGGGCCCGGATGGCCAGGTCCTCGAGTTCTTCCGCGGTGCCGCTGTCCACGCCGTAGATGCGCAGCAGGTCCCGGATGTCGCTCATCTCGGGCCGCTTCCACTGGTTGGCCTCGAACCGGCCCACCTTGCCCCGGCCCCAGTTGAGGATGTCGCACACGTGGTTGGCGGTGTGCCCGCTGTTCATCCGGAGCTCGGCGAGACTGCGGGACAGCCGACGCTTGGCTACGGTCGCCCCGTAGGCGTCGTCGGACATCCGGCCCCTCCTCCTTGACAAGGCGCTTGATTCAGCATAGCGCTACCTAACTTGTGAATCACAGATTACTGGCCACCCGCCTGAGAGTCTCAGGTTGAGTTCAGGGTAAGCACAATTCGGCGCCCGGGGCGGCATTGTTTGCCCGGAATACCCGGCTGCGGCCAACTGGCGCGGCTAACTGGCGCCCCGGTCGAACTCGCCGCCGCGCACACCGTCAAGAAAGCACTCCCACTCGTGGCGGTCGTACACGAGAACCCGGCCGTCCGGGTCACCCGCCACGCGCATCAGCACGTACTCGGTACGCCGGGCCGGCCGCCCGCTCCCGCCCGTCCCGGCCAGCGTGCGGGCCGGCACGAACGCGATCTCGATCGCGCCGTCCCGGTCCCCGGACCGCCGCCACTCCTGCGCGTCCAGGTCGACGCCGAGCTCGTCCACGGTCGGCTTGCTGGTCACGGCTCCTCCTCGTGCCGGGCGGCCCGCCGCGGACCGCCCCGCCGCCGACTGTGCTGAGCCACCCGGCCCTCTCCACAGTAGAGCAGCAACCACTCGTTACTGTCCGCAATCGCCGGATCGGTGTGATCCGGGCGCCGCGGTGCGGGCACCCGGGCCAGCCCGGCGTACCCCAGCGTGCCCCGTCGCTGCCCGCCAGTTCGGGATCCCGGCCCTCACGGACGTGACGACCAGCCGCGGCGGCCCGCCCGGCCGGGCGGCACCAGGTCCGGGCCGGTGCCGAACCGCCCGGCCTCAGGCCGCGGGCGGAGCTGGATGTTCCCGGTAGGCCCCGCGCCGGAAGCAGTCCCGCAAATGGTCATCCACCAGACCGCACGCCTGGAACGTGGCATAAACCGTAACCGGGCCGGTGAACCGGAAGCCACGGCCGCGCAGTTCCCTGGCCAGGGCCCGGGATGCAGCCGTCGACGCGGGCAGGTCCGCCAGGCTGACCGGGGCGGCCGCCCCGGCGGCCGGGTTTCCGGCGTAGCCCCACACGACGGCGGCGAGCCCGCCGGGTATGGCCAGCGCCGCACGGGCGTTATTTATCGTGGCCTCGATCTTGGCCCGGTTCCGGATGATGCCGGCGTCAGCCAGCAGCCGGTCGACGTCCTGGTGGCCGAAACCGGCCACCGCAGTGAGCTCGAAGCCGCGGAACGCAGCCCGGAAGTTGCCCCGTTTGCGCAAGATGGTGAGCCAGGACAGGCCGGCCTGGAAGCCCTCCAGGCTCAGCCGCTCGAAGATGCCCTGGTCGGTGCGGACCGGACGGCCCCATTCCTGGTCGTGGTAGCCAAGGTACTCCGGGCTGCTCATGGCCCACGGGCAGCGCAGCCGCCCGTCTGGGCCGGGCCGCACCGTGCCGGGCCGGTCAGCCATCGCCGGGCGCGGCCACCTCGTCGGAGGGCGCCGCCTGGACCGGCGCGGCCTCCTCCTGCGGCTCGGCATCAGCATCGGGGCGGCCCCGGTCAGCCTCGGCGGCAGGCTCGGCGGGCGCCGCGCCGTGAGGTGCCGGCCCGGTGGCGGTGACGTCGGCCGGGCGGGCCTGCGCGACAGTCACCGGGGCGGCCGGCTGGGGCCGCGCGCCGCCTCCCGACCGGAGCTCGGCGAGCTGCTGGCGCAGTACGGCGATCTCGACGTCGCGCTCGGTGACGATGTGCGCGATCCGGGTCAGCGCCTCATTGGTCACCTGCGTGTTGTAGCCCCACAGTGCGGACGGCGGCCGCAGCACCGCCACGTCGGCGGCGGTGAGCAGGTCGCCCAGCTTGGGCGGCACGTAGTCGCTGGGGAACTGCGCCATCTCGCCGCCGTGGCCCATGGCCACGGCGACCACGCCGGCGAGGATGACGGCCCCGGCAAGTAGCAACAGAACGGGCACAGTAAGCATCGTGCCACGCCCAGCCGGTGCTCACGCACAGTGCCGCGGACGTGCCGCCCGGGTCAGCTGACGCCGGGGGCCGGATCGGCCCCGTTCCGCTGCGCGTGCGCCCGCTGGATGATGCTGACCACCTCGGCGGGATCGTCCACCACGGCCAGCAGGTCCTCGTCCCCGGCTGTGATCTTGCCGGCGTCGAGCACGCTGCGGCGGATCCAGGACAGCAGGCCCGACCAGTACTCGCGGCCCACCAGGACGATGGGGAACTTCGTGATCTTGCCGGTCTGGACCAGGGTCAAGGCCTCGAACAGCTCGTCCAGGGTGCCAAATCCGCCTGGCAGCACCACGAACGCCTGGGAGTACTTGATGAACACGGTCTTGCGGACGAAGAAGTAGCGGAACTCCAGGCCGATCTCGACGTAGTCGTTCAGGCCCATCTCGGTGGGCAGCTCGATACCCAGGCCGACCGACACCCCGCCCGCCGTGGTGGCGCCCTTGTTGGCCGCCTCCATAACGCCCGGGCCGCCTCCGGTGATTACCGCGTATCCCGCCTCGGCCAGGCCCTTCCCGATCGCCTCAGCCTGGTCGCACTCCACGCTGCCTGGCACGGCCCGGGCACTGCCGAATACGGCCACGGCCGGGCCCAGTTCGGCCAGCAGCCCGAAGCCCTCCACGAACTCGGCCTGGATCCGCAGTACCCGCCACGGATCGGTATGCACCCAGTCGCCCGGCCCGCGGCGGTCGAGCAGCCGCTGGTCGGTGGTGGTCTTCGGGATGAAATCGCCGCGCAGTGTGGCCGGCCCCTGCCGGCGGATGCGGCGACGTGATTCTGATTGCACTCTCCCGATCCTGCCATGCACCCCGGGCTGCTCAGCGCAGGTGAGGGGAGGCGCCCCGCAGGGGTGTTCTCCCCGAGCCTGCGCTCCCGGGGGTTCCGGGGGGTCGTCCCCCCGGGCCAAAACGGGAGGCGCCCCGCAGGGGTGTTCTCCCCGAGCCTGCGCTCCCGGGGGTTCCGGGGGGTCGTCCCCCCCGGGCCAAACCGCCGCCGCAGTCGGCACCTGCCGGTAGCTTCGGCATGTGCCAAGAAGCCGGCCCGGCCCACCGCCACCGAAGCGGCGGCGCCGCGCGCTGACCGTGACCGCTCTGGCCGTAGTCCTCGCCGCCGGCGCGTTCCTGGTGGTCCGCGCGTTCGCGCCGGAGATCGCCCCGGTGCTGACCGGGTCGGGGTGCGTGGCCACCGGCGATCACCAGAGCATCCTGCTCGACAGCGAGCAGGGCGCCATCGCGGCCACCATCGCGGGCGTCGCCCACCAGCAGGCGATGCCGCGGGTGGCCGTCACCATCGCGTACGCGGCCGCGATGCAGGAGTCCAAGCTGCACAACCTGAACTACGGGGACCGGGACTCGGTCGGGGTCTTCCAGCAGCGGCCCTCCGAGGGCTGGGGGCCGCGGAAGGACCTGGAGGACCCGGTCTACGCCACGACCAGGTTCTTCCACGCGCTCAAGACCGTGCCCGGGTACCGGAAGATGCCGGTCTACCAGGCCGCGCAGGCGGTGCAGCACAGCGCGGATGGAGCGGCCTACATCCAGTACGAGAAGATGGCCGCGGCCATGACCCCGGCCTTCACCGGCCAGCGCGGGCACGCGGTCTACTGCTGGTCAGCCCCGCCCAGCCCGGCCCGGGCCGACATGACCGGCATTACCAGCGAGCTTTCGGCCACGTTCGGCCCGGCGGTGGCCCGTGAGGTGACCGACCAGCGCAGCGGCCGGGGCAGTGTGGCCGACGGGGCCGCCCGCCTGATGCTGGTCCGCGTCGTCGCGCCGCGTTTCGGCTGGGAAGTGGCCGGATGGCTGGTCACCCACGCCAGCATGTACCACATCCACGAGATCCGCTTCGGCGGTTACCAGTGGCGGGCCGCCGCCAGCAGTAAGGGCTGGCTCCGGGACGCGGGCGCACCGCCCGCGGGCAGCATAGAGCTGAGCTGAGCTGATAGCCTGCGGCCGGCTGGTGAATCTCGGCACCCAGGGTGCGCCCAGCCCGGGGCGGTCGGGATACTTGCGTGGACCCGGGATACTGGGAGCCCCAGTCCCCCACCGGGACAGTGCGGGAAAGAGGAGTTCGGAACGTGACGTATATCATCGCGCAGCCCTGCGTCGACGTGCTCGACAAGTCGTGCATCGAGGAATGCCCCGTCGATTGCATCTACGAGGGCGAGCGCATGCTCTACATACACCCGGACGAGTGCGTGGACTGTGGCGCATGCGAGCCGGTGTGCCCGGTCGAGGCGATCTTCTACGAAGACGACGTGCCGGACCAGTGGAAGGACTACTACAAGGCCAACGTGGAGTTCTTCGAGGACCTCGGCTCCCCGGGCGGCGCAGCCAAGGTCGGCAAGATCAACAAGGATCACCCACTGGTCGCCGCGCTGCCCCCGCAGGCCGAAGAGAGCTGACCCTGGCCGTGCGGCTGCCGCGCTTCCCCTGGGACCTGCTCGCCCCGTACGGGGCCAAGGCACGGGCCCATCCCGGCGGGATCGTGGACTTGTCCGTAGGCACCCCGGTGGACCCGGTGCCGCCGGTCGTGATGAGCGCGCTGAGCGCCGCCGCCAACGCCCCGGGCTACCCGGCCACCCATGGCACGCCCCAGCTGCGCGAGGCGGCGGCTGGCTGGCTGGCCCGCCGGCACGGGGTGGTTGTGCCGCCGGACGCGGTGCTGCCGGTGATCGGCACGAAGGAGTTCATCGCCGGGCTGCCCGGGCTGCTCGGCTGCGGCCCGGGCGACGTGGTCGTCTATCCGGAACTCGCCTACCCGACGTACGACATCGGCGCCCGGCTGGCCGGGGCGCGGGGCGCGGCGGCCGACGGGCTGACCGCACTGGGCCCGGAGCCGGTCCGGCTGGTCTGGGTCAACTCCCCGGCCAACCCGACCGGGCGGGTGCTGCCGCCCGGGCACCTGGCCAAGATGGTCAACTGGGCCCGGGAGCGCGGGGCGGTACTCGCGTCCGACGAGTGCTACCTCGGCCTGGCCTGGGACGCGGAGCCGGTATCGGTGCTGCACCCCGACGTGTGCGGCGGCTCGGCCGAGGGCGTTCTCGCCGTGCACTCACTGTCCAAGCGGTCGAACATGGCCGGCTACCGGGCCGGGTTCGTCACCGGCGACCCGGCCCTCATCGCGCGGCTGCTGGAGATCCGCAAGCACGCCGGGATGATCATGCCGGCCCCGGTGCAGGCGGCGATGGCCGCCGCGCTGGATGACGACGTGCACGCCGGCCAGCAGTACTCGGTGTACGCGGCGCGCCGCGGCCGGCTGCGGCCCGCGTTCCAGGCCGCCGGCTGGGAGATCACGCACTCCGAAGCCGGGCTGTACCTGTGGGCATCCCGGCCAGGCCACGACGGCTGGGGCTCCGTCGATCTGCTGGCCGGCCTGGGCATCCTGGTCGCCCCGGGCGAGTTCTACGGCCCGGCCGGCCGGCAGCACATCAGGATCGCGCTCACCGCCACCGACGAGCGCATCGACGCCGCGGTGCGCCGGCTGGCGGAACTGCCGTAGCCCTCCGGGATCGTTGCCGCCAGGCAGAAAGGAGGGGACGATGACAGTCGTGGCCAGTCCCGGCAGCGTCGCGCATCCCGTCACGGTGTCCGGCCTGGAGGAGATGCCCGATGACGGCCGCCGGTACGAACTTGTCGACGGGACGGCCAGCCAGCCGTTCCCGGTGCGCGTCGTACCCGCCGACCTGGAACGGGGACCGCGGCCCTGATCGCGGGCGCCCATAGGCTGGGGGGGTGCTGCGGCTTTATGACACCCGCACCCGGCAGGTAGAGCCGATCGAGCCGACCCACCGGGGCGGCTTGCGGATGTACAGCTGCGGCCCGACCGTGTACCGCTAGGCCCACGTCGGCAACCTGCGCACCTACCTGCTCGCCGACCTGGTCAGGCGGACCGCGGAACGGAACCGGCTGACCGTCACCAGCGGCCAGAACATCACCGACGTCGGCCACCTGGCCGACGACAGCGAGGCCGACCCGGCCGGCCAGGACAAGATCATCGCCCAGGCGCGGGCCGAGGGCCGGACCGCGCTGGATCGCCAGGCTGCTGGAGGCCGACCAGGCCTACCAGACGCCGGCTGGGTCGGTGTACTTCGACGCCCGTTCTTTCCCCAGCTAAGGCGAGCTGTCTGGCCACCGGCTCGAAGACCTCCGCCCCGCCCCCCGTGGTGACCAGCGGAGCGCCGACCCGGACAAGCGCTTCCACGCCGACTGGGCGCTGCGGAAGAGCGCGCCCGCCGGCCGGGAGCTGACCTGGGCGGCGCCCTGGGGTACCGGGTTCCCGGGCTGGCACACCGAATGCCCCGCGATGTCCCTGCACTACCTGGGCGACATCATCGACGTGCACACCGGCGGGATCGACCTGCGCTTCCCGCACCACGAGGACGAGCGGGCCCAGTCAAACAGCGTCACTGGGCACGAGGTGGTCCAGCACTGGGTGCACGGCGGGCACCTGCTGTTCGAGGGCCGCAAGATGGCCAAGTCGGCGCGGAACGTGGTGCTGCTCGGCGACCTGGCCGGGCGCGGGCTGGACCGCTGGCCCTGCGGCTCATCTTTCTCGAGCACCGGTACCGGCAGCAGATGAACCTGAGCTGGAGCACGCTGACGGCCGCGGACGACGTGGTGCACCGCTGGCGGCAGCGGGTGGCCGAGTGGGCCAACTCGCCGAGCCGGCCGATGTGCGCCCAGTACGTGGCCGACTTCACCGCGGCGTCCGACGCCGACCTGGACACTCCGGCCGCGCTGCGCGTGCTGCGTGCCCTGGAGCGGGACAGCGAGATCCCGCCCGGCGCCAAGTTCGAGACGTTCGCCTACGCCGACCAGCTGCTCGGCCTGGATCTGGCCCGGGAAATCGGCCGGGTCCCGGCCGCGCCGCCGCTGCCCCCGGGGGCGGCCGAGCTGCTCGAGACCCGGGCGGCCGCCCGGGAGGCGGCCGACTGGCCGGCCGCGGACCGGCTGCGCGCCGGCCTGGCCGCGCTGGGCGTCACCGTCCGGGACACCCCGGAAGGCCAGGACTGGACAGCCGCCGCCCGCTGACTACGCAACGATTCGCCGTTCCGGCGAGAATTTCGCAACGAATCAACGGCTAGACGCAGCTCACACGCATTCATCCTTCCGGATGCAGCTCATACGCTGGATTCGCTGATCGCTCCAGCCGGCCGTACCCGAGAGGAGCTCGATGACCGCTACCTACCCTGCCGCCATGACGGCCCCAGTGCCCGGCGCCAGCCTGGCCGCCCAGCCCGCCGGCCGGACGCCGGTGCCGAGGTCCTACCTGATGTGCCGGCCGGAGCACTTCACCGTGCGGTACACCATCAACCCCTGGATGGCCAGCGGGGAAGCGGTCGACACGGCCCTGGCCACCTGGCAGTGGCAGGGTCTGCGCGACGCCTTCCTCAGCCTCGGTCACTCGGTGCAGTTGATCGACGGCCACCCGGACCTGCCGGACATGGTATTCGCGGCCAACGGCGCCACCGTGATCGGCGGCAGCGTACTCGGCGCCCGGTTCCGCCATCCTGAGCGGGCCGCCGAAGGCCCGGCCTACCTGGACTGGTTCCGGGGCCAGGGCTTCCGCTCGGTGCACGAGCCAGGACGGGTCAACGAGGGCGAGGGTGACATCGTGTCCGCGGGCGGGGTGATCCTGGCCGGGCACGGCTTCCGCACCGACATGGACATAAGGGACGAGCTCGAGACGCTGTTCGGGCTGCCGGTCATCAGCCTGCGCCTGGTCGACCCGCGCTTCTACCACCTGGACACCGCGCTGTGCGTGCTCGACAGGAATACCGCGGCCTACTACCCGGCCGCGTTCGACGCGGCTGGGCGGGCTGCCCTGGCCGCGCAGTTCACCGAGCTGATCGAGGCCAGTGCCGAGGATGCCGCGGTGCTCGGGCTGAACGCGGTGAGCGACGGCCGTCACGTCGTCCTGCCCGCGCAGGCCACGGCGCTGGCCGCCAGCCTGGCCGCCCGCGGCTTCGAGCCGGTGCCGGTGGATATGTCGGAGTTCCGCAAGGCCGGCGGCGGGCCGAAGTGCTGCACACTGGAGCTGCGGCCATGATCGGGGGAACAGCCGTGCGAGGGGGAAGTACCGTGAGCTCATCGGCAGCAGGCCTGCATGCCCTGGCCGAGGCGCACAGCGCGCACAACTATCACCCGCTGCCCGTGGTGATCGCCGAGGGCGAGGGCTCCTGGGTGACCGACACCGAGGGCCGCCGCTACCTGGACATGCTCGCGGCCTACTCGGCGCTCAACTTCGGGCACCGCCACCCGGCCCTGGTCGCCGCCGCGCGGCGCCAACTGGACCGGGTCACCCTGGTCAGCCGGGCGTTCGAGCATGACCAGTTCGGCCCGTTCTGCGCCGAGCTGGCCGAGCTGGCGGGCATGGAGATGGTGCTGCCGATGAACACCGGCGCCGAAGCGGTGGAAACGGCGATCAAGACCGCGCGCAAATGGGGCTACGAGGTCAAGGGCGTGCCCCCGGACCAGGCCGTCATCGTGGCCTTCGCGGGTAATTTCCACGGCCGGACGACGACCATCGTGAGCTTCTCCACCGACCCCGACGCCCGGGCCTCGTTCGGCCCGTACACGCCGGGGTTCCGGGTGGTGCCCTACGGCGACGCGGACGCGCTGGCCAGGGCCATGGACGAGGTCGTGGTGGGAGTGCTGGTCGAGCCGATCCAGGGCGAGGCGGGGGTGGTGGTGCCGCCCCCGGGCTTCCTGGCCGCGGTGCGCGAGCTGTGCACCGCGCATGGCGCGCTGATGATCGCCGATGAGATCCAGTCCGGGCTGGGCCGGGCCGGGACCACGTTCGCCTGCCAGGCCGAGGAAGTGGTCCCGGACATGTACCTGCTGGGCAAGGCGCTCGGCGGTGGCATCGTGCCGGTCTCCGCGGTGGTGTCGTCCCGCGATATCCTCGGCGTGTTCCAGCCCGGGCAGCATGGGTCGACGTTCGGCGGCAACCCGCTGGCCTGCGCGGTGGGCCGCGAGGTCATCGCCATGCTGGCCACCGGCGAATACCAGGACCGGTCGGCCAAACTCGGGGCACTCCTGCACGGCCGGCTGGCCGCGCTGCCCGCTGACGTGGTCCGCGAGGTGCGCGGCCGGGGCCTGTGGGCGGGCCTGGAGTTCACCTCACTGCCCGGCCGGGCCGTGTGTGAGCGGCTGGCCGCCCGCGGGGTGCTGGCCAAGGACACGCACGGCACCGCGATCCGGCTGGCACCGCCGCTGGTCATCAGCGAGCCCGACCTGGACTGGGGCATCGACCAGCTCGAGGTGGCCATCCGGGCCTGATCTCGGTCAGCGGCCGCGGAGCGGCGGCCGGCCGTGGAGCGGCGGCTAGGGGTTTTTGAGGGTGCGGTAGCGGCCGCTGTAGTGGATCAGCGGCCGGCCGTCCGGGTTCGGCGCGCTCACCCCGATGACCTCGCCGACCACGATGCTGTGGTCGCCGCCGTCGTGCACCGCTGTGGTCCGGCATTCCAGCGCGCCCAGCGCGCTGGCCAGTACCGGGGCCCCGGTCACCGGGCCCGGGAAGTGCTCGATCCCGGCCAGCTGGTCCTCGAGCGGGCGGCCCCGGGTGGCCAGCCACTGGGCGGTCTTCTCCGCGTCCTCGTCGAGGACGGACACCGCCCACACCCCGGTGCGCAGCACGGTGTCGTGAAAGCGCGCGATCTTCTCCGCACAGAACAGCACCCGCGGCGGCTCCAGCGACACCGAGCAGAACGCGGTGACGGTCATCGCGTGGTCGGCGCCGTCCAGCGAGGTCGAGACGACCATAATCCCGCTGGCGAACTGCCCGGCCACGTGCCGGAAGCCGGCGCCGTCGACCGGTGTCATGAACCGAGGTTCCGCGGCAGCACCGGCCTGGTCTGCAGGCTGCGCCGGACCCGGGCCCGGCCCCGGCTGACGAACGCGATCACCACGCCGGCCGCGGCGCACACCGACCCGCCGTACAGGTACCAGGCGCCCGCGGCGGTGTTGGACACGATCACGCTGCCGCCCGCGGTGGGCAGGGTGAGGATCACCGACACGATCAGCCAGCCCAGGGCTGGGACGACCGCACCCGCCGCCGAGCCCATGCCCGCCGCCCCCAGCACACAGGTCAGCAGGATCAGCCCGGCCGCCGCGATGGCGGCCAGCGGGACCGGCCCGACGCCGCGGCTGTACTGGAAGCAGCCGATCAGTCCCTGCAGCGCGCCGAACAGGAACAGCAGTGCGTACCCGCCGCCGGTGACGAAGGCCTGGCTGTCCCGCTGCGGGGGCGGCGGCGGCAAGCTGTCCACGGATTGCAGGTTATACGTACGCACCCCGCAGCCCGGCGAACAGATCGGCCTCCCGCCCAGCCAGGCCAGCCTCCCGACCAGGCAGGCCAGCCTCCGGCCCAGCCAGGCCCGCCTCCCGCCCGGCGCCAGCCCCCCGCCCAGCCGGCCCGGGCCCGCGCGGCCCGGCCAGCAGCGTGTAGTACTCCCGGCCCAGGATGCGCTGGCCCACGCCGTTGGACAGGGCGAAGAACGGCTCGTGCACGGTGATCTGGGTGCGGTGCGCGCGCATGGCCGCGACCTTGGCGTCCAGGTAGCGGGTGGCGTCGATCTCGGTCGTCACCTGACCGTCCGGGACGCCGAACGGCAGCTCGCCGATGGTGGCGACCTCGGTGAAGCCGGGCGGCGGCACCGGCCCGGCGCCGGGCCCGGCCTCCGGCCCGGCCAGCCGGACCGCGCCGGCCAGCACCGACCTGGGCAGTGCGGTGGCGTAGAACCTGGCCACCGGGCCGGAACCGGCGGCCAGCCCGAAGGCCCGCCAGGCCACCCGGTGCGCCTGGATATGGTCGGGATGCCCGTAGAAGCCGCGGTCGTCGTAGGTGATCATGACCCGGGGCCGCACGGCCCGGATCACGGCGGCCAGCTCGCGGGCGGCCTCGTCCACGTCGGCCTGCCAGAAGCAGCCCGGGTCCGCGTTGCTGGGCAGGCCCATCATCCCCGAGTCCCGCCACCGGCCCGGGCCGCCCAGGAAGCGGTGGTCGGTCACCCCCAGCGCCGCGCATGCCGCGTCCAGCTCGCCGATCCGGTACCGGCCCAGCCGGTCCTCCCGGTCCGCGGCCAGGTGACGCAGCTCCGGCGGGATGACCTCGCCCAGCTCACCCAGCGTGCAGGTGACCAGGGTGACCGGGACGCCCTCGGCCGCGTACCGGGCCATGGTGGCGCCGGTGTGGATGGACTCATCGTCCGGATGGGCATGCACCAGCAGCAGCCCGCCCCCCGGTTCACCGGGCCCCGGTCCACCTCGCGTCATGCTGGGAGCCTAACCGGGTGGCCGGACTGGCAAGATCGGGGCATGATCGAGAGCTTCCCGCGGCAGCAGGCCCGGACCCGGCGGTTCAGCCTGGGTGTGCCCCGCTCGTTCCGCGTCTCCCCCGACGGCAGCCGGGTCGTTTTCCTGCGCAGCCAGTCCGGCACCGACTCGCTGACCTGCCTGTGGCAGCTGCACGTGGCTACCGGGCAGGAGGAACTGGTCGCCGACCCGGCCGCGCTGGACGCGGCCGAGGGTGAGCTGCCAGCCGCGGAGAAGGCGCGCCGGGAACGGGCCCGTGAGCAGGCGGGCGGGATCGTCGGCTACGCCACCAACAGCGACCTGCGGGTGGCCGTGTTCACCCTGGGCGGCCGGGTCTTCCTGGCCGAGCTGGCCGAGCTGGGCAGCCCGGCCGGGCCGCCCCAGCAGGTCGGCGCGCACGCCCCGGCCCACGACGCCCGGCCGGACCCGGCCGGCCGGCTCATCGGGTACGTGTCCGCGGGCGCGCTGCACGTGCTCGACACGAGGACCGGCCAGGACCGGGTGCTGGCCAGCCCGGACGGCCAGCCTGGCCTGTCGTTCGGGCTGGCCGAGTTCATCGCGGCCGAGGAGATGGGCCGGCTGCGCGGCTACTGGTGGGCGCCGGACTCCTCGGCCATCCTCACCGCCCGGGTCGATGAGCGTCCGGTGCAGCGCTGGCACATCGCCGACCCGGCCAACCCGGGCCGGCCGCCGGCCGAGATCCGCTACCCGGCCGCTGGCACGGCCAACGCGGATGTGTCGCTGCTGCTGGCCCGGCTGGACGGCAGCCAGGCCGCGGTCCACTGGGACCGTGCCGCGTTCGAGTACCTGGTCGCCGTGGACTGGTCGGCGGGCGACCCGCTCATCGTGGTGCAGAGCCGGGACCAGCGCCGGATGCAGCTGCTCCAGGCCGACCCGGCCACCGGCCGGACCACGCTGATCCGCGAGGACACCGACCCGAAGTGGGTGGACATCGTGACCGGCGTGCCCGCGCGGACCAGCGACGGGCGAATCGCCTGGACGGCCGCTCAGCAGGGCGCCTGCCGGCTGCTGCTGGGCACGGCCGGCGAGCACCGCGCGGGCACGGCCCCGGCCGTCACCCCGGCCACCATGCAGGTCCGGGACGTCCTCGGCACCGACCAGGACACCGTGCTGTTCACCGCGTCCGGGCCGGAGCCCACCGAGATCGGCCTGTGGCGCTACTGCCCGTCCACCGGCCTCGGCCAGGTCAGCCCGCCGGGCGGCGTGCACGGCGGCACCCGGTCGGGCGGCACCACGGTGCTGGTCAGCCGCACCCTGGCCGAGCCTGGTGCACGGACCGAGACCTGGCGGGACACGGAACCAGACCGGCGGATCCCGGTCGCCAGCCTCGCGGCGCGGCCCCACCTGCCCGCCCCGCGGCCGGACCTGTTCCCGGCCGGTCCCCGGCAGGTCCGCACCGCGCTGCTGCTCCCGTCCTGGCACCGGCCGGGCTCGGCCCGGCTGCCGGTGCTGCTGGACCCGTACGGCGGCCCGCACTCCCAGCGCGTGCTGGCCGCCCAGGACGCGTTCCTGACCTCGCAGTGGCTGGCCGAGCAGGGCTTCGCGGTGCTGGTCGCGGACGGCCGGGGCACCCCGGGCCGGGGGCCGGAGTGGGACCGGGCGGTCTGGCACGACCTGGCCGGCCCGGTGCTGGAAGACCAGGTCAGCGCGCTGCACGCGGCCGCGCAGCGGAACACCGACCTGGACCTCAGCCGGGTCGCGATCCGCGGCTGGTCGTTCGGCGGCTACCTGGCCGCGCTGGCCGTGCTGCGCCGCCCCGACGTGTTCCACGCCGCGGTGGCCGGCGCCCCGGTCACCGACTGGGCGCTGTACGACACCCACTACACCGAGCGCTACCTGGGTGACCCGGGACAGGACCCGGCACCGTACCAGGACTGCTCGCTGATCCGCGCGGCGCCGGGGCTGAGCCGGCCGCTGCAGCTGATCCACGGCCTGGCCGACGACAACGTGGTGGTGGCGCACACGCTGCGGCTGTCCGCGGCGCTGCTGGCCGCCGGGCGGCCGCACTGCGTGCTGCCGCTGTCCGGGGTGACGCATATGACACCGCAGGAGGAAGTGGCCGAAAACCTGCTCCTGCTCCAGGTCGACTTCCTCGGCCAGGCCCTCGGCCAGGCCCTGGGAATGGAGCCGGCCCAGGGTAAGCACCCGATGTAGTGAGAGTCACACGGATGGAAACGCCCGGACCGGCCGCATAGTGATATGCAGTTGTCTAACGTTTCGCTTCGCTTTCCGCGAATCCGGCTGGCCGGACACTGCCGCCGCGGCGCGAGACGTTCCCATTGAGCTGCAAGGGCGGAGACGTCACCGATGACGCAGGTAAGCCAGGCGCCGGCCAGCACCCGGGCGCAGATCAAGGAAGCCACCCTGCGCAAGGACCAGTGGTGGCGCCAGCCGGCCATCACCGCCACCGCGCTGGCCGTGGTGGTCATCTACCTGACCTGGGCGTCCCTGGTCAACGCGGACTACTTCTGGAAACCGTACATCTCGCCGCTGTACTCCCCGTGCCTGGCCACCACGTGTACCAAGGGGTCGGGCTTCGACTGGATCCCGTGGCTGACGTGGCTGACCCCGGCCATCATCATCATCGGCGGCCCGATGGGCTTCCGGCTGACCTGCTACTACTACCGCAAGGCCTACTACCGGTCGTTCTGGCGCGCACCCGCCGCATGCGCGGTCCGCGAGCCGCACGCCAAGTACACCGGTGAGACCCGGTTCCCGCTGATCCTGCAGAACGTGCACCGCTACTTCTTCTGGATCGCGATCGTGTTCAACGTGATCCTCACCGCCGACGCGGTGATCGCGTTCCGCAACCACCAGGGCCAGTGGGGCCACATGGGCCTGGGCACACTGATCCTGCTGGTCAACGCGGCCCTGCTGTGGCTGTACTCGCTGTCCTGCCACGCCTGCCGGCACGCGGTCGGCGGCCGGCTCAAGCACTTCTCCAAGCACCCGGCCCGGTACTGGATGTGGACCCAGGTGTCCAAGCTGAACGTGAAGCACCAGCAGGCTGCCTGGGTATCCCTGTTCTGGGTGCTGTTCACCGACCTCTACATCCGCCTGGTGGCCAGCGGCGCCATCTCCGACCCGCGGTTCTTCTAGGCCGCCCGCAGCAAGCCGAGCCAAGCGAGGCAAGAAGGCCCACATGAGTGACACAGACATCGAACGGCTCTCCTACGACGTGGTAGTGATCGGCGCCGGCGGCTCGGGGCTGCGGGCGGCCATCGAGGCCCGGCAGGCGGGCAAGAAGACCGCGGTGATCTCCAAGTCGCTGTTCGGCAAGGCGCACACAGTGATGGCCGAGGGCGGCTGCGCCGCGGCCATGGGCAACGTCAACCCGAACGACAACTGGCAGGTGCACTTCCGCGACACCATGCGCGGCGGCAAGTTCCTGAACAACTGGCGGATGGCGGAGCTGCATGCCAGGGAGGCCCCGGAGCGGGTCTGGGAGCTGGAGGCCTGGGGCGCGCTGTTCGACCGGACCAAGGACGGCAAGATCAGCCAGCGCAACTTCGGCGGGCACGAGTACCCCCGGCTGGCCCACGTGGGCGACCGCACCGGGCTGGAGATGATCCGCACCCTGCAGCAGCGGGTCGTCGCGCTCCAGCAGGAAGACGCCAGGGAACTCGGCGACCCCGAGGCGATGATCAAGGTTTTCGCGGAGACCACGGTCACCGAACTGCTGAAGGACGGCGGCCGGATCGCCGGGGCGTTCGGCTACTTCCGTGCTCGCGGCCAGTTCGTGGTGTTCGAGGCGCCCGCCGTGGTGCTGGCCACCGGCGGGATCGGGAAGACCTTCAAGGTCAGCTCGAACTCCTGGGAGTACACCGGGGACGGGCACGCGCTCGCGCTGCTGGCCGGGGCCAGGCTGCTGAACATGGAGTTCGTCCAGTTCCACCCCACGCACATGGTCTGGCCGCTGTCGGTGCGCGGACTGCTGGTCACCGAGTCGGTCCGCGGCGACGGCGGGGTGCTGCGCAACTCCGAGGGCCAGCGGTTCATGTTCGGCTACGTGCCGGACGTGTTCCGGGCGCAGTACGCGGAGACCGAGGAAGAGGGCGACCGCTGGTACACCGACCAGGAGCACAACCGGCGCCCGCCGGAGCTGCTGCCCCGCGACGAGGTCGCCCGCTCGATCAACGCCGAAGTCAAGGCCGGACGCGGGTCCCCGCACGGCGGGGTGTTCCTGGACATCGCCTCCCGGCGGCCAGCCGAAGAGATCCTGCGCAAGCTCCCGTCCATGTATCACCAGTTCAAGGAGCTGGCCGACGTGGACATCACCAAGGAGCCCATGGAGGTCGGCCCGGCCCAGCACTACGTGATGGGCGGCGTGGAGGTGGACCCGGACACCGGGGCGTCCTGCGTGCCCGGCCTGTTCGCGGCCGGCGAGGTGTCCGGCGGCATGCACGGCTCCAACCGGCTGGGCGGCAACTCCCTGTCCGACCTGCTGGTCTTCGGCCGCCGGGCTGGAATGGGCGCGGCCGACTACGTGGCCAAGCTGACCGGCGACCGGCCGGCGGTGGCCGCCGCCGACATTACCGCGGCGCAGGCCGAGGCGGCCGCCCCGCTGGAGCGTTCTGGCGGGGAGAACCCGTACACCGTGCACGCTGAGGTCCAGCGGACCATGAGCGACCTGGTCGGCATCATCCGCCGGGAAGACGAGATCAAGGCCGCGCTGGCCGAACTGGAGAAGCTGCGGGAGCGGGTCGGCCGGGTCAGCGCCGAGGGCGGCAGCGCGTACAACCCGGGCTGGCATCTGGCCCTGGACCTGCGCAACATCATGCTGATCGCGGACTGTGTGGCCCAGGCCGCGCTGGAGCGGCAGGAGAGCCGGGGCGGGCACACCCGCGACGACTTCCCCGGGATGAACCCGGAATGGCGCAAGATCAACCTGGTCTGCGCGCTGGACGGCGACCGGGTGTCGATCACCCGGCAGCCGATCCCGCCGATGCGCGACGACCTGATCAGCCTGTTCGACCCGGCCGAACTGAAGAAGTACCTGACCGAGGGGGAACTGGCCGCCCTGCCGGCCCAGCCCGCGCCAGAGGAGACACACTGATGGGCTACAAAGCACAGCTGCGGGTATGGCGCGGTGACGCGGGCCAGGGCAGCCTGGCCGACTACACGGTCGAGGTCAACGAGGGCGAGGTCGTGCTGGACATCCTGCACCGGCTGCAGGCCACCCAAGCCGGCGACCTCGCGGTGCGGTGGAACTGCAAGGCCGGCAAGTGCGGGTCCTGCTCGATGGAGATCAACGGCCGGCCCCGGCTGGCCTGTATGACCCGGATGTCGGTGTTCGCCGAGGACGAGACGCTCACCGTCACCCCGCTGCGCACATTCCCGGTCATCCGCGACCTGGTCACCGACGTGGCGTTCAACTACGAGAAGGCGCGGGAGGTCCCGTCCTTCACCCCGGACCCGTCCATCGGCCTGGGCGAATTCCGGATGCAGCAGGTGGACGTGAACCGGTCGCAGGAGTTCCGCAAGTGCATCGAGTGCTACCTGTGCCAGAACACCTGCCACGTGATCCGGGACCACCCGGAGAACGAGCGCCCGTTCGCCGGGCCGCGGTTCCTCATGCGGGTGGCCGAACTGGAGATGCACCCGGCCGATGAGGCGGACCGGCGGGAGATCGCCCAGGACGACTTCGGCCTCGGCTACTGCAACATCACCAAGTGCTGCACCGAGGTCTGCCCGGAGAACATCAAGATCACCGACAACGCGCTCATCCCGATGAAGGAGCGCGTGATGAGCCGCAAGTACGACCCGCTGGTCTGGCTGGGCAGCAAGATCGGCCGCCGCCCGCGGCACGACACTCCCGCCGTGCCGGGAAAGAAGAGCTGACCACCCCCGCTGCCTAACGCCCGCGCCGGGGCACTGCGGCCGGGCTGGCCCGCGGCCCGCCGGAGGCCGGGCGAGCCGTCCCGGCGGTGGCCCGGGCCACCCCAGACTGGGAGCCAGGCATCGTTCAGATTTAGTTCAATAGCCGCACCGCGCAGCGCGGTCCTGGGCTCTGGCCCGTACGATGTGACCTGCGCACCGGCCAGCGGCCGCCTCGGGGGCAGCGGCGCCCGGGCGTCTTGACACCCCCGCACCGGGAGCGGATGGAAAGGCTGCCATGTCTCACATCACCTATCTCGAAGCTGCGGTGGTCGGCCTCGTGCAGGGGGTCACCGAGCTGTTCCCGGTGTCCAGCCTGGGGCACAACGTGCTGATCCCGGCCCTGGTCGGCGGCAGCTGGGCCAGCGACCTGAACGTGGCCCGGGCGGAGTCGCCCTACCTGGCCTTCATCGTGGGCATGCACGTGGCCACCGCGCTGGCCCTGCTGGTCTACTTCTGGCGGGACTGGGCCCGGATCATCAGCGGCTTCTTCAGCTCGCTGCGGCTGCGGCCCACCCGGCCCTGGCTGCGGCTGGACACCCGGGACCAGAAGCTGGCCTGGATGATCATCCTGGCCACCATCCCGGTCGGCCTGGTCGGCCTGGTCGCCGAGCACGCGTTCCGGGTCATCTTCGGGCGGCCGATCGCGGCCGCGTTCTTCCTCATCGTCAACGGGCTGATCCTGTACTGCGGGGAGAAGTTCCGCACCCGCCAGTCGGTGCAGGCCGACCAGGCCGTGGCCGCCGAGCGGGACCGGGAGCGGCAACTGGTGGCGGCCGGCCCCGGGCCCGCTGACCCGGCCCGGCCAGCCTCGCACCAGGCGGTCCGCGAGGAGGAGATGGCGCTGGCCGAGCGGGCCGACGAGCGGCTGGCCAAGATCGGTTATCCGCGGGCCGTGCTCATCGGCGCCGCGCAGATCCTGGCCCTGCTGGCCGGCATCAGCCGGGACGGCGTCGCCATGGTGGCGGGCATGACCGCTGGCCTGTCCCGCGAGGACGCGGCCCGGTTCGCGTTCCTGCTCGCCACCCCGGTCATCCTGGCCGCCGGGGTACTCAAGGTGCCCGACCTGACCGGCCCGCTGGGCAACGGCATCCACGGCCAGATCCTGCTCGGCAGCGCGCTGTCGTTCATCGGCGCCTACGTGTCGGTTCGTTTCCTCATGAAGTATTTCCAGACCCGCACGCTCACGCCGTTCGCCATCTACTGTTTCGTAGTCGGGCTGGGCAGCGTGATCTACCTGGGCCTGATCAAGTAGCGTCGGCAACCTGGGCCGCCCGGACGGGCCGGCCTGAAAGGCGTTCATGTCGCACATCACGTACCTCGAGGCGGCCGTAGTCGGCCTGATCCAGGGCGTAACCGAGTTGTTCCCGGTGTCCAGCCTGGGGCACAACGTGCTGATCCCGGCGCTCATCGGCGGCAGCTGGGCCAGCGACCTGAACGTGGCCCAGGCGTCCTCGCCGTACCTGGCCTTCATCGTCGGCATGCACGTGGCCACCGCGCTGGCCCTGCTGGTCTACTTCTGGCGGGACTGGGTCCGGATCATCGGCGGGTTCTTCAGCTCGGTCCGGCACCGCCAGGTGCGCACCCGTGATCAGAAGCTGGCCTGGATGATCATCGTGGCCACCATCCCGGTCGGCCTGGTCGGCGTGGTCGCGGACAAACCGTTCCGGGAGATCTTCGGCAAGCCCATCGTGGCCGGCGTCTTCCTGATCATCAACGGGGTCATCCTGTACTGCGGGGAGAAGTTCCGGCCGCGGGCCTCGGTCCGGGCCGATCAGATCGTGGCCGCCGAGCGGGAGCGCGAGCTGGTTCCGGCCGGCCCGGGCTGGCCGGGCCCGGCCACATCCCGGGGGCCGGACCCGGTCCGGCACGCCCGGCACCGGCAGGTCTCCGGCCACCAGGCGGTGCGCCAGGAGGAACTGGCCCAGGCCGTAGCGGCGGACGAGCGGCTGGTCCGGATCGGTTACCTGAAGGCCGTCACCATCGGTGCCGCGCAGATCCTCGCGCTGCTGGCCGGGATCAGCCGGGACGGGGTGACCATGGTGGCGGGCATGGGCCGCGGCCTGTCCCGGGAGGACGCGGCCCGGTTCGCGTTCCTGCTCGCCACCCCGGTCATCCTGGCCGCCGGGGTGCTGGAACTGCCCAAGCTGACCGGGCCGCTGGGCAACGGCATCCACGGCCAGATCCTGCTCGGCAGCGTGCTGTCCTTCGTCGGCGCCTACGTGTCGGTGCGTTTCCTGATGAAGTACTTCCAGACCCGCACGCTGACCCCGTTCGCTCTCTACTGCTTCGTGTTCGGCCTGCTCAGCGTCGCCTACCTGGGCGTGATCAAGTAACGCCGGCGCGTCCGCGGCGGCGGCCTACTCGCCGCGGGATCGGCGGGCGCGCATCCGGGCCCGGTCCTTGGCGTCCAGGATGACCTTTCGCAGCCGGACCGTGGCCGGGGTGACCTCGGCGCACTCGTCGCTGGCGCAGAACTCCAGGGCCTGCTCCAGGCTGAGTGCGCGCGGCGGCACCAGGCGCTCCAGTTCCTCGCCGGTGGACTGCCGCACGTTGGTCAGCTTGCGTTCCCGGGTGATGTTCACGTCCATGTCGTCGGCCCGGGAGTTCTCCCCGACGATCATCCCCTCGTACACCTCGGTGCCCGGCCCGACGAACAGCGTGCCGCGTTCCTGCAGCGAGAACATGGCGTAGGCGGTGGCCGCCCCGGACCGGTCAGCGACCAGCGAGCCGGTCGGCCGCATCCGCATGTCGCCGGACCACGGCTCGTACCCCTCGAACACGTGGTGCGCGATGCCGGTGCCGCGGGTGTCGGTCAGGAACTGGGTGCGGAAGCCAATCAGGCCCCGGGCGGGCACGATGAAGTCCAGCCGGACCCAGCCGGTGCCGTGGTTGGTCATGTGCTCCATCCGGCCCTTGCGCAGGGCCAGCAGCGAGGTGACCGCGCCCAGGTACTCCTCGGGCACATCCACGGTGAGCCGCTCCACCGGTTCGTGCAGCTTGCCGTCCACCTCGCGGGTGACCACCGTGGGCCGGCCCACGGTCAGCTCGAAGCCCTCCCGGCGCATCGTCTCGACCAGCACGGCCAGGGCCAGCTCACCACGGCCCTGCACCTCCCAGGTGTCCGGCCGGCCGGTGGGCAGCACCCGGAGCGAGACGTTGCCGACCAGCTCACGGTCCAGCCGGTCGCGGACCATCCGGGCGGTGACTTTGCTGGCCTGCCGGGGGGTTCCGGGGGGTCGCCCCCCCGGGCTAGCACCGCCCCGGCCGACCAGCGGCGAGCTGTTCACCCCGATGGTCATCGAGATAGCCGGCTCGTCCACGGTGATCAGCGGCAGCGGGCGCGGGTCGTCCGGGTCGGCCAGCGTCTCACCGATCATGATGTCCGGGATGCCGGCGACCGCGATGATGTCGCCTGGCCCAGCGCTCTGCGTCGGCACCCGGTCCAGTGCCTCGGTGCGGAACAGCTCGGTGATCCTGACCTTCTCGATCGAGCCGTCCCGGCGGCACCAGGCCGCCTGCTGGCCCTTGCTGATCTCGCCGGACTCCACCCGGCACAGCGCGATCCGGCCCAGGTAGGCGGAGGCGTCCAGGTTGGTGACGTGGGCGCGGAGCGGCTCGGCCGGGTCGTAGGACGGCGCCGGCACGGTGTCCCGGAGCACGGTGAACAGCGGCTCCAGGTCCGGTGAGCCGGGCAGCGTACCGTCCGCCGGGCGGGTCAGCGAGGCCCGGCCGGCCCGCGCCGAGGCGTACACGATGGGGAACTCGATCTGCTCCTCGGTCGCGTCCAGGTCGAGGAACAGCTCGTAGGTGGCGTCCACCACCTCGGCGATCCGGGCATCCGGCCGGTCCACCTTGTTGATGACCAGGATGACCGGGAGGTTGGCTTCCAGCGTCTTGCGCAGCACGAACCGGGTCTGCGGCAGCGGGCCCTCGCTGGCGTCCACCAGCAGCAGCACCCCGTCCACCATGGACAGGCCGCGCTCCACCTCGCCGCCGAAGTCAGCGTGCCCCGGGGTATCCACGATGTTGATGGTCAGCCCGCCGTGCGCCACCGCGGTGTTCTTAGCCAGGATGGTGATGCCCTTTTCCCGCTCCAGGTCACCGGAGTCGAGCACCCGGTCAGCCACCTGGGCGCCGGCCCGGAACGCGCCGGACTGCCACAGCATGGCGTCGACCAGGGTGGTCTTACCGTGGTCGACGTGCGCGACGATGGCCACGTTACGCAATTCATCACGGGTGGCGAGCTGGGCCTGGCGTGCGGGCATACGGGATCTCATCTGCTTAGTGGCTGGGGCTGCCGCGCACCGGGGCGCAACCGCTCCAGTCTATCCGAGTGGTCCTCAGCACCGGCCGGCCCGCGTAGCACCGCCAGCACGTGAGCCGCCTTATCCCGGCGCCCTCCCGGAGATAAGGCATTCGCCCGATGCGGGGCCGCCCACCTTACGGCGAGCCTCGATGGTGTACGGCCGCGACCTGCGGCCGGCACCGAGGAGGATTTCGTGCATCCGGTGATCCAGACCGCAATCGCCACCCAGCGGATCAGGGAGATGCAGGCCGACGCGGCCCGGACGGCCCAGGCCCGTGCCGCCCGCCGGGGCCGGTCACCACGCCTGGCCTGGCTCTTTGACCTGGCCGACCGGCGCGGGGCCGCCCGGGCGGCTCAGCACCGCCCCGACGCCTGCTGCCCCGACTACCTGCTCACCGGCCAGTGCGCGGAGCATACCCAGCCGCGCCAGATGACGGCGGGCAGCCGGCCATCGTGACCGCTGCGCGCCCGGCCTAAGGCGGCCGGGGGCTTAGCCGGGCGGCCCGGCCCAGAGATAAGGCGTCCGCCCAATGTGCCGGGCACCCCCTTAGCACGAAGCTCAATGATGAGCGGCCGGGACCACGGCCGCCGGCCCTGGAGGACATCATGTACTCAGCGATAGGCGCGGCAGTTGCCGCCCAGCACGTCAAGGATCTGCTCGACCAGGCCGCCCAGGACCACCGGGCCAGCACGGCGCGGCGGGCCCGCCGGACGCGGGGCGCGCGCCGGCCGGCGCCGGCCGGCCCGGCCCGGGCCGCGGGGCACGGCACCACGACCGCCCCGTGCTGACCTCACCCCGTGCTGACCTCACCCTGTGCTGAGCTGCCCTGGCGTCCCCTCCCCGGGGCAGGTCAGCTAGGTCTCGGCCGCGAGAATCCGCACCGGGTCGCCAACCCGGATGGTGCCGGTGCCATCGGGAATGAGGTTCTGGCCGAACACCAGTTGCTGGCCGAACCGGCGGCGGCGGCCGAGCATGGCCAGCGGCTCCCGGCCGCGCTCTCCGGTGTGCTGGTCGATCGTGGTGACCTGGCAGCGGCCGCACGGCTTGGCCACCCGGAACGTCACCGGGCCGATCTGGATCAGGCGCCAGCCGTCCTCGGCCCACGGGGCCGTGCCCGCCAGCACCACGCTGGGCCGGAACCGGTTCATCGGCACAGCCGGATGGCCATCGCGGGTCAGCCACTGGCCCAGGGCATGCAGTGAGCCCCGGGTCGTGAGCAGCAACGGATAGCCGTCCGCGAAGCTGACCCGGTCGTCCGGCGCCCCGAACTCCGGATCGACCTGGCGGCGGGTGGGGTCGTCCAGGTGCACCAGGCGCGCCGGCCGTCCGAGGTAGCGGGAGAACCAGGCGTCGGCCTGACCGCCCGCCGCGGCCGCGCGGACCTTCGACCGCCACACGCTGACCCAGAGCATCTCGGCGCCGCGGTCCTCGGCGGGCGCGGGCACGGTGAGCGCTGGCTGCCCGTCCGCCGACAGGCTCAGGCTCCCAGCGGGGGCGTAGTGAGCGCTGACCCGGGCCAGGGCCGGCGCGGTGCGCTGGCTGACGAACTGCCCGCCCGGCTCGGTCACCAGCCAGCGGCGGTCACCCGCCAGCCCCCACGGCTCGACTTGCGCCGCAGCCAGGTCGACCGCCCGGGTGGCCTTGACCGGGTAGATGTGTATCGAGGCCACACTGGCCGGCTCGGCGGCATCCATCGCAGGCTCCTCGTCGCGGGTGCGGTCAGCCAGGATACCTGCCGCCTGCCCCGGCCGCGGGACTGGTCCTGGCGGTATTGGGAACACATGTTCGATATTTGCTACCGTGGTGGGATGGCAGAGTACGTTCCGCCAGGCTGGCCGGCCGGGGTGCATCCGCCAGGCACACCGGATTTCGAGGCCACCGCAGTGGCCTGGCTGCTCGACGTGGTTCCCCCGGACTACCGGCTGTACGGCGTGCTGCGGCGGCATCCGGTCGCGCTGGCCACCATGGCCAAGCATCATGTGGATGCCTGCGTGCACGGGGCGCGCCAGGGCTACCGCAGTACCCGGACCGAGCTGGGCGGGGCGCTGCCCGCGGCCGGGGTGGACGCGGTGCTGGAGGCCTACCGCGCGGAAGGCCGCCGCCTGGTGGCCACGGCCAAGGGCGTCGACCTGATCGGGCGCGCGCTGCGCGGGGAGGTGTTCCGGCCCCGGCTCCGCGCAGAGTAAGGGAGCCAGCTCCCGCCACGGGGGTAAGCGGGCCAGCTCCCGGCGCGGGGTAAGCGGTCAGCTCCTGGCGCGGGGTAAGCGGGTCAGCTCCCGGCGCGGAGGACCAGCACGGCCATGCCGTCGGCGGGCGGGCGGCCGCCGAAGCCGCGGACCTCCTCGTGCACCTTGGACGCCACCACCTCGGCGGTCAGCCCGGCGCAGCCGGCCAGCAGCCGGGCCAGCCCGTCGTCGTCATCGAACAGCCGGTCGCCGTTCCGCCGCCGGGTTACCCCATCCGTTACGCACAGCAGCAGGTCGCCCGGGTCCAGGTGGCCCGGCTGGGCCGTGAAGCCGAGCCCGTCGATCACCCCCAGCACCGGCTGCGGCGCCGCCGCCGGCCGTGGTGCCGCGCCGGACACCTGCAGCACCAGCGGCAGCGGCTGCCCGGCACAGGCCAGCGACACGGCTACCACGCCGTCCGGCCCGGGCTCGGCGATCTCCCCGTGCACCAGGGTCAGGAACGTGCCCGGCGCCCGCTCGTCGAGGATGAGGTGATTGAGCCGGCCCAGCACGGCGGGGATGCCGAGCCCGTCCGCGGCCAGGATGCGCAGCGTGTTCCGGGCTAGCGAGGCGATGGCCAGGCCGGCCGGGCCGGCCCCGCACACCTCCCCGACGGCGAACCGCCACCGCGCAGGCCCAGCTGGGAAAACGTCGCAGAAGTCACCGCCCGCGGCGGCCGGGGCGCCCGCTCCGGGCAGGTCGTGCGCGACCGCCAGCTCCACCCCAGGGACCCGGGGCAGCTCGGCGGGCAGCAGGATGGCCCGCAGCGCCTGGCCGGCCGCCAGCTGCTGGGCGGCCAGCCGGGAGTTCTCCAGGCCGAGCGCGATCCGGCCGGCCAGGTCCCCGGCCAGGCTGAGCACTTCCCGGGACGGCCGCCCGGAATGCGGGCCACCGAGCACCAGCAGCCCGAACGTGCCGCCCGGGGTGGCCAGCGGGAAGCACCAGGCATCGCGGGCGGCCAGCTCGGCCGCGCCCGAGGGGGCCTCAGCCGGTGCAGCGCCGGTCAGCGGCCAGCGCAGGCCCGCGCCTCCCCGGGTCTGGGCCCCTGGCGCGCTGCCGCGGGCCCGCTCCAGCAGCCAGGCCAGCGCCGCTGCGTGCTGCTGATCGGCATGACGCGCGGCCAGCACCCGCAGCTCGCCGTCCGGGCCGGCCGCCAGGACCGCGCACCAGTCGGCCAGCCGGGGCACCGCGACCTGCCCGGCGATGGCCAGGATCCGCTCCGTGTCCAGCGGGCCGGCCAGCAGTTCGCCGGCGTCGGCGAGTACGTCGATCCGGGCCCGCCGGGCTCGTTCCAGCCCGGCCAGCCGGGCCCGTTCCAGCGCCGGGGCCATCCGGTCAGCCAGTTGCTGCAAGCGCTGCAGGTCGCTGTCGCCAAACCGGCCGGGCAGCACGGCGGCCACCGCCAGCACCCCGGTCACCTGGCCGTCCACGATGAACGGCACGGTCGCCACCGAGGGGGCGGTGCGGAGCAGCGCGGCCGGGCTGATCCCGGTCGCGGCGCGCACGGACAGCGCCCCGTCCTCGTCGGCGGCCAGGGCGTAGGCCGCGTCCCCGGCGACCAGGACCCGGGCCGACCCAACGGCCTGGCGGAGCAGGTCGTCGTAGGACGGCTCGGTGACGGGCTGGCCGGTGGCGGGCGGGCCCGGGGCCCGCACGCTCCAGCACGCCGCGGGCACGGCCGCGTCGGTGGCGTCCGGGTCGGCCGGCTCGGCCAGGCTGGCCTGCTGGCCGGCCAGTCCCATCCGGAACCAGACCGCCTTAGCCTCCGCTCCATAGCTCACCCCCCAGGCCGACGCCAGCGCGGAGGGCAGCAGCAGCCCGCGGCCATGGGTCCGCTCGGCCGGGGTGCTGTCGTCCCCGGTAGGGCCGGGCACCAGCCGGGCCGGGTGGCTGTCCCGGACCACCACCTCCACCGCGCTGCCCGCCAGCTTGCACGTGACCTGCACCTGGGTGCCCGCGTGCACCACGGCGTTGGTGACCAGTTCGCTGGTCAGCAGGACCGCGTCGTCGACCAGTTCAGTCTCGGCCAGCTCGGTGTCGGCCGGTGCCGCCTCGGCGTCCAGCCAGTCCTGCAGCGTCTCCCGGACGAACTTGCGCGCTGCCGCCACGGCCGCCGGCTCCGGCCGGTACGCCGCGCTCACCACGAGATCGCTACGCGCCTTCACATGCCCCCTCCGCGAGGTGCGGGATGACCAGCCCTATCGAATAGTGAGCCGTCAGGGGACGCGACCGCCCTCATCGTGACCGAGTCGTGACCTACGATCCGGGCGATCAGGACCAGTCGTCCAGCACCGGCGCCGGCCGGGACCAGCCGTCGCCGGCCACATACTCCCGTACCACCTTCGCGGGAACTCCAGCGATTACGCACCGGTCCGGCACCCGGCCGCGGACCACCGAGCCCGCCGCCACCACCACGTTCCGGCCGATGTGGGCCCCGGGCAGCACGATCACCCCGGCTCCGAGCCAGGTCCCCGGGCCGATGGAAACCGCGGTGTTGCTCGGCCACTGCCGGCCGATGGGCACCTCAGGGTCGGTATAACCGTGGTTCTGGTCGGTGATGTACACGTACGGGCCGGCGAACACGTCGTCCCCGATCACGATGGAGTAGTGCGCGACCAGGTGGCTGCCCCGGCCGATCACGCACCGGTTCCCGACCCGCAGCACCGGCGAGTCGCCGAGCTGATGGCCCGGCACCAGGCCCGCGGACATCGAGACCTGGGCGGCGATCATCGTCCCGGTGCCGATCTCGATCCACTTCTCGCCGTACAGCGCCCCGGCGGGAAACGCGATAACCGAGCCGGCCCCGAACCCGGCGAACCGGCGGCCGGCCGGGGTGCCGGCGCTGATGGCGCCCGCCCGCTGGGCGGTCCGCCAGGCGCGGTGCACCAGCCGCCAGGCCGCGCCACGGCCCGCGCTGGCGAGAGCGTCCCGGCCCGGCATGGCCGGCTACGGTACCCGTGGGGTGAGCGGCAGCGCCCGGCGGCCCGAGGCCGGCGCGGCGAGCTGGCCACAGGCACCGTCGATCTCGCTGCCCCGGGTGTCCCGGACTGTGACCGGGATGCCCCGGTCCGCCAGCCGGGCCTCGAACTCGCGCATCACACCAGGCGCCGATGCCGTCCACCGGGATCCGGGGGTCGGGTTCAGCGGGATCAGGTTGACGTGCGCCAGCTGCCCGGCGAGCAGCCCGGCCAGCCGCCCGGCCCGCCACGGCTGGTCGTTGACGTCCCGGATCAGGGCATACTCGATGGACACCCGGCGGCCGGTAGCGGCGGCGTAACCCCACGCCGCGCCGAGCACCTCAGCCACGTTCCAGCGCCGGTTGACCGGCACCAGCTCGTCGCGCAGCTCATCGTCGGGTGCGTGCAGCGAGACGGCCAGCCGCACCCCGAGTCCTTCCGCGGCGAGCCGCCCGATGGCCGGCACCAGGCCGACGGTGGACACGGTGACCGAGCGCTGGGAGATGCCCAGCCCGTCGGGCACCGGGTCGGTGATCCGGCGCACCGCCCGGAGCACGCTGGCGTAGTTGGCCAGCGGCTCACCCATGCCCATGAACACGATGTTGGAGACCCGGCCCGGGCCGCCTGGTATCTCGCCCCGGGCCACCGCCCGGGCCCCCGCCACCACCTGGGCCACGATCTCGGCCGCGGACAGGTTCCGCGTCAGCCCGGCCTGGCCGGTGGCGCAGAACGGGCAGGCCATCCCGCAGCCGGCCTGCGAGGACACGCACATGGTGATCCGGTCGGGGTAGCGCATCAGCACCGACTCGATGAGCGCGCCGTCGAACGCCCGCCACAGCGTCTTGCGCGTCGTGCCCTGGTCACAGGACAGCTCGCGTTCCGCGCTGAGCAGCCGGGGCAGCAGCGCGCCGGCCAGCTTGTCCCGGGCCGCGGCCGGCAGGTCGGTCATCTCGGCCGGGTCGTCGGTCAGCCGGGCGAAGTAGTGCCGGGCCAGCTGATCCGCCCGGAACGGCGGCCCGCCCAGCTCGGCGGCGGCCTGGCGGCGGTCGGCGGGGTCCAGGTCAGCCAGGTGCCGCGGCGGGCGGGTCAGGGTTCGGTTACCAGGCACCTGCGCTCCGTGAGATGGCTTGCAAAACGCTTAACAATATCCTGGGTGCGGCCGCGATGACCTGCGGAGAATCAGTATCTTTTCGGGCATGCCGACGTTGCGCAGGGGTGGGAGAGACACCGGTCTCGTGGCCCGGCCGCCGCGGCCTGACGTCCTGCTCAGCAGCGACAGCCCGTACGGCGGCCGGCGCCTGGTGGTGGAATACGACGGCTCGACCACCGCGGCCTACGTGTACGGCCAGTCCTCGGTCATCGCCGCCGTGTGGATCGCCAACCACCAGCCTGCGCCGGAGGTGGCCGACCCGGCCCCGGCCGCGGCGGGCCAGGCCCCGGTCATGCCGGCCGGGCACACCAAGCACCCGGAGGGCCGCCCCCAGCTTGACCCCCGGGTGCTGCGCGCGCTGTGGTTCGAGGAAGGCGACGGGGTGGCCGTGGTCGAGGGCGGCCGCCTGCTGGCCGTGATCCCGGGCTGGTCGGATGTGTCCCGCGGGATGCCCGGCTACAGCCGGGAATGCATCGGCCAGACCCCGTTTGCCTGGGCGCTGGACGATGCCATGGAGGGCCTGGCCCCGCGCGCCGACCGGGCCACCGCGTTCTGGCGGTGGCGGGCCAGCGACGGCGCCTGGGCCGGGTTCCAGCAGGCCCTGCTCGGGCACCTGCTCGGCCGGCTCGGCCCCGGCTCGCGGTACTGGGACGTCAGCGCGGGCAAGATGCCGCTGGCCGGGGTATCCGAGCGGCCGCCGACCCGGGACCGCCCGTTCACCGTGCTGTCCACGATCGGCATGAGCTGCCAGCGGATGCCAGTGCTCGAGCAGTACGCCGAGGATCCGGCGTCCTCGGCCCGGATCGAGCTGGCCCTGGCCACCACGATGCCCAGTCCCGACGCGGCGCGCATCTTCCTGTGGCTCGCGCACTACCCGTGGCGGGCCGTCACCTGGTTCGGGCCGGGGCACACGATCCGCTGGTACCACGAGCCGGCCACATTCCCGCTCGGCGGCGGCAACACCGCGGTGCTGCTGCTGGACGACCCGGCCCAGCTCATCGGGCCGGAGGTGCCGGACATGTCCGGGTTCTCGTTCGGCGGCGACCCGGTGCGCTGGCTGTGGGTGCTGCCGATCAGCGAGCGGGAGCGCCTGTTCGCCAAGGAGCGCGGCTCGGCCAGCCTGCTCACCCAGCTCGCCGCGCACCGGCGCAGCTGGGTCGTCGGCAATTCGTGATCATGACCTAAGGGGGAATAGACCCCCACCAAAGTCATGATCACAATTATGAATGGCGCGGGAAGGGCGGGGCCTCTGCCCCGTCAGCGGCCCCGCCGATCAATCCGGTTCCGGGTCAGTGAATATGCAGGTTGACCCCCAGCAAGGCCAGCCACCACAGGAAGATGGCCAGCAAGGCGGAAAGTATGCCCTTGAGCAGGCCGACGGTGATGTAGTGCTTTTCCCAGGCCACCACAAGACCGATGATCACATAAAGCAGGAAGACGAGGCCGAACCGGCGTCTGAAAATCCACATCCTGATTTGCTCCGCATCTCCCCCGCCTGGTACGTACGAGCCGCACGCAAAGTCCCCTGGGAATGCGGGCACAAACGTCACTTCAGGAAGATCGTGAGCAGCAGCCAGACCACCGGCGCGGTGATGAGCAGCGAGTCGATCCGGTCCAGGATGCCACCGTGCCCGGGCAGCACCCGGCCCATGTCCTTGATCTGCAGATCCCGCTTGATCATCGACTCGGACAGGTCGCCGAGCGTGGCCGCGGCCACCGCCGCCACGCCCAGCACGATGCCCTGCCACCAGGTGCCGTGCAGCAGCAGCGTGAGGACCAGCACCCCAGCCAGCACGCAGCCGGCCACCGAGCCGGCCAGCCCCTCCCAGGTCTTGCTCGGGCTGATCACCGGGGCCATCGGGTGCCGGCCGGCCAGCACGCCGACCAGGTAACCGCCGACGTCACTGCACACCGGCAGGATGAGGAACGCGAGGGTACGGCGCGGGCCGACCGGCGCGGCCAGCATCAGTCCCACGAACGAGGCCATCAGCGGCAGGTAGGCCAGGGCGAACAGGCCGGCGGTGGTGTCCCGCAGGTACCCCGCGCTGCCGCCCGGCATCCGCCAGGCCAGCACGCCGATCACCGTCACGGCCAGCGCGGCCACCAGGGGACGGGTGCCGCTGGTGTACGCCAGGGCCAGCATCAGCGCGCCGCCCGCCGCCACCGGGGGCAGCGGCAGCCGGATGCCCCGTTCGCCCAGGGCCCGGCCCAGCTCCCACAGGGCCAGGCCGACCACCGCGGCCATGTAGATCAGGAACGTCCACTTGACCGTGAACAGGGACACGATGGCCAGCGCGCCCAGGGCCACGCCGACCGCGACCGCGGCGGGCAGGTTCCGTCCCGCCCGGGACCGTTTCGCCGTCGGCGGCGCACCACCGGGGGGCGGTAGGCCCGGCTCGGGCGCTGGGCTGGACGGGTTGTCACTGGGCGCGGGCCCGCCCGTGCGGCCGGCCCCGGTGCGGTCGGGCTCGGCGCGGCCGGGGTCGTTCAGCTCGTCAGTGGCCAAGCTCAGACCTCAAGAAGCTCGGCTTCCTTGTGCCGGAGCAGGTCGTCCACCTGCCCCACATAGGTGTGCGTGAGCTCTTCCAGGTCCGCCTGCGCGCGGTGCACCTCGTCCTCGCCCGCGTCCCCGGACTTGACCATCTTGTCCAGCGAGTCCTTGGCGTGCCGGCGGATGTTGCGGATGGAGACCCGGCTGTCCTCGGCCTTGTGCCGGGCCACCTTGATGTAGTCCCTGCGCCGCTCTTCGGACAGCTCGGGGAAGACGACCCGGATGATGGCGCCGTCATTGGACGGGTTCACCCCGAGGTCGCTGTTCCGGATGGCCTTCTCGATGGCGCTCAGCGATGACTTGTCGAACGGCTGGACGATCACCATCCGGGGTTCCGGGATGTGGAACGACGCCAGCTGATTGACCGGGGTCTGGGTTCCGTAGTACTCAGCCGTGATCTTGCTGAACATAGTCGGGTGCGCCCGGCCGGTCCGGATGGCGCCGAACTCTTCCTTGGCCACCACTACGGCCTTTTCCATCTTCTCCTCGGCTTCGAGGAGAGTTTCGTCTATCACTGCGGCTCCTGTGCGTCCTGGTGCCTTCACGGGTTCGCGCCTGGCGGCCGGGGTGCTGGCCGTCAGTAGTCTCCTGACCGGCATATCAGTGTGCCGATCTTCTCACCGCGCACCGCCCGCGCGACGTTGCCCTCTTCCATCAGGTCGAACACGACGATGGGCAGGCCGTTGTCCATGCACAAGCTCACTGCGGTCGCGTCCATGAACTTCAGCTCGCGGTGCAGCACCTCGCCGTAGTCGATCTGGGTGAACCTGGTCGCGCCGGGGCTGCGCCGCGGGTCCGCGTCGTACACCCCGTCGACCTGGGTTCCCTTGAGCACCGCTTCCGCGCCGATCTCCAGCGCGCGCTGCGCGGCGCAGGTGTCGGTGGAGAAGAACGGCGCGCCGAGGCCCGCGCCGAAGATGACCACGCGGCCCTTTTCCAGGTGCCGGATGGCCCGGCGCGGGATATACGGCTCGGCCACCTGGCCCATCGTGATGGCCGTCTGCACCCGGGTCTCGATGCCCAGCTTCTCCAGCACATCCTGCAGGGCCAGGCAGTTGATGACCGTGCCCAGCATGCCCATGTAGTCGGCCCGGGCCCGGTCGATGCCGCGTTCGGCCATCTGCCGGCCACGGAACATGTTGCCGCCGCCGACCACGGCGGCCAGCTCGACGCCGTCGGCGACCACCGCCGCCATCTCCTTGGCCAGCTGGAACACCACGTCAGGTGAGATGCCCAGCGGCTCGTTCCCGGAGAACGCCTCCCCGGACAGCTTGACCACCACACGCTTCCACCGGCGGTGGGCCGGCTCCGCGTCGAGGGACCGGGGGCCGGGGGCGGCCATGACCTGCGGGCCGGGCTTCTCGCGGTAGGCGCCCGCGGCGGACGGGACGTCCGGGCCAGCGGCGCCCCCCAGACGTTCTGTCCGGGAGGCGCCGCTGGCCGGGCGTTGTCCTCCGCTAGCCGTCATCCGGCCTGGCCCACCTGGAACCGGGCGAAAGCCCGCACGGTGACGCCCTGCTCAGCCAGCAGCTGCCTGATCGTCTTCTTGGGCTCACGCACGAACGGCTGCTCGGTGAGCACCACTTCCTTGAAGAAGCTGTTGAGCCGGCCCTCGACGATCTTCGGCACGGCCTGCTCCGGCTTGCCCTCGTCCCGGGTGATCTGCTCCATGATGCCGCGCTCGTGCTCGACCACGTTCGTCGGCACCTCGTCCCGGGTCAGGTACTGCGGCCGCATCGCCGCCACCTGGTGCGCCACGTCCCTGGCCGCTTCGGCCGACGGCTTGTCCAGCTGGACCAGCACGCCCACGGTCGGCGGCAGGGCCGGGTCGGACTTGTGCAGGTAGGTGGCCACGTAGCCACCCTCGAACAGGGTGTACCGGCCGAGCTCCAGCTTCTCCTTGAGGGAGGCGCTGGCCTCCTCGATGAGCTGCGCCGCGGTGCGGCCGGGGCGGACCTCCAGGCCGAGCAGGGTCGGCTGGTCCGCGACCCGGTGCTCCAGGGCGGCCTGGGCGATCTGCCCGGCCACCTCCTGGAACAGCGCGGTCTTAGCGACGAAGTCCGTCTCGCAGTTGAGCTCCATCAGCACCCCGGCCTCGGTGCCGGCCAGCTCCGCGGTCACCAGGCCGTTCCCGGCGGTCCGCGAGGCGCGCTTGCTCACGTCCTTGGCTCCCTTGAGCCGGAGGAGCTCGACTGCGGCGTCGAAGTCGCCGTCCGCCTCCTCCAGGGCCCTCTTGCAGTCAAGCATTCCCGCGGCCGTCTGCTCACGCAGCCGCTTCACGTCCGCGGCGGTGAAGTTCGCCATGTCCTCATCTCTCGCTGTCTGTCTTGGTCGTGGACGGTGCCGCTGGCTGGGCTGCTGGCCGCCGTGGGCCAGCTGCCACCCGGCCAGGCCGGCCCGGGTTCAGGCGCCTTCCGCCTCGGCCGCGCTGTCCGCCGCCGCACCGGCATCGGCCGCCGCGCTGGCCGCGGCGGGTGCGCTGCCCTCGGCCGGCGCGCTGCCGTCGGCGGGCGCGCCGGCGTCGGCCGGCGCGCTGGCGTCGGCGGGCGCGCCGGCGTCGGCCGCGGGCTGGTCAGCCGCCTGCTGCTCAGCCGCGGGCGCCGCGGTCCCGGCGGCGTGGCTGGTCCCGTTGGCCGACACGCCGTTGGCGCTGGGCTGGGCCACGGCCTCGTCACCGGCCGTCTTGCCCTCCAGGACCTGCAGCTCCCACTCGGCCAGCGGCTCCTCGGCACCGATCTCGCCGGATCCGGCGGGCGCGGACGGCTTAGCCTCGCCGTCCGCCGCGCCGGCCCGGGCGATCAGGCCGTCAGCCACCGCGTCGGCGATCACCCGGGTCAGCAGGGAGACGCTGCGGATCGCGTCGTCATTTCCGGGGATCGGGTAGGTGACCTCGTCGGGGTCGCAGTTGGTGTCCAGGATGGCGATCACCGGGATGCCCAGCTTGCGGGCCTCGCTGACCGCGATGTGCTCCTTCTTGGTGTCCACTACCCAGATCGCGCTCGGCACCCGGGACATGTCACGGATCCCGCCCAGCGACCGCTCCAGCTTGTCCCGCTCCCGGCGCAGCTGGAGGAGCTCCTTCTTGGTCATCCCGGAGCCGGCCACGTCGTCGAAGTCGATCTCCTCCAGCTCCTTGAGCCGCTGCAGCCGCTTGAACACGGTGGAGAAGTTGGTCAGCATGCCACCCAGCCAGCGCTGGTTGACGTACGGCATGCCCACCCGGCGGGCCTGTTCGGCCACCACTTCCTGGGCCTGCTTCTTGGTCCCGACGTAGAGGATGGAGCCGCCGTGCGCCACGGTCTCCCTGATGAACTCGTACGCGGTGTCGATGAAGTTCAGCGACTGCTGCAGGTCGATGATGTAGATGCCGTTGCGCTCGGCCAGGATGAATCGCTTCATCTTGGGGTTCCAGCGCCGGGTCTGGTGCCCGAAGTGCACGCCGCTCTCGAGGAGCTGCCGCATAGTGACGACCGGAGCCATGCCCGCGGTCCCCTTCCTGCTTACGCGCCGCGCCTGATCGCGCCGACGCTCTCGGTTGCTGCCTGGCGCCCGGGCGCACCCGCCGCGGCAGGTCAGCCGCGGACCGGTGGGAAGCGTCCCGCCGGGCTCGTCGGGGAACCCTGGCGGCAAGCGGACGCGCGAATTTAGCCGTGGAGGAACCTCCGCTCGCGCGGCGGCTTCTGCGGCCGGTGCAAAGTCTACCCGCTCCGGCCGGGACTGACGGATCCGCCTAACGCCGGTGCGCAGTGACCGGGCCCCGGCGGTGTACCGCACCTGGTGCGGCTCGAGCTGGCGGGGCCGGTACTGTCTCAGCAGGTGAGACGCGGCAGTGATTCCCGGACCTGGCCCGCCCGCCACGGTGGCGGCTCAAGTCACATTGGCCACACGAGCGGCGCCCGGTGGCTGGTGAGAAAGCCGCTCTGCGGTGCGCTTGGCCACGCATATGGAAAAAGCGCACCACACAGCGCGGGGCGCGGTCCTAGGCCCGCGGGTGGGCCTGGTTGAACGCGGAATGCAGCCGGGCCACCGACACGTGGGTGTAGATCTGGGTGCTGGCCAGCGACGCGTGCCCCAGGATCTCCTGCACGCTGCGCAGGTCGGCGCCGCCTTCGAGCAGGTGGGTGGCGGCCGCGTGGCGCAGCCCGTGCGGCCCGGTGTCCGGGACGGCCGGCACCGCGGCCAGCCGCCCGTGCACCACCCGGCGCGCGGTCCGCGGGCCGAGCCGGCCGCCGCGGGCGCCGAGGAACAGCGCGTGGCCGCTGGCCGGGGTGGCCAGCACCGGGCGGCCGGCCTGGGCCCAGCGCTGCACCGCGCGCTCCGCGGGCAGGCCGACCGGCACGGTGCGTTCCTTGCCGCCCTTGCCGAGCACCCGGACGGTCCGCCGCCCGTGGTCCAGGTCGCCGGCGTCCAGGCCGCACAACTCGCTGACCCGGATACCCGTGGCGTACAGCAGCTCCATGATCGCGGTGTCGCGGAGCGCCGTGGCGTGCTCCCGGGGATCCAGGTCCCCGCCCGCCGCCGGATCCGGCGCACTGGTGCCCAGCGCCGTGGCCAGCTGGTCCGGGCGGGCCACCTCGGGCAGCCTGCGGTGGATCCGCGGGGTGCCGAGCAGCGGGCCGGGATCGGCGGCCAGCAGCCCGCGGGCGTGCGCGAACGCGGTGAACGTGCGGGCCGCGGCGGCCCGGCGGGCCAGCGTGGTGCGGGCCAGGCCGGCCCGGTGCTGGGCGGCCAGCCAGCCGCGGAGCACGGTGATGGTCAGCCCGTCCGGGCTGGTCACCCCGGCGCCGGTGGCGTACTCCAGCAGCGCGCGGACATCCCCGAGGTAAGCCCGGACGGTGTGCGGCGACGTGTTGCGCTCGGCGGCCAGATGGCGGCCGAACGCGTCCAGCGCGTGGCTCAGCGGCTCGGCCAGCTGGCCCGCCGCGCGGTGCTGCGCTGGCTCAGCCATCCACCCAGTGTGGCACCAGCGGCCGGTCACTCCACCGTGACACTCTTGGCCAGGTTGCGCGGCTTGTCCACGTCGTTGCCCAGGGCTACGGCCGAGTGGTAAGCGAGGATCTGCAGCGGCACCGAGAGCAGGATCGGGTCCAGCTCCGGCTCGTTCTTGGGCACCCGGATCACGTGATCGGCCAGCTTGGCGTCCAGGTCGGTGTGCCCTACGGTCACGACCGGGCCGCGCCGGGCGCGGATCTCGCCCAGCGTGGACAGGTTCTTGTCCAGCAGGTCGTCGTCCGGCACGATCGCCACGGTGGGCAGGTCGGGGCTGACCAGGGCGAGCGGCCCGTGCTTGAGCTCGCTGGCCGGGTAGGCCTCGGCGTGCAGGTAGGAGACCTCCTTGAGCTTCTGCGCACCCTCCCGGGCGACCGGGAAGCCGCGGACCCGGCCGATGAAGAACAGGCCCTGGCAGTCCACCAGCGAGGCGGCGATGCTGGCGATGTGGTCCTCGCCGGCCAGTATCTCCTCGATCTGGGCCGGCAGCGCGCGCAGCCCGGCGATGATCCGCCTGCCGTCAGCGGGCGAGAGGTCGTGGATCCGGCCCAGGTGCAGCGCCATCAGCGCGAACGCCACGGCAGTGGCGGTGAACGTCTTGGTCGAGGTGACCGAGACCTCGGGCCCGGCGTGCAGGTACATGCCGCCGTCACACTGCCGGGCGATGGCGCTGCCGACCGAGTTGACCACGCCGAGTACCTGGCCGCCCTTGCGCTGCAGCTCCTGCACCGCGGCCAGCGTGTCGTAGGTCTCACCGGACTGGCTCACCCCGACGTACAGCGTGTCGGCCTCCACCACCGGATTGCGGTACCGGAACTCCGAGGCCGGCTCGGCCGCGGCCGGGATGCGGGCCAGGTCCTCGATGAGCTGGGCCCCGACCTGCCCGGCGTAGTAGGCCGAGCCGCAGCCCAGGACCAGCACCCGGCGGATCTCGCGGAGCTGCCGGGGATCCATGTTCAGCCCGCCCAGGTGCGCGGTGTTGAACCGGTCCTCGATCCGGCCGCGCAGCGCCCGCCCGACCGCCCGCGGCTGCTCGTGGATCTCCTTGCGCATGAAATGCGTGTAGCCCTCGGCGTCGTAGGCGCCGAAGTCGGTGTCGATGGTGAGCGGCTTCTTGGTGGTAGCCCGGGCATCCAGGGTGGCGGTGCGGAACCCGTCCGCGCGCACCGTGGCCACCTCGCCGTCGTCCAGGTGCACCACCTGGCGGGTGTAGCGGACCAGGGCAGCGATGTCCGAGGCGACGAACATCTCCTTGTCGCCCAGGCCGAGTACGACCGGGCTCCCGTTGCGCGCGGCCACGATCCGGTCCGGCTGCCGCGAGTCCAGCACCACGATGCCGTACGTGCCGACCACGGATGTGAGCGCCTGGCGGACCGCTTCCTCGAGGTCGTCGGCACCGCTGGCCGCGATCAGGTGAGCCAGCACCTCGGTGTCGGTCTCCGACTCAAAGACCGAGCCTTCCGCGGCCAGCTTGGCGCGGAGTTCGTCGGCGTTCTCGATGATCCCGTTGTGCACGACGGCGACCGGCCCGCATACCTGCGGGTGCGCGTTGACGTCGCTCGGCTCGCCGTGCGTGGCCCACCGGGTATGCCCGATACCCGGGCTGCCCTTGAACCGGGCGGGCAGCCCGGCGGCCAGGTCGGCCACCCGGCCCTTGGTCTTGTGCACCCGGATCTCACCCGACCGGCTCAGCACCGCGATCCCGGCCGAGTCGTAGCCCCGGTACTCGAGCCGGGCCAGGCCCTCGATCAGGATGGGAACACAGTCCCGGCCCCCGATGTGAGCGACGATCCCGCACATACTGTGCCCCCCTGTCAGCCGTAGATGATGCGGCGCAACTGCCGCTGCGAGTACTGGGGCGGTGCCACCAGCCGTTGCTGCAGCTCAGCGGCAATCTGCTGAAACGCCTCGTCATTGGTGAAGCCACGCGTCTTGAGCTCGCCGTGGCGCCGGCGGACGAAAGCCTCCGCTGGTTCAGAGAAATACCCGACCACTTCAGCGATCAACCGTGCCGCCTCTCCGGGGCCCAGCGCGCTGCTCCGGGTCACATGGCCGATCAGGTCGTCGAACGGTCGCTGCGCACCTGCCACCGCCCCAGCATGAGCGATCTGGCCACAGAAGGCAAAAATCCTGCCCGGAATCGGGCAGGATTTGCCGGTTCAGCCGGGCGGGCGGACCCGCCAGCCGCGGGCGCACCGTTCCACGAAGCCGCCCGCCGCGAGCTGGCCCAGGCACCGCATCACGGTATCGAAGTCCACGCCCGCCGACACCGCGATCCGGGCCGGTCCCCAGCCCGTCCGGGCCGGGACCGCCTCCAGCACGCTGCGGCTCACCGGATCCAGCTCATCGTGCGGCAGCACCGGGCCCGGGGGCTGGGCGCATACCTCGTCCGCGCCGAACGACAGCTGCGCCAGCACGTCGGCCACGCCGGTCACGCACTGCGCACCCCAGTCCCGGATGGCCAGGTGGCAGCCGGCCGACGCGATGGAGGTGACCGGGCCGGGCACGGCCATCAGCGGGCGGTTCAGGTCCCGCGCGTGCCGGGCCGTGTTCAGCGCGCCGCTGCGCAGCGCCGCCTCGACCATGACCGTGCCGCGGCTGAGCGCGGGGATCAGCCGGTTGCGCACCAGGAACCCGGGCCGCGTCGGGGCCCGGCCCGGTGGCTGCTCGCTGACCAGCACGCCGTGCCCGGTGACAGCCTCGAACAGCTCGTGGTGGCCGCGCGGATACGGGTCATCGAGTCCCGAGGCCAGCACCGCGATGGTGATGCCCTCCGCGCTGAGCGCGCCGCGGTGCGCCCAGCCATCGATGCCGAACGCGCCGCCCGACACCACCGCCCAGCCATGCTCGGCGAGCGCGGCGGCCAGCTCGGCACACACGTGACGGCCATACGCGGTGGCGGCCCGGGTGCCGACGACGGAGACCGAGCGGAGGCAGCTGAACCGGAGGTCGGCGGTGCCACGTACCCACAGCGCCCACGGGCAGGCATCGCCGAGCACGGCCAGCTGGCTGGGCCAGCCCGGGTCCCCTGGGCAGAGCAGCCGGATCCCGGCCCGCTCCCAGCCGTCCAGGGTGAGCTGGCTGGGCATGCCCCCCAGCCGGGCCGTCCAGCGGCGCAGCGCGCGGTCCAGGCCGGGGACGGCCGGGTGGGCCGGCCACCGGCCGGCCGTCAGCGCGGTCACGATCTCGCCCGGCGAGCAGGTCCGGAGCAGGGCGGCGAGCTGGACGTCGCCGGGCTCGGCGATGCAGCTCAGCGCCGCCCGGGCCAGCCGCTCCGGCGGGCCCGGCGGCGGGCTGGCCAGCGCCGGGCTGGCCAGCGCCGGGCTGGCCAGCGCCGGCCGGGCCGGTTCCGGTTCCCCGGGCTGCCACCGGGCCGTCATGCCGGCCCGCCCAGCCACAGCCCGAGCGCGTAGCTGGTCTGCTCGGCGCCCGGCCGGGGCAGCCCGGCCAGGTCGGCCAGCGTCCAGGCCACCCGGAGCGCCCGGTGCACCCCGCGGGCACTGATCTGCCCCCGGTCCATGGCCCGTTCCAGCGGCGCGAGCGCACCTGCGGCGGGCCGGAAGCGCCGGCTGAACTCGCGGCCCGGGATTTCCGCGTTGAGCCGCCACGGGGTGCCCCGCAGCCGCTCCGCCGCGCGCTGCCTGGCCGCTGCCACCCGGGCCGCCACCACGGCGCTCCGCTCGGCGAACGCGGCGTCGCTGAGCAGCTCACCGCGGCTCACCGGGAGGAACTCGGCCTTCACGTCCACCCGGTCGAGCAGCGGCCCGGACAGCCGGGCCAGGTACCGGCGGCGGACCGCGGGCGTGCATTCGCAGCCCGACTGGTGCCCGGGGCCCTTGGCACATGGGCACGGGTTGGCTGCCAGAACCAGGGTGAACCGGGCCGGGAACCGCGCGGTCAGCCCGGACCGGGCGATGACCACCTCGCCCGACTCCAGCGGCTGGCGCAGCGCGTCCAGCACGTCCCGGCCGAACTCCGGGGCCTCATCCAGGAACAGCAGCCCACGGTGGGCCAGGGACGCCGCCCCAGGGCGGATCACCCCGCTGCCGCCCCCCACGATGGCCGCCTTGCTCGCGGTGTGATGGGGCGCGCAGAACGGGGGCACGGTCAGCAGCGGGCCCTGGTCGGGGAGCGCGCCCGCCACCGAGTGGATCGAGGTGACCTCCAGGGCGGCGGCCATGTCCAGCCGGGGCAGCAGGGCCGGGATGCGCTCGGCCAGCATGGTCTTGCCCGCGCCGGGCGGGCCGAGCAGGCACAGGTGGTGGCCGCCGGCTGCGCTGATCTCGGCGGCGCGCCGGGCGGTCGGCTGGCCCAGCACGTCGGCCAGGTCGGGTCCCGGCCCGGGCGGCCCGCCACCCGGCGCCCGGCCGGCGGGCTCCCGGCCGCCGTCGATGACCTGCACCGGGTCCGCCGGGCTGGACGCGCCGTCGCGCAGCCAGCGGAGCAGGCCCGGCAGCGTCCCGGCGCTGAGCACCCGGACGCCGGGCACCAGGGACGCTTCGGCGGCGTTGGCCCGCGGCACGGCCACCCGACGCAGCCCGCTGGCCGCGGCGGCGGCGGCCGCGGGCAGCACTCCGGGGACCGGGCGGAGCTGGCCGTCGAGCCCGAGCTCGCCGACGAACGCCACCCCCTCGATCGCCGCCGCGGGCACCGCGCCCGCGGCGGCCAGGATGGCCACCGCGATGCTGGCGTCGAAACCGCTGCCCCGCTTGGGCAGGCTGGCCGGGGACAGGCCGACCGTGATCCGGCGCTGCGGCCACTGCTCGCGGCTGTTGACGATGGCGGCCCGGATCCGGTCCCTGGCTTCGCGCAGCGCGGTGTCCGGCAGGCCGACCAGGAGCAGGCCAGGCAGCCCGTTCTGGATGTCGGCCTCGACCTCAACTAGATGCCCCGCCACGCCGACCAGCGCGATCGCGTGCGTCCGGGCGACCGGCATGTCAGCCCACTCCCCGGACGTGCTCGATGGTGAAGTGCCCGGCCCGGTCCCGGAGCAGCCCGATCACGTCGACGCGCACCTCGTCGAACAGCACCCCATGCGCGTGTATCCAGCAGATGGCCAGCCGCCGGAGCCGGGCCTGCTTGCGGCGGCTGACCGCCTCGAGCGGGCTGCCGAAACCCAGCCCGGACCGGGTTTTGACCTCACAGGCCACCAGCACCCGGCGGTCGACGGCCACGATGTCCAGCTCACCCGCGGCGCAGCGCCAGTTGCGGTCGAGGACCCGCATCCCAGACTGCTGCAGGTACTCGGCGGCTAACTGCTCACCCCGCCGACCCAGGTCGTCCTTGTCCGCCATCCGGCATCACCTCCACGCCGAACGCTGCCGGACCCGGGCGCGGGCGCCCAGCGGCAGTCACGTGGCTGTGGACAGGCAAGAGCAAAACGGCCGTGTTGTGGACAACGCGGCGGATCTGTCGGCTCCGGGTGCTTGAATGCGGGCGGGCCCGGCTACTTGTCCGGCACCTCGAGCTCGGCGCGGGCCAGTTCCTCGACGTTGACGTCCTTGAACGTGACCACCCGCACGTTCTTCACGAACCGGGCCGGCCGGTACATGTCCCAGACCCAGGCGTCGGCCATGATGACCTCGAAGTAGACCTCGCCGTTCTCGGAGCTGTGCACGTTCAGCTCCACCTGGTTCGTCAGGTAGAACCGGCGCTCGGTCTCGACCACATGGGTGAACAGCCCCACGACGTCGCGGTATTCGCGGTAGAGCTGCAGTTCCATCTCGGTCTCGTACTTCTCGAGATCCTCTGCGCTCATCTGCTCCCCCTCCGATCAGCCGGCGAGAGGTCCGATCTGGCTGGCATCAACGATAGGTCAATTCTCCATCCAGCAATTCCCCGGACCTCATCTGGCCGGGCCCTACGGTGGCCAGGTCAGCGCCCTCCGCGAACTCGTCCTCCTCCACCCAGCCGCCCGGCACCGCCGCGCTGCCCCGCACCAGCCCAGTGACGTTCGCGAACGAGGCCCGGTGCTCGGCACACGGCCCGTGCTCGGCCAGCGCCCGCATGTGACTGCGCGTGGAATACCCCTTGTGCTGGGCGAATCCATAGGCCGGGTAGTGCCCCGACAGTTCGGTCATGATGCGGTCCCTGGTTACCTTGGCCACGATGGAGGCGGCGGCCACGCACGCGGCCACCTCATCGCCCTTCCACATGGCCAGCGCGGGCACGCCGAGGCCGCGGACCGCGAACCCGTCGGTCAGCGCGTAGCCCGGTCTCGGGGTCAGCCCGGCCAGGGCGCGCCGCATGCCCTCGATGTTGCACACGTGCAGCCCGCACGAGTCGATCTCGGCGGCCGGGACGATGACCCGGTACCAGCCCAGCGCGGTCCGGATCACCTCTTCGTACGCTTCCTCCCGGGCGGCCGGCGTGAGCTGCTTGGAGTCGGCGATGCCGGTGAGCCCGGACAGCCGGGCTGGGTTCAGCATCACCGCCGCCACCACCAGCGGGCCGGCACAGGCGCCGCGGCCCGCTTCGTCGATCCCGGCCACCGGGGACAGCCCGGCCCGGACCAGGACTCGCTCGTACCCGGTCAGCCCGGCTGCCCGCCGGGGGGTGTACCCGGGGTGCCGCCACTCCGCCCCTGCCACGGGCTCACCCGCGTCCGCGGCGGCGCAGCCGAACCCCCACCCGGCGGCCGGTCCTCCGGCGCAGCCTGCGTTCGGCCACCATGAGCGGCGCCGCGGCGGCCGCCGCGACCGCGGCCGGGGCGGCCGGGCTGGTCAGGGCGCCCAGTGCGGCGCTGGTGGCGTTCAGCTGGCTGAATGTCGCGGGGATGGGCAGCACCCGGAACCGGCTCGGCGGCCACAAGATGAGGAACGCCCGGCCGACCACCTGGTTCTCCGGGATGGTGCCGCCGCCCGGATCGCCGATGTGGCCGCGCGAGTCGTAGGACACGTTGCGGTGGTCGCCCATCACCCACAGCCGCCCGGGCGGGACCCGGATGTTGAACCTGGTCATCGACGGCGGGTTCCCGGGGTACAGGTAGGACTTCTCGTGCAGCGGCACGCCGTTGACGGTCACGTCGCCCTGGGCGTTGCAGCAGGCGACGTGGTCGCCGGGCAGCCCGATGACCCGCTTGACGTAGTCGTGCACGCCGGGGGAGATGCCGAACAGGCCGACCACGGCGTGGCCGAACTCGCTGGCCCACCGGATGATCGGGTCACTGGGCTGGGGCGGGGCCGGCGGATCCCATGAGCCCGACCCGTTGAACACCACGATGTCACCGCGCTCGATCGGCCGGATGTGGTAGATCAGCTTGTTGACCAGGACCTTGTCCCCGATGTCGAGCGTCTCCTCCATCGACGAGGACGGGATGAAGAAGGCCTGGATCACATAGGTCTTGATGACCAGCATGATGACCAGGGCGAACACGAACAGCCCGATGAGCTCCACCCACCAGTTGATCCGCCGGCGCCGGCGGACCGTGGCCGCACTGCGCCGCGCTCCCGCCGTGGCCCCGGCCGCCGGGCCCGCGCCGCCCGGTGCGGCCGCGCCCACCGCCCCTGGGCCCGCCGCCCCGTGGGTGCCGGCCGCCGCAGGGCCAGGCGGCCCGGTGATCGTCTCGGTACCCGGGGTGTCCGGTTCCGCGCCCACCACGCCGTCGCTGCCGGGCCGGGCGGCACCTTGCCCGCCGCTCACCCCCGGATCACCCATTCCCCGGTCATCGTTCATTGAGTCCGAGCCTAACGCCGGGGCAGCAGGAGGTGTCGCGCAGACGAAGACTGCCCCACCGCGGCGCAGGCCTCCCGGCTAAGCCCGCCGTCATCAGTGCCGGACACCGGAAAGAACCGGTCAGCGGGCCGGCTCGCGGCGCTCCCGGATACGCGCGGCCTTGCCGCGCAGCGAGCGGAGGTAGTACAGCTTGGCCCGGCGCACCCGGCCCCGGGTGACCAGCTCGATCCTGTCCAGCGAGGGGCTGTGCACGGGGAACGTGCGCTCCACGCCGACGCCGTAGCTGACCTTGCGGACGGTGAACGTCTCCCGGGCCCCGCCGCCCTGGCGCCGGATCACGACGCCCTGGAAGACCTGGATCCTCGACCGGGTGCCCTCCTTGACCCGCACATGGACTTTCAGTGTGTCCCCGGGGCGGAAGTCGGGGATGTCAGAGCGGATCTGGGCCTGCTCCAGCTCGGCGATCGCGGTGTGCATGGCTAACGTTCCTCAGTTGTCCGCACGCGCGCAGGCCAGCGAACGCGTGGCATCGGTCTGTCGTTGTCCCGGGCCGCGTGGGCGCCCAGGACGCGCACCCGCTGGGTCGGCCTAATGTGGGTGGCGGACTTCAGTGTGCCATACCTTCGGCACTAGTCGGAAAGCCAGCGTCCAGGAGGACCTGCCGGTCCTGGCTGTCCAGCGGCTCTTCGGCCAGCTTAGCCACCAGATCCGGGCGGAACGCGGCGGTCCGGCGCAGTGCCTCGTTACGGCGCCAGCGGGCGATCGCGGCGTGGTCGCCGGACACCAGCACGGGCGGGACCTCGCGGCCCCGCCACACCCGGGGCCGGGTGTAGGCCGGCCCTTCCAGCAGCCCGGACATCGGACCGCCGCTACCGCCGAACGAGTCGTCGGCCGCGGACCCGGCATTGCCGAGCACCCCGGGCAGCAGCCTGGCTATCGCGTCGATCATGACCAGCACCGCCGGCTCGCCCCCGGACAGCACGTAGTCCCCGATGGACAGCTCGTCCACCGGCATCCGCTCCCGAGCGTCCGCGACCACGCGCGCGTCGATCCCCTCGTACCGGCCACAGGCGAACACCAATCGTGCCTGGCGCCCGAGCCCGGCCGCGGCGGCCTGGCTGAACAGGCGCCCGGACGGGGTGGGCACGACCAACCGGGGCCGGGCCGGGTCAGCCCCGGACACCTCGTCCAGGGCCTCGCCCCACGGCTGCGGCGACATCACCATCCCGGGGCCGCCGCCGAACGGCGCGTCGTCCACCGTGTGGTGCACATCGTGAGCCCACCGCCGCAGGTCATGAACGTGCAGCTGGATGGTTCCCCGGGCCGCCGCCTTGCCGAGCAGGGACACGCTGAGCGGGCTGAAGTACTCCGGGAAGATGGTGATGATGTCGATGCGCACCCGGTCACCTCACCCGCGGCCAGGTTCCGCCGCACCGAGTTCGAGCAGCCCCGGGGGCGGGTCGATGACCAGCCGGCCGGCGGCCACGTCGACCTCGGGCACGATCGCGGCCACGAACGGGACGAGCAGCGGTGCCGGCCCGGGGGGGCGACCCCCCGGAACCCCCCGGGCGCCGCTCCGCGCCGAGGCCGGCTCCGCCGGCCGGGCCGGCTCGGCTGGCCGGTCTGCCTCGATCACCAGCAGGTCCTGGCCGGAATGCCGGACGTCGGTCACCCGGCCGACCGGCTCGCCGGACACGGTGACCACGGCCAGCCCGATCAGCTCGTGGTCGTGGAACTCATCGGGGTCGTCCGTGGGCCCGGCCTCAGCGGAGTCCAGGGTCAGCCAGACACCGCGCAGCGTCTCGGCCTGGTTGCGGTCGGTGATGCCCTCGAACCCGACCAGCAACCGCCCGGCGTGCCAGCGGGCCGAGGCCACGGCCAGCGGGCCGGCCCCAGCCGGGTCAGTGGCCAGCACCGACCCCACCGCGAGCCGGCGCTCCGGCTCGTCGGTGCGCACTTCCACCGACACCTCGCCGCGCACCCCGTGCGGCCGGGTGATCCGGCCCACGACCAGTTGCATGACGGGCTAACGGACCTCGTCCACGTCGAGCAGGTCGACCCGCACGTACTTGCCGCCGGCCAGCGAGCCGATGACCGTGCGCAGCGCCTTGGCCGTCCGGCCACCGCGGCCGATGACCTTGCCCAGATCCTCGGGGTGCACCCGCACTTCGAGAACCCGGCCCCGGCGCAGCCCGTGGCTGTTCACCCGGACGTCGTCTGGGTGCTCCACGATGCCCTTAACCAGGTGCTCAAGGGCCTCTTCCAGCATGTCAGGCTCCGTTGCCCTGCTCCGTGGCGGTGGCCGCCTCCGGCTCGCCGGCGTCCGCCGGCCCGGCCTCCCCGGCGCTGTCCTGTTCGGCGCTCTTGTTCTCCGCCTGGGCCGCGGCCGCGGGGGCCGCGCCGGTCTCCGCCGTCTCAGCGCCGGCCGCGCCGGTCTCCGCCGTCTCAGCGCCGGCCGCGCCGGTCTCCGCCGTCTCAGCCCCGGCCGCGCCGGTCTCCGCCGTCTCAGCCCCGGCCGCGCCGGTCTCCGCCGTCTCAGCCCCGGCCGCCCCGGTCTCCGCCGTCTCAGCCCCGGCCGCCCCGGTCTCCGCCGTCTCAGCCCCGGCCGCCCCGGTCTCCGCCGTCTCAGCCCCGGCCGCCCCGGTCTCCGCCGTCTCAGCCCTGGCCGCCCCGGTCTTGGCCGTGCCGGTCTTAGCCGGGTCGGCCTTGGCCGTGGCCTGCCTGCCGCCCGCCCGGCCGGCCGGCTTGGCCGCCTTGCCGTCCGCTTCGGCCTGGTCGTCGGCCTTGCCGCCCTGCTTCCGGCCTCTGCCCCTGGCACCCTCGCCGGCGCCCAGCGCCTCGGCCACCGCCGTCGCGTAGGCGTCCTTCTTGTCCGCCTTGGGCGCGGCGCTCTTCAGCGTCCCCTCGGTACCGGGCAGGCCCTTGAACTTCTGCCAGTCTCCGGTGACCTCGAGGATCTTGCGCACCGGGTCGGTCGGCTGCGCCCCGACGGACAGCCAGTGCTGGGCCCGCTCGGAGTCCACCTCGATGAACGACGGCTCGTTCATCGGGTGGTACTTCCCGATCTCCTCGATCGCGCGGCCGTCCCGCTTGGTGCGGGCGTCAGCCACGATGATCCGGTAGTACGGCGCATGGATCTTGCCCATGCGCTTCAGCTTGATCTTGACAGCCACGGGTGTGGTCTCTCCCAGAACGATCGGATGCAGGCAACGCTCGCGCCGGGTGGGGACCACCGCGTCGGCCCGCTCGGTCCCGGGCCGGCGAGCGTGAGAGGGCGTCGCCGGACCGGGAGGTGTCGCAGACATTGTGCCAGACGTACCGGCCCAGGGCGTAATCGCGGCCGAATCCCGGCGTGGCCCGCGTGACCGGTGGGATCAGTGGGACTAATGTGAATCAGCCCAGCCGGCTGACCTGAATCAGATGCGGGCGGCACTGGCGCGAGCGGGGTTACTCGTCGTCCTTCTTGGCCCGGCGGCGGCCGAGCAGGCCGAATCCGGCCGGGAGGCCAGCCGGGCCGGTGGCGCCCGGGGCACCGCCGGACGCCGGCCCGCCCGGCGCGGACAGTTTGCCGAGATCCGGCATGGCCCGGCGCAGCGCCGGGTTCGAGTTCAGCGCCTCCAGGCTGGCGGCCAGTTCATCCGGCGAGCTGGGCAGCCCGCCGGCCGCGCCCTGGCCCAGCCCCGGAGCGCCCTGGCCCGCGCCGTTGCCCGCATGCTGCCCGGCGCCCGGCTTGCCGCCGGCCTTGCCCGCGGCCGGGTTGCCACCGGGACGGCCGCCCTTGGGCTTCTTCTTCGCCTTCTTCTTGGCGCTCTTCGAGACGGCCCGGCGCATCCCGGGCATGGCCGGCATGCCCGGCATCCCGCCACCGCCCATCATCTGGCGCATCATCTTCTGGCCCTCTTGGAACCGGACCACGAGGTTGTTGACCTCGCCCACCGTGACCCCGGACCCGTTCGCGATCCGGGCCCGGCGGGACCCGTTGAGGATCTTCGGGTTGCGCCGCTCGGCCGGGGTCATCGAGTTCACGATGGCCGCCGCCCGGTCCAGGTCCTTGTCGTCGATCTGGCTGAGCAGCTCACGGTTCTGCGCCGCGCCCGGCAGCATGCCGAGCAGGTTGCCGATCGGGCCGAGCTTGCGCACCATGGCCAGCTGCTCGACGAAGTCCTCCAGGGTGAAGCCGTCGCCCGAAGCGAGCTTCCCGGCCATCTTGGCCGCCTGGTCCTCGTCGAACGCCCGCTCGGCCTGCTCGATCAGGGTGAGCACGTCACCCATGTCGAGGATGCGCGAGGCCATCCGGTCGGGGTGGAAGATGTCGAAGTCCTCGAGCTTCTCACCGGACGACGCGAACATCACCGGCCGGCCGGTGAGCTGCCTGATGGATAGCGCCGCACCGCCGCGGGCGTCACCGTCCAGCTTGGTGAGCACGACCCCGTCGTAGCCGACGCCGTCCAGGAAGGCCTGCGCGGTGGCCACCGCGTCCTGGCCGATCATCGCGTCCACCACGAACAGGATCTCGTCCGGGTCGGTCGCGTCCCGGATGGCCACGGCCTGGCCCATCATCTCCGCGTCGATGCCCAGGCGGCCGGCCGTGTCGATGACGACCACGTTGTGCTGGCGGCGCCGGGCCTCGTCCACCGACTCGCGGGCCACCGCGACCGGGTCGCCCACGCCGTTGCCCGGCTCGGGAGCGAACACCGGCACGCCGGCCCGCTCACCCACCACCTGCAGCTGCTGAACCGCGTTCGGGCGCTGCAGGTCGGCCGCGACCAGCATCGGCGTGTTGCCCTGGTTCTTCAGCCACAACGCCAGCTTGCCGGCCAGCGTGGTCTTACCGGAGCCCTGCAGGCCCGCCAGTAGGATCACCGTCGGCGGCACCTTGGCGAACCGGATCCGGCGGGCCTCGCCGCCGAGGATCTCGATGAGCTCGTCATGAACGATCTTGATGACCTGCTGCGCCGGATTCAGCGCGGCGGAGACCTCTTCTGACGACGCCCGCTCCTTGACCCGCGCGATGAACTCCCGCACCACGGGCAGCGCCACGTCCGCCTCGAGCAGCGCGATACGGATCTCACGGGCCGTCGCGTCGATGTCCGCAGCGGACAGCCGCCCGCGCCCGCGCAGCGAGGAGAAGACCTGGGTCAGCCGGTCAGAAAGAGTCTCGAACACGCCCCCCAGGTTATCCGGTCGGGGCCACCGGGCAGGGCCCCGGCAAAGTCGTTTAGCAGTTCATGATCGTTCGTAGTGGCCGGTCCGGCCGGCGGGCGTGATGGCGCAGGGCGGCGGCGATGCTGATGGCCCCGGCCAGCCGCAGGATGGTGAGGACGAGGTTGCGCAGGCTGGCCATGACGCGGGGGCTGCTGCCGGTGCGGATCTGGGAGCGGTCTTCGTCGAAGTCCATGTCGCGGACCCAGTGCAGCCGGTCTTCGATCATCCAGTGACCACGGATGATGGCCGCCAGTTCGGCGGGGCTAGCCTGGACGGCGGTCAGCGAGGTGACCGCGTAGACGGTCTCGCGGGACCACTTCTTCTTCCCCGGCAGCTCGCGGCGGCGCACGATCTGGATGGCCTCGGCGGCGTGCGGGAAGGCCAGCCCGGCGGCCACGGCGGTGACCTTCAGGATGCGCCGCTCATCACGGCCGTGGCCTCGCTCCCGGGCGTCATGGGCGACCGGTACCTGGCGCCAGGGCAGCGCCGCTAGCTGGGCGAACAGGCCAGACTGGTTGCGCTTGACGGTGAACAGGTAATGCGCGCCGCGGCCGGCCAGGTACGTGGCGTGGCCGCGCTGGGCGTGCATCGCATCAGCCGTGATGACCGCGCGGCCGATCTGTATGCGGTCACACAGCACAGGGAACATCGGGATTTCGTTCGTCTTCGCCCCCACATCCACCTGGCCCAGGACGGCGCCATGGGCATGATCGAGGGCGGCCAGCAGGTGATCCCCGGGTTCGCCGCCGGCCGCTGAGCCACGTAACGTCTTGCCGTCGACCGCGATGACCCGCCGGCCTCGCGGCCCGGGCGCGGTGCGCTGAGCCGCCCAGCTGCCGGCCAGCTCATCGAAGGCATCCGCGTCCAGGCGCTGCAAGGTCCGCCGGAACGTCGACTCCGAGGGCACCACGCCCCCGGCCCCCAGCACGCGCAGCGTCTGCGGGTCTGCGTCAGCGGCCCATTCCGCGATCGCGGTGAACGACCGCGCACCGGCCAGCACCGCGCACACCGCCAGGCCCAGGATCACCGTGAGCCCGTGACGCACACCCCGCCGGTGCCGCGGATCAGCCACTCCGGCCAGCACCGCCAGTAACCCCGGCTGCTCCTGCGCGGCGTCCCCGGCCAGCTGAACCAGGTGGCCGAGAGCAGGGTCCATCCGTGATGATGGCGGCGCGGGCATGGTCCCTCTGGTGATCTGGCTGGCGTGAGAACCGCCATGATCACCACAAGGGCCGTACCCGCGCTCTTACCCGCTCATCACCGGCGTGTCGCTACCGCCCCAGTCAGCACCAGACACGACCCCCCGACCCCCCGAGCCCCCAGCAGCGCTATATGTGCCATGGCGCACTGAGTTCCGCGATGACCTGGGAGAGGCTGTTTTCCTACCGCGTGCCCTGGGGTATCAGGTGATGGCAGGCGTGCACGGCGGTCCGGACCTGCGGCGAGCCGGGGGTGGCGCCCTGGATGGCGAGCCCATTGAAGATCAGCACGGTGTTGAGATTTGAAATGCCCTGGGCTCTGGTCACGTGGACGTGCGGTAGCCCGTGTGCGCGCAGGCACCGCGCGTATGCGTTCATCGCCGCGAACTCCGGGGAGGAACTGGGACGCGGCCGCGCCGGGTGCGAGCCGCCGCTGCACGCGGTCGCCAGCAGTGCGAGCACGGCGACAGCAACGGCCAGCAGCCACGCCCGCGAACACGCCGCCTGCCTGGGCTGGGTGCTGATGGTGCCTTCCTGCACGGTGCGATCCACCCCACTGCGGGGCGAGGGATCGCCTCCACTGATCAGCATGTCGGCGGTCATGGGCGGGTCCCGCCCGTCGTGATCGTTGCCACTATGTCGCCGTGCACCACCATCTTGTGGCCCTCGCCAGGCCAGACAATGGGCGCGGTGCTGGCGCAGGTGTAGGAGTTGGTGTCGATGAGCGTGGCCACCGTCTCCTGGCCGGTCTCCTGGCCTGAGGAGAGCTTGAAGTAGCCGAAGCTCAGCTCGGTGCCGGCAGGCATGGCCGCTGGGTTGATCGTCATGGTGTCCGGTGATGATCTTTGCCCTGTTACGACCTGTCTGAAGCCGGCCGGGCTGGGATGTGAGGAGCAGAAGCGGCCAGTAGTGACCATCGCCGGGATCCCGCCACGCCGCAGGTCGCTTTGCAGAGTCCTGGGTTTCAGAAGCACGTTCGGGTTGATGGTCAGCGTCGCCGTGCCGTTGGCGTGCTCGACAAGCGTGAAGGCCGTGGTCCGGATCGTGCCCGTGCTGCGGGCCGGGGCCGCACCGTGGCCGCCGGTCAGGCCGAATGCCAGCGCGGTGCCCGCGGCGGCGACCGCGGCTAGCCCCATGACTGCGCCGGGAATCCGGCGCCGGGCACGGACCGTCCGGCCGCGGCTGATGATCTCCTCTACCGGGGTGTGCGAGTGGACCTTGTCCCGTTGCTCTCTCACCGCGGTGATCACTTCGTCGTCGTTCACGAGGACTTCTCCTGCTGTCGTTCGGTGGTGAGGTCGGTGCGCAACGTGGCGATGGCGCGGGCCAGGTGAGCCTTGACCGCGCTGGGCGAGATGCCAAGCACCTCGGCGGTGCGGCTGGTTTCCAGGTCAAGGAGCAGCCGCAAGGTGACCACCTGCCGTTGCCGGGCGGGTAGCCGGGCCAGGGCCGCCATGATCCGCGGATCGAGGCGGCTGCCGGTGCCCGCCTGCCTCGCCGCAAGGGTCACGACCTTGCCAGGGTCGGGCAGCGATACTTCCCGGCGACGTTTTCGCCACCGCGAGATGCTGGCGTTCAGCGCCGTGCGGACAACCCATGCCGCTGGTGCTGGATGCCTGCTGACCGACCGCCATGAGGCCCAGGCCCGGGCGAAGGCCTCGTCAACAAGGTCTTGTGCCACATCCCGGTCGCCGACGCTCACCAGGACGGCGAACAGGCACGCATCCTTGGACTCGCGGTAGAACTCCGCAAAGTCCAGCTGCTGGGCTCCCACATGCACATAACGCATAACTACCAGCTACGGACTACACGACCCGGACAGCCGCGTGACCCAGGCCCGGCCCGGTTAGTGGGACGGCGATCGCCCACCAGTGACGGCGCCTGCCTGGCTAGATCATCGAAGTTGTGCGGCACCCGCGCCAGACGGGGTTTGCGTACTGTCCGCGATACTTGTTGGCGCGGCTTCCTCGCCCATAGCCCGAGGATGTCGCGCTCCCCATCAGCCATCAAGAATGACTTTGCCGACCCCCTGGGCCACCGGGTCAGTGCCAGTGGACCGCTGCGGCCTGGTTCGGCTGGCCGCTGTACCGGCCCGGATGACCCGGCCACCCGGTCCCGCCGGCTGACCCGCGGGCCAGTATCGGGCGCGTAACAAATGTCTCTATCGTCCAGCCTTGCCATTCTTCCGGAACGGCCGGGGTCGCCAGGCCGCGGGGGGACTAAAACGCTTCGCTGCGCTGCGGGCCGCACGCCATATGGTGGATTCGGGCCTTTCGGCTGCGCGTGCGGGACGTCCTGCTCTGCCGTAAACATGGGGAGGGCCTGCCTATTTAGCCCAGGTGGACTGTGAAAGGGAAGTCACCCGCGCTGAAAGTTCGCCATAAGCCTTCCCATGTGGCCCGCGGCGGCGACCCTCAATCAGGAGGCCACGCAGCTCAGCAACACTCACGGCTGCCGACTGACAGTCGCGCCATCGAGGGAAAGTATATCGCTATGCAAGGAACACCGAATCGCGGGCTTGCCCGGCAATTCCGGGAAGACCCGCACGGCGGCCGTCGCGGCAGTGACCGGTATCGGCCTGGCGGCCGGGCTCGCCGCCGCACCGGCGGCAGTTGCCGCGACCACCATCTACCACGGCACCGGATCCCGCATTTACGCCACCGACCAGGCTGGGTATGCGGCTACGGGCGCGGCGTTCCAGACCGCCTCGGCCACCGTGTACCTTCGCGCCCCGGGGCAGTACACCAAGGTCGATGACGGGATCAGCTGGGAGACGCACCTGTACGGGACGGACACCAAGACGGGGAAGAAATGGGAGATCGACCTTGGTGCCGGCGGCGACCCGGCCAGCCTGACCGGCGGCAACTACAACGTGTGGGCGTTGACCGCGGACGACACGGCCCAGATTCCGGGGGCCAGTTCGACCTGGAACGGCGCCGCCGCGGCCGGCAACCAGCAGCCCGGCGCGTTCCCGCCCGGTGACACGGTCACCGAGTCCATCCACTACGCCCGGGCCAGCGGCTTCGTGTTCTGGAGGGTCAGTGACGCGGCGGCCAACCTGTTCTCCGGCCGGGCTTACCTGGGCAGCAATGTCACGTTCGGTGAGACGTCAGTCATCGGCGGATTCGATCCGGGCAGCAGCTTCGCGCCCCCGCCGGCTCCGCTCAGGCTGGCCACGTTCACCGGGATCCGGCTGACCAGCGCCAGTGGCCACCAAGCCGGGTTCGCGTCCTGGTGGACGCACAGCAAGATCGTCGCCACCAGCGACGGCACATCGGCTGGCACCGTGCGAGCCACGCCAGCCGACCTGCCGGGCGGCGGAACCTCGTTCTCGGTGTCCTTCGTGCCGTAACCGGGTCCAGGATGGTGCCCGGCACGGGGATCCCCGGGCCGGGCAGCGCTCCTGAGACCGGCGGGAGTCAGCCGGTCAGCGCGGCCAGCACCTGGGCCGCGATCTTGCCGCGGATGCGGGACCCGCCGACCGGGCCGCCCGACGCGTCCACCACATAGAACACGTCCACCGCTTCCGCGCCGAGGGTCTCCACCCGGGCGGCCCGCACGTCGAGGCCGCAGTCGCCGAGCGCCCGGCCGATCCGCCACAGCAGGCCGGGCGCGTCGTGCGCGCGCACCTCCACCACGGTGGCCGTGCGGGAGGCGTCATCGAGCAGGGTGACCTTGGGCGGCGCGACCGGAACCGGCGCTGGTGACTCCCGGTGGGACCGCATCCGCCGCTCCAGCCGCTCGGCCACGTCCAGCCGTCCTTCCAGGGCCCGGCGCAGGTCGCTGCCGACCAGTTCGGCGTCGGGCGGGTCACCGAACTCGGGGGCTACGGTGAACGCCGCCACGGCCATCGTCCCGCGCGAGGTCGCGTTGGCCGAGCGCACCGCCAGCCGGTGCGAGGCCAGCACGCCCGCCGCCTGCCAGAGCAGCCCCGGCCGGTCCGGGGCCACTATCGTCACCTCGTGCCCGCGCACCCGGGCCGCGGGCACGCCCTCCTCGGCCAGCGCCGCCTGATCCGCCCGGAGCGGCAGCGGCTCGGCCGGCGGCTCGCCGGCCAGCCGCGATTCGACCCGCCGGACCAGGTCACCGACCAGGCCCTCTTTCCAGTCGTTCCACGCGGCCGGCCCGGTGGCCAGGCCGTCCGCCGCGGCCAGCGCCTGGAGCAGCTCGAGCAGTGGCCGGCTGCCGACCACCGCGGCCACCTGGGTTACGGTGACCGGGTCGTCCAGGTCGCGCCGGGTCGCGGTCTGCGGCAGCAGCAGGTGGTGCCGGACCGCGCCGGCCACCAGCTCAGCGTCGGAGGGCCCGAGCCCTACCCGGCGGGCCACGTCCCGGGCCACCACCTCGCCGGTGACCCGGTGGTCGCCCGGCCAGCCCTTGCCGATGTCGTGCAGCAGCGCGGCCAGCAGGAGCAGGTCGGGCCGGCCCACGTTCCGGGTCAGCACGGCGGACCGGACGGCCGTCTCCACCAGGTGACGGTCCACGGTGTAGGTGTGCAGCGGGTTGCGCTGCGGCCGGTTCCGCACCCGGTCCCAGTCGGGCAGCAGGCTGGCCACCAGGCCCTCCTGGTCCAGCGCCTCCCATACACCGACGGTGGCCGGGCCGGCCCCGAGCAGCGCGACCAGCGCGCCCCGGGCCTCCGGCGGCCAGGGCACCGGCAGCGGCGGGCATCCGGCCAGCCGGGTCAGCGTGCGGGGCGCCAGCACCAGCCCGGCCTGGGCGGCGGCCGCCGCGGCGCGCAGCGGCAGCGCCGGGTCAGCCGCCGGGTCGGCGGCCCGGGCCAGCACCACCTCGCCGTCCTGCTCGACCAGGCCATCGGCCAGCGGGCGGCGTTGCGCCTTGTTCCGCCGCCGGCCGCCCCGGCTGCGCTGGGCCTGGCGGAACGCCTGGTCCACCGAGTAGGCGACCGCCCGGCCGGCCCCGGCCAGGTGCCGCATCAGCGCGTCCGCGTCCAGCAGCCCGAGGACCCGGGCTACCTCGTCCTGTTCCTGCAGCACCAGCCGGTCGGTGGGCCGCCCGGTAATGTCGTGCAGCGCGTGCCGCGCGTCCATGATCGACTCGTACGCGGCCCGGACCCTGGGCCCGGGACCAGGCGCCACCCAGGCGGCCGCGATGGCCTGGATAGCGTGCACGTCGCGCAGCCCGCCGCGGGCTTCCTTGAGGTCAGGTTCGAGCAGGAAGGCGAGTTCGCCACTGCGCTCGGTCCGCTCCACATGCAGCGCCTGGAGCTCGGCCAGCCTGGTACCGGCGGACGCCCGCCAGTCCTCCAGGGCGCCGACCCGCAACGCGCTGGTCAGATCCGGGTCACCAGCCACGTGCCTGGCGTAGAGCAGGCCGAGGGCGACCTTGAGATCTTTCCTGGCCACCCGGCGCGCCTCGGCGGTCGTCCGCACGGCGTGATCGAGCCGGGTCCCGGAGTCCCAGATCGGGTACCAGATCCGGTCGGCCATGGCCGCGATGCCGTCCCGGCCGGCGTGCAGCAGCAGCACGTCCAGGTCGCTGCCGGGCAGCAGCTCACGGCGCCCGTACCCGCCCACCGCAACCAGCGCGACGCCGGGCTCCGCGCCGAGCAGGGATGCCAGCCAGCGGTCCGTGTCCGCACTCCGGCGGGCCCGGTCGCTGGCAAAAGAGGTGAGCGGTGGCCCGGCGGAGTGCGGCCGGGCCGAGGGTGCGGACATCACGCCTGCCCCCCCTGGCCCGCTGCGCGCACTCCGATCAGACCTCTACCGTTTCCCCGGGCTAGAGCGCGCCGGAACCGCGCTCACCAGTGCGCACCCGCACCACGGTCTCAACTGGGAGCGACCAGACCTTCCCGTCGCCAATCCGGCCGGTCTGCGCCGCCTTGACAATCACACCGATCAGGTCGTCGGCATCCTCATCGTCGCAGAGCACCTCCAGCCGGACCTTGGGCACCAGGTCAACCTGGTATTCGGCACCCCGGTAGACCTCGGTGTGACCGCGCTGCCGGCCGTAGCCACTCGCCTCGCTCACGGTCATCCCATGGACACCAAAGGCCTGCAGCGCCGCCTTCACCTCGTCCAGCTTGAACGGTTTTATCACGGCAGTGATGAGCTTCATGCGACCACCTTCTCGGGGCACCCTGTCCTGTGCCGACCCTCCGCCCAGGGCGTTTCACCCGCCCGCACAGAGTGTTTCGGGGGCGTGAAAGACGGGGCTCACATGTTACGCGCACGTTTCACCCCCCTTCGAGCCGCACAGCGGCTGCCCGCTGCGCCGCTGGCGGCCGGTGCCGGCCAGCCAGTGCCAGTACCGGCGCCGCCCGCCCTGCGTACGCCGCCCGAGCACGGCCGGAACGGTCCCGGGAATCCCGGCCATGCCCGGATCAGCGGGGCACCAGCCGAGCACCGCCCGGCTCATGATGCCCTGGCCGGCGCACGCTGGGAGCACCAGCGCCGGCGCCGGAACGGCGCCAGGCCGAGCACGGCCGAAACGTACGCAGCTCAGCCCACCCGGTCGGCGACAAGCCGGACTATTGTCATTTTTAGGACATCGCTTTAGCTTGGGTCGAGCCTAATCCAGGCTCCGTTCGGCTAATGAGGCTCTTGCGCCCTGATGGACGGCGCGATATACACCTGGCATGGCTGACGACATTTCTCTCTATGATCGACTGGGAGGGGCCGGCGCGGTTCGTGCCGCCACCGAGATTTTCTACCGTAAGGTCCTCTCCGACCCCCTTTTAGAACGCTATTTCGATGACGTCGACATGGACCGGCAGATCGCCAAGCAGACTGCCTTCCTGACCATGGTGCTCGGCGGTCCCGGTGCCTACGGGGGACGAGACCTGCGCACCGCACACGCTGGGCTGAATGGCCTGGACGACCAGCATGTAGACCGGGTAATCGCGCATTTGTCGGCAACCCTGAAAGAACTCGGGGCGGCCGACCCTGATATCGACAGCGTCGCGCAGGTGGCTGCGAGCGTCCGTGACGATGTGCTCAACCGCTGATAACGATGCGCGTCACCCTGGCGGGCCAGGACTATGAGCTGCGCCCTGGTGAATCCGTTCTCGAGGGGATGGCCCGGCACGGTGTCCGGCTGCCGTGGGTGTGCCGGGCAGGCGCCTGCCATTCCTGCCTGGTGCGTGTGGTGCATGGGGATCCGGGTACCGGGAGCCGTCACGGCCTGAAGGATGCCTGGCGGGATCGCGGGTACGCCCTGGCCTGCCTGGCCCATCCGGGCTCGGACCTGACCATCAGCTTTGCTGACGACGACTCCACCACCCCAGCCACGCTGCTGCCAAGCAGGATGCTCAGCCCGCAGGTGCTGCTGGCCAGGGTACGGCCGGTCCGGCCGGTGACCTTCCGGCCTGGTCAGCATGTCGTGCTGCAGGGAGCCGGGATGGCCAGGAGCTATTCGATCGCTAATCTGCCTGCCGAGGCCGAGCACGATGGCATCGCATTCCATGTCCGGGTATACCCCTCGGGGGCGTTCAGCAGCTGGCTGGCCCGCGCTGCGCCGGGCACGCCGGTAACCATCGGCGCACCAGCAGGTGAGTGCTGCTACCTGAGCACCGACCGGGACGGGCCGTTGCTGCTCGCCGGCACGGGTACCGGCATTGCGCCGCTGACCGCCGTGGCCCGCGACGCGCTGGCGAACCGGCACCGGGCGCCCATCGTGATCATCCACGGTGCGGCCCGCCCGCAGGGACTGTACCTGGACCGGCGGCAAGCGCTACTGGAGCCAGATCAGGGCCACGGCCAGCCAGCGGCAGCAGCCGGGCACCGCCCGGTCCGCTGGCGCGCCTGCGTCCACTCCCGCGGCGGGGACATCGCCGAGACCGTGGCCAGGGAGGCTGCGGCCCTCGGGGATCCCGGCCGGATTCGCGCTTACCTGTGCGGCGGGCCGACGAGCGTGGCACGGATGCGGCGGGCACTGTTCATGGCCGGGATGTCACTGCAGAACATCCACGCGGACGCCTTCCTTCCTGCCGTCCGGGCTGCCGCGGCAGGCCGGACGGAGCCGCCTGGCACCGCCGCCCCGGCCAGGGGTCGGCCCGCCAGCTGAACCGGCTGCTCACAAGTCGAGCTCAGAGGGCCTGGGTGGGCGCTCGGTGCGGATGAGGGCGACGGAAGACTTCTCGGCTTTCTCCCACTCATCCACGTTTCGCAGCAATGCGTCGAGATACGCGCGCAGGTGCGTCCGGTAGACGTCACTGTAGGTTCGCAGGTAAGCCAGCTCGGCCTGGAGTTCCTGACGTTTGCTTACGGTCGGCAGATCAGGCCCGTCCAGGGCGTCGGTGGCGGCCTGGCTGGCTCGCTGGTGCACCTCCTCGAGCACCCGCTTCGCGTTCGAGTGCGCCTCAGCCAGCACCTGGTCACGGTGTCTGCGGGCATCCTTAGCCAGGTCATGGCTGTATTGCTGGGCATCAGCCACGTAGCGGTCCGCGGTCTGCTGAGCCCTGGACAGGATCTGCACCGCCTGGACGTGACCGTCCTCCGGGCGGTACGTAAGGAGTCCGCCCTTCCCATCGGCACCGTTCATCCGCTTGCGCAGCCGGTTCACCTCTTCGCGCAGCGAGTTCTTCTCGCTGAGCAGCACGGCCAGCTCGCTGCCGACCTGGTCGCAAAAGACCCGCACGTCCTCCTCGTCGCAACCGCGCCGCCCGAATCGTGACATGGCGAACGTTGTCGACCGGACTGCCTCAGGGCTCAGCGGTCCGTGGCGGCGGTAACTGACAGTCATGGCTCGCTCCAACAGAAATCCTCGACGTGGACCTCATCCGCGGGTACGCCTAGCGAGGCGAAACTGGCGATGGCCGCGGCCACCAGGGAAGTGGGACCGGACACGTAGATGTCGCGCCGCTGCCAGGCATGGCTGCGGGCCACGACGTCGGGAAGCTGGCCGCACTCACCCAGGTAGCCGGGTTCACCCGATACGGCGGGGACCACCGTGAGCCAAGGCGACCTGGCACTCATCTTCTCCAGGGCCGGGAGGTCGTACAGGCCTTCGGTGGTCCGGGCACCGAAGAACAGATGCGCCTGGGGTGGGCTGGGAAGCCCGCCGATCTGTTCCAGGATGGCCTTGAGCGGGGCTAGGCCGGTGCTTCCGGCGACGAGCAGGACATCGCGGCCGGAGGCCGCGTCGAAAGTCAGCGCCCCCACGGGCGGCCCCAGCTTGAGCCTCGACCCTACGGCCAGCTTCCTGGTCAGCGCCATGCTCAGCGCCCCGCCATCGATCAGTCGTACGTGGAAGTCCAGCGTGCCATCGCCGCGCGGCGCGTTCGCGACCGAATAAAGGCGCCAGACACGTGGCCGGCCCGCGAACTCCATGCTCACCGACTGCCCGGGTAAATACGGCAGTGGCTGCTCGGTGCTGACCCGGAACACAGCCACGTCGTGCGCCCGCATCTCATGGGAGATGACGGTGGCCTCCCAGAACGCCGGCCGGTGCTCATCGTCCTTCGCCGCCTGGATCATGACCTGGGCAATCAGGTCATAGGCCGCCGTCCAGTCCGCGGCCACTTCCGGGGTCCAGTCGTCCCCGCTGAAATGCGCCAGAGTGGCGAGCAGGCTGGTGCCGACCGCCACATAGTGCTCGGCTACCGTGCCGAACTTGCGGTGATCGCGGCCCAGGCTCTGCAGGAACACGCTCAGGTAATCGACGTTGTCAACGTCGGACACGATCCGGGCGAGCGCGGAAACCAGTCGATCACGCTGGGCAGCCATCGACACCGGGAAGAGATCTCGCGCTTCGGGATGGCGCAGGAAGAGATCCGAGTAGAAAAACAATGGGACCGCGTCACCATACTCGGCGACGCGCGCGAAGCTGTCTTTGAGACGCTGTGCGTCCACCTCACCCTCCCCCAGGCAGACCGCACAGGAAATCGCTTCTGTGCGTCAGGCCAGCCTATATGAGGGTAGTCATATCGGTCAGGTGTTCGCCCCAAAGCGGCCGTTTATCGTCGTGACCAGGATTGATGCGCACCGGGCGGTGGACCAGGCCAGTGCAGCCGATTCTGCGCTTATCTTCTTAGTTGCTAATTCTATTAGTAATTGAAGACGCGGACCGGTCCGGCCTTTTGCCACTGCGGGATGTCCCGGAGGCCGCCACCACACGATGTCCCGCGCGGGATGGCCGGGCTAACTGCCCAGGATGGCGTCCACGAACGTGTCCGGCTCGAACGGGGCCAGGTCGTCCAGGCCCTCGCCCAGGCCGACCAGCTTGACCGGGACGCCCAGCTCACGCTGGACCTGGAAGACGATACCGCCCTTGGCCGTGCCGTCCAGCTTGGTCAGCACGATCCCGGTCACGTCCACCACCTCGGCGAACACCCGGGCCTGGCGCAGCCCGTTCTGCCCGGTGGTGGCGTCCAGCACGAGCAGCACCTCGTCCACGGTGGCCTTCTTCTCGATGACGCGCTTGATCTTGCCCAGCTCGTCCATCAGGCCGGTCTTGGTGTGCAGCCGCCCGGCGGTATCCACGATGACGCAGCCCACCCGCTGGTCGATGCCGGTACTGACCGCCTCGAACGCCACGCTGGCCGGGTCCGCGCCCTCCTTGTCGGAGCGGACCACCGGGGCCCCGATCCGGGCGCCCCACGTCTGCAGCTGATCGGCGGCCGCGGCGCGGAACGTGTCCGCCGCCCCGAGCAGCACCGTCTCGCCCTCGCCGAGCAGCGCCCGGCCGAGCTTGCCGCACACGGTGGTCTTGCCGGTGCCGTTGACCCCCACCATCAGCACCACCGCGGGCCGGTCGCCGTGCGGGGCGGTGTGCAGGCTGCGGTCGGTGTCCGCGCCGAGCTGGATGATCAGCTCGGCGCGCAGCATGCCGCGCACCTCGTCGGGGGTCCGGGTGCCGGCCACCTTGACCTGGGTCCTGAGCTCCTCGACGATCCCCCGGGCCGGCCCGACGCCCACGTCCGCCGTGATCAGCGTGTCCTCGATCTCGTCCCAGGCCTCGTCGTCCAGCACATCCCGGGACAGCAGGTTGAGCAGCACCGACCCGAAGCCGCCGCGCGAGGCGGCCAGCCGCCCGCGCAGCCGCGCCAGACGGCCGCGCAGCGGGGCCGGCGCGGGCTCCACCGGGGCCGGCTGGGCCGCGGGCGGCAGCACCTCCTCCACCCCCGGGGTGGCGGTGTCCACCTCCCGGGCGGCCGGCGCAGCGGTCTGCTGCCCGTCCGGGGGGGCGGGCGGCGGCATTTCCGGTGGCGCGGGCGGCGCGGCCACCCGGCGGCGGCCCGGGCGGACCAGCAGCGTGGTGCCGGCTCCGGCGACGAGCACGATGAAGATCAAGCCAAGAATGATCGCAAGTTCCATAACGGTCCCAGTCTGGCAGACACCCCAGCCCGGCTAATCCCCCATCCGCGGAGGCTCATGCCCGCGGCACGGCATCAGCGCGGCGCATTCGTGGTCACGCGGCCGCGCAGGTGATCAGCTGCCTGCGGTTGCCGGGACTGAAGTGACTCAGGTGACGGCCACGAACCCGCGGCCGCCGCAATGTGGTGCGAACATCCACGCATATCGGAAAAATGCACCGCACAGGCCCAGCCCCAGGGTTGGCGGTGTGGTGCTGGGCGGGCGGGGCTAGCTGACCGGAGGGCTGGCGCCCGGGCCGCGGGCCCGGGCCGGGGGCCCGGGCGGCCCGGTCAGGCGGATTCGAGCTCGCGCAGCCGCTGGCTGACTACGGTGGACACGCCGTCGCCGCGCATGCTGATGCCGTACAGCGCGTCAGCGATCTCCATGGTGCGCTTCTGGTGCGTGATGATCAGCAGCTGGGAGACCGAGCGCAGCTCCTCGAAGATGTGCAGCAGCCGCTGCATGTTGGTGTCATCGAGGGCCGCCTCAACCTCGTCAAGCACGTAGAACGGGGACGGCCGGGCCTTGAAGATGGCCAGCAGGAACGCGATCGCGGTCAGCGACCGCTCACCGCCGGACAGCAGCGACATCCGCTTGACCTTCTTGCCCGGCGGCCGGGCCTCGAAGTCGATCCCGGTGGCCAGGATGTCGTCCGGGTCGGTGAGCACCAGCCGGCCCTCGCCGCCGGGGAACAGCCGGCCGAAGATCCCCTCGAACTCGCGGGCGGTGTCCTCGAAGGCCGACGCGAACACCTCCTGCACCCGGTCGTCCACCTCCTTGACCACGGTCAGCAGATCCCGGCGGGTTTTCTTCAGGTCTTCGAGCTGGGTGCTGAGGAACGCGTGCCGCTCCTCCAGGGCGGCGAACTCCTCCAGCGCCAGCGGGTTGACCTTGCCCAGCTGGTCGAGCTGGCGCTGCGCGGTGGCGGCCCGGCGCTCCTGTTCGGCCCGGACGTACGGGATGGTCAGCTGCTCGGCACCGGCCAGCACCGGCTGCTGCTCCCCGTACGGCTCACTTCCGTGGCCCGGCGCGAGCCCGTTGCCCCGCGCGAGCCCGTTGCCCGGCGCGAGCCCGTTGCCCGGGACGAGCGCGTGGCCGGGGGCGGCTCCGTTGCCGTGGCCCTCAGCGCCATCCTGCGCGCCGACGTGGCCATCCTGGCCGGAGCCCCCCGTACCGGGTGCTGCGGCGCCCTCAGCGCCGTTTGCGGCCTGGCTAGCCGGAACCTCGGGGGCGGCCAGCGGGACCGGCACGTCCGGGCCGTACTCGGTGACGAGCGCGCCGGCGGCCACCCCGAACTCGTCGGCCGCCCGGGCGGCCAGCTGCTCCAGCCGCATCCGGTGCTCGGCCCGGGCCATCTCGGTGCCGTGCGCGGCGTCCACCACCCGGTCGAATTCGGCCGCCAGGTCGCGGACCTGCGCCCGGACTTCTTTGAGCGCCACGGCGCGGCCCTTGCTGGCCTGCTCCGCGGCCTGCCGCTGCTCGGCGGCCGCGGTCAGCGACTCGGCCAGCCGGGCCAGCGCCCGCGCGGCCCCTTCGGCCACCGCCCTGGCCACCACCGCCTGCTGCTCACGGCGCACCCGCCGGGCGGCGGCCTGCTGCGCGGCCTGACGTTCCGCGCCGGCCGTGGCGACCAGCGCGCCGGCCCGGCCGGCGATGGCCCGCAGCCGCTCTTCGGCCGTCCTGACCTCCAGCCGGGCGTCCATCTCGGCGTTGCGCCCGGCGCTGACCGCGGCGGCCAGCGCGTCCCGGTCCGCAGCGGGCTCCTCCGCCGGGCCGGCCGGGTCCCCGGCGGGCGGCCCGGGCTGATCCGCCGGCTCCGGCCCGGGCTGATCCGCCGGCTCCGGCCCGGCCCCCGGCTCCTCGGCCGCGGCCAGGCTGGCCTCGAGTTCGCTGGCCGAGGCGTCCCCCGCTGCCTGGGCGCGCTGCGCGCTGGCAATGGCCGCC
>Ga0335081_10000134_pt1 | contig 147260 bp, 135 predicted proteins | sample Lox_Sample_35_FD_206713 | JGI IMG/M metagenome (GOLD analysis project Ga0335081, IMG submission 206713) | Soil microbial communities from Loxahatchee National Wildlife Refuge, Florida, United States - Lox_Sample_3.5 | ecosystem: Environmental > Terrestrial > Soil > Wetlands | place: USA... | reverse complement strand
CTTGCCGAGAGAGTTCATGCTGGCACGACTTTATCTATACTTCCTGTGGAAAGGGAGCACTTAATCAGAGTCTCCTTAGAGCAGCCTCAAAGCGCAAGAGAAAACCGAGGTAACCGGGGCTGCGAGGCGAGCCGTCCGAAATCTGGATTGCAGAGACCGCTAGAAAGCGCCATTCCTGTGAACGTCTCAAAATCAGGTGGTGGTGCAGTTTGAGAAGGAAGCGAGCCAGACGCGCGGTTTTTATGTCGCGCGGCTCGCCCAGATTCCCTCGACTGCGCTCGGGACAGGCTCTTCGCGGCGCAACCGAGGCTTGCTCAGGATGACCCACACTAAAAGTCCTTGACAAGCGGAGGCGTTCCAGTGAGTATGGTTGCCCTACCCCATCGCAGCCTCAGCCTACGCAGAGGCACCGCTAAGACCGTGCGCATTGCTGCTTTTCGTCGCAGAAGAATGGGCAGAAGAATCGATCGAGGCTCCCGCACGTTATAGGAGGTGAACTATGTTTTGGATGATTACCAATCGCAAGGTAGAGAACGATGGATTCGGAAGCAGCGTTGCCGACCTGACCTATTGGAAGAAAAAAGAAAATAATGCAAACGGGGTTGACAGCTTTGCGGCCTGGCAGCAGCTCAGCGAAGAAGACTTCCGCAGTGGACTGGTGCAGGTAGCCGACAGCTTTCCTCATCCCCTCACTACGCCGAGCGAGGAACAGAAGCACATCAACATCTTTGTTCACGGGTACGACAATACCTGGGGATCGGCGGCGCAGCGATATGCCATGATTGTGGGCAACCTGTTCAGTGGACCTGCATCGCTGGGCGAGTCAATTCTGTTCACGTGGCCCTCGGAGGGATGCCCGGCCGGCTACCTTCCGGACCGGGTGGAAGCGCGGAAATCTGCGGAGAGCCTGGCGAACGTACTGAGTGAGCTATACGACTGGATGTCAGACAAGCAGACGCTGGCCGCAAAAGACCCGCAGCAGGCGTGCAAGGCGAAGACATCCATGATTGCGCACAGCATGGGAAATTACGTCCTGGAAAATGCCATGAACGTTGTCTGGTGCAGGAAGAACCAGCCTCTGCTGGTGAGCCTGATCGGGGAACTCATTATGGTAGCGGCAGACGTGGATAACGATCTCTTCAGCGCCGGCGACACGGTCAAGCACGGCGATGGGGAGGGAATTGCCAATCTCACTTATCGTGTGACCGCGCTTTACTCCGGGCGGGACTCGGTACTGGGAATGTCGGCCGGGTTGAAACACTTCGGGAAGCGGCGGCTTGGGCGCTCCGGACTCGACCGGACCTGCCCCATCCCTGACAATGTCTGGGACATTGATTGCTCGCAACTGCTCGACTTCAAGTTTAACGGCATTCAAATTCACGGGGCGTACTTCGAAGAGCCTAAAGTTTATGCCGTGATGGGAGATCTGCTCCGCGGCGTCGACCGCAGCGTACTGCTTGCGAAGGATATAACGCCGCCGGCGCTGCCCAAGATCCAGGCGATTGCGAATGGAGGCTAGAATTGGACGGAATCTTCCGGGCATGTTCCTGGCTATCTTGCAGATTGCAGCGCGCGCTCTTCCCCGTGATCTGTTAGGCTTGAGTGGGACGATAGTTTCGTTTCCGAGACGTTGGTGTGCTATGACAAAAGATCAAGATCGCGAAAAAGGGGCTCTGGAGCAAGACAGCAAGACGGAGCGCGGCAATACTTCCCTCGCCGGCCAATTGGGACACCGTGACCAGGACCCGATGATGAAGGGGAACGATTCGGATTTCCCCGAGCCAGGCGGGAACCCTGAGCACTCAGGCGAACCGCAAGAAATCGAAGAAGAAGCCGCTGCCTAGGACTTATCTGAGTTCTTCCATCACCTGGTCCAACACTTCCCGACCGGGCCGAGTCTCAGACTCGGGCAAGAGCGCGAGCGGGGTATCCGTCAGGTTCAACAGATCGACGAAGGTAGGGGCCTGCGGATTTACATAGAAGACCCCGGTCAGCACCTCGCCCTTTTCGTGAGACTCATTCAACCGGTGAATCGCGCGAAGCCTATTGGTAGGATCGTAGTCTTCCTCGAGCTTGCGCAGGCGAAGGCGTGATCCATCATGCATGGTCACTTCCACCGCCGTACCCGCCTCGTAATCCACATCAATTTCCTGAAAAGCGGGAATAAAGCTGATGTCCTGCAACGGCTCTTCGTGGTCTTTCATGTACTTGTAGGATTTGGTCGAGCCTTCGTGATCATTGAAAGTTACGCAGGGCGAAACCACGTCGAGCATGGAGGTGCCGTTATGAGCGATGGCGGCTTTCAGCATGCTAAGCAGCTGTTTCTTATCGCCGGAAAATGACCGCCCCACCAGAGTTGCGCCGAGCGAAATGGCGAGCGCGCAGGTATCAATGGGCGGAAGATCGTTGATGACGCCGGTTTTCAGTTTCGAGCCGATATCGGCGGTCGCGGAGAATTGCCCTTTGGTCAGGCCATACACGCCGTTGTCTTCAATGATGTAAATCGCCGGCAGATTGCGGCGCATGAGGTGCACGAATTGGCCGATGCCGATGGAAGCGGTGTCGCCGTCGCCGCTGACGCCGATTGCCATGAGCTTGTGGTTTGCCAGGACAGCGCCGGTGGTAATGGACGGCATACGGCCATGCACTGCGTTGAGGCTGTGCGAACGACTCATGAAATAAGCCGGGCTTTTGGACGAGCACCCAATCCCGCTGAGCTTGATGAGCCGCTCCGGTTGCACGCCCATGTCGTACATCGCGTCAATGATTCGCTCCGAAATGGCATTGTGGCCGCAACCGGCGCACAATGTCGTCTTCCCTCCGCGATAGTCAATCACCGACAGTCCGATGCGGTTAGTCTTCGGCGGCGGAGTAGTTGTGGTCGTCATATTACTTACCCTCCATAGTCATAAGTTCGTCGGTCACCGAGCGAGCATCCAGGGGCAAGCCGTGAATGTGGGCGATGCTGCGCAAGCGGGGAACCAGATTGGGATCCACGTCGAGTTTCAGCAGATCGAGCATCTGGCGGTCGCGGTTCTGCTCTACGACATAAACCCGGTCATGGTGCTTGATAAAGTCGTGGACCTCACGGGTGAAAGGATAGGCGCGCAGACGCAAGTAATCGGTCTCGACCTGATACTCATCGCGCAGTTGGTCCCGGCATTCGATCAAAGCCCAGTGCGAAGTTCCATACGCGATGATGCCGATCTTCGATTTGCCGTCAGAGACCATTTCCGGACGCGGCACCAGCGAGCGCGAGGTCTCGAACTTGCGGTTGAGGCGCTCCATGTTACGCTCGAAGTCATCCGGACGTTCACTGTATTGGCCTTTTTCGTTATGTCCGCTGCCGCGGCTGAAGTAGGACGCGGCGACGTGATCGGTGCCCGGCAGGGTGCGGTATCCAATGCCGTCTCCATCCACATCGTCATAACGGGCGAAGCCGCCAAGATGATCCAAATCTTCTTTGCCGAGCAATTTACCGCGCTTCAGTTGCTTCTCCTGGTAGCGGAAGGGATCTGACATCCAGTTATTCATGCCGAGGTCGAGGTCGGACATGACAAACACCAGGGTTTGCAGCTGCTCCGCCAGATTGAATGCGTCGTGCGCCATGGTGAAACATTCTTCCGGAGACGAAGGAAGGAGCAGAACATGCTTGGTGTCGCCATGGGAAAGGAATGCGGTGGAAAGAATATCGCCCTGGGAAGTTCGAGTCGGCAAGCCGGTCGAAGGGCCGACGCGCTGAATATCCCAGATGACGCCGGGAATCTCGGCGTAATAGGCGAAGCCGGCAAACTCCGACATCAGAGAGATGCCGGGGCCGGCGGTCGCAGTCATGGCACGCGCCCCCGCCCAGCCCGCGCCCACAACCATGCCGATGGCGGCAAGTTCATCCTCGGCCTGCACGATGGCGAAGGTCGCTTTGCCGTCAGACGTGATCCGGAACCGCTTCATGTACTCGATCATGCTCTCGGGCAGCGAAGAAGAGGGAGTGATCGGATACCAGCTGACAAAGGTGACTCCGGCAAACATGCATCCCAGAGCGGCTGCCGCGTTGCCGTCAATGATGATCTTGCCCCTGGTCTTATCCATCGGCTGGATGTAATAAGGATCACGCTTGGTCAGGCTGGCTACGGCGTAGTCATATCCCGCTCTTACCGCTGCCAAATTGAGGTTCGCGGCTTTTACCTTTTTTGCGAACTGCTTGCGCAAGGCCTTCTCTACTTCGGCCATGTCGAGTTCAAGCAGCTTCGCAGCCACGCCCACGTAAATCATGTTGCGCACCAGTTTGCGCAGCTTGGCTTCGGGGCAGACCGGGGCCACCAGCTTATCGTAAGGAACGGAGTAGAAAACCAGATCGTCGCGCAACGAACTCAGATTCAGAGGTTCGTCGTAGAGCACAGCGGCGCCGGCAGCCAGCGACATTACATCTTCCCGGGCGGTCTCTGGGTTCATGGCGATGAGGAAGTCAATTTCCTTCTTCCTGCCGATATACCCATGATCGTTGGCCCGAATGGTATACCAGGTCGGCAATCCGGCAATATTGGAGGGGAACATGTTTTTCCCGGAAACCGGAACCCCCATTTGAAAAATGCCGCGCAACAGTACGGTATTCGAGCTTTGCGACCCGCTGCCGTTTACCGTGGCAACCTGAATACTCATGTTGTTCACAATGCGCTTGGGCCGCAGCCCGGAGGCTTCACGGAGCGCAACATCTGTAGTGGCCATTAATTCCGTCCTTCCTTACGATTGGGGCATGCTTTGCGAACCCTGCGGTGATCAGGGTTTTCGACATCCTTGATAATTCCCGATTATAAGGCACGGCGGTTTTCCGGAACAGGCGCGGCCGAGGCGGACTTCGCTATGGGTACCTGAAACGGAACTACTCGTCCAGACGGAAAAACCGCGCCATGTTACGGAACTTATTATATCGTGACACGACCAATTCGTGGTGGGGAACGGTCTTTAATTCAGCGAGATTTTTCTGCAGGGCCGCGTCGAGTAAAGCAGCAGCGGCTTCGTGATCGGTATGCGCGCCGCCGGGAGGCTCGGGGACAATGGCGTCAATGCAGCCAAACTTGCTCAAATCGGCTGCGGTGATGTGCAGGGCCTCGGCCGCGAGCTCTTTCTTGCTGGCATCGCGCCACATGATTGCGGCGCAGGATTCGGGCGAAATCACAGAATAGATCGCGTTCTCCATCATCAGAATGCGATCTCCCACGGCGATCGCCAAAGCGCCTCCACTGCCTCCTTCGCCGGTAACGGTGGTGATGATGGGAACGCGCAAGCGGGCCATCTCACGCAGGTTGCGGGCAATGGCTTCAGCCTGGCCGCGCTCCTCGGCGCTCAAGCCGGGATAGGCACCGACGGTATCCACAAATGTGAAAATAGGACGCCCGAATTTTTCTGCGATTTTCATCACCCGCAGGGCCTTGCGGTAGCCCTCTGGATTCGTCATGCCCCAATTGCGGTAAACATTCTGCTTGGTATCTCGCCCCTTCTGGTGCCCGATTACTACCACTTCCTCGCCATGAAAGCGGGCCATTCCGCTGATCATGGCGTGGTCGTCGGCAAAGCTGCGGTCGCCGTGAATCTCGCTCCAGTCGGTGAAAATACGCTCGATGTATTCGGAGGTGAGTGGCCGTTGCGGGTTTCTTGCCAAACTGGCCTTGATCCAGGCGGCATGATCCAGGGCGACCTGCTCCCGCAAGGCCTGGATGCGTTCCTGGAGCTCTCCGATCTGCTTGAGGGCTGAGTCATCCTGGCCGGCGAGGGACTGCAGTTTCCCGAGCTGCTTTTCAATTTTTTCCAGCTCCTGCGTGGCCTTGACCCGTGACTCGATCTTCTCCGCGTCGCCGTTGCGCGCGGCCCAACGCGTTTCGACCATGGAAAGCAGGAGTTCAGCGCCCGAAATCACCAACATCGCGTTGCTCATCGCCGGAGCCGGTTGAACTCGCATGTGCCTATGCCTGGAGACCCTCATGGTACCGCTACTTCAATCAATCACGCGGACAGCGCCGCGGCCGCACAATTCCTCAATCCGGGCAATGAATGCGCGGTCTGGTTCGACATTATAGCCTTCCGCCTCCATCACTACCATGAAATCTCCCCGGCGTTCCACATCAAACAACACTTTTGCTGCCCCTTTACGCTGGCAAAACAAACCGTGCAGTTCATCAACCGTGGCTTGATTCACGGCTTCGACGGGAACGCGAATCCTGAGCGAGCGCGGCAATGGAACCTTGACGTCGTCCAACACCAGGATGTCGTTGACCGTGAGCTTGGGATTCACGCCTTCTTCGATTCGCAGCCCGCCGCGAACCAAGACGGGTAATTCGAGCTTGACCTTCTCCTGAAGCTTACGGTACGCCTCGGGAAACACGATCATCTCCACTGCCCCCGCCATATCCTCCAGTGTGCCTTGGGCATAAAAGTCTCCTTTTTTCGACTTCAGCACCCGAACGTTGGTAATCATGCCCGCTGTGGTGATGTTCTCATCCTTGCCGGTCGAGGATTTGAACCCCATAAGGTCAGCGGTGCTCAGGACGCCGAGATCCAGCAACTTGCCGCGATACTTCTCGAGGGGATGGCCGGTAATGAAGAAACCCAGGATTTCTTTTTCCGCGGCCAGCCGCGTGGGCTCATCGAAATCCGGGGCGTCAGGCAGTGTTTCCGCGGGCTGGAAGGCATCCTCCTGCTGAAACACGCCGAACAAGCCATGCTGGCCGGATTCAAGGTCGCGCTGGGTTTTTTCGGCGCGCTCGACCGCCTTGTCCAGAACTGCCATGAGTTGGGCCCTGCGTCCCAGGGAATCCATGGCCCCACACTTGATCAAGGACTCGAGCACCCGCCGGTTGAGCAACCGCAGATCCACTTTTTCGCAGAATTGGTAGATCGAGCTGTAGCCACTCACCTCTTTTCTCCCTTTCACGATGGACTGGATGGCGTTGTGGCCTACGTTCTTGACAGCCGCCAATCCAAAACGAATGGCGGAGCCGTGGGGCGTGAAGTTTGCATCGCTGACATTGATGTCGGGCGGCTCAACCGCGATACCCATTTCACGGCATTCGTTAATGTACTTCACTACATCGTCGGTGTTGCCGGTGACGGAAGTTAGAAGCGCCGCCATGAATTCGACCGGGTAATGGGTCTTGAGATAAGCGGTGTGATAGGCCAGCAGGGCATAAGCCGCCGAGTGCGACTTGTTGAATCCGTAGCCGGCAAACTGTGCCATCAAATCGAAGATCTTCTCGATCTTCTTTTGAGGGAAGGCGCGCTGCACTGCTCCCTCCACGAAACGCTCGCGCTGTTGCGCCATCTCCTCGGGTTTCTTCTTGCCCATGGCGCGCCGCAAAAGATCAGCTTCGCCCATGGAGTACCCCGCGAGCCGATTGGCGATCTGCATCACCTGCTCCTGATAAACAATCACGCCCAGGGTCTCGGCCAAGACATCCTTCAGCTCGGGCAGCTCATATTCAATTTTCTTGCGCCCATGCTTGCGATCAATGAAGTCATCGATCATTCCGCCCTGGATAGGCCCAGGACGGTAGAGGGCGTTCAAAGCGGTGAGGTCCTCGACAGAATTTGGTTTGTAGCGCCGCAGAACATCCCGCATGCCATGGGATTCAAACTGGAACACTCCGGAGGTCAAGCCGGTATGAAAAACCTTCTCGTAAGTCTCGCTATCATCGAGCGGAACTTCGTCGAGCGCGATTTGTTGCGCACGGGTCTGGGCGATCAACTTGAGAGCGTCGTCGAGAATGGTGAGCGTGGTGAGGCCGAGAAAATCCATCTTGAGCAGACCCATTTTCTCGATGGCCACCATGTCAAAGGCAGTGACGATTTCGTCGTTCTTAGTTTTATGCAGGGGAACCAGTTCCATCAGCGGACGGGGAGAAATCACGACTCCGGCCGCATGCACACCTGAATTGCGCACCAGGCCTTCCAGCTTTTTTGCCGTCTCCAGCAGTTCGTGGATCTGGGAATCACTCTGGTAGGCCTGCTGCAGGGAAGGAGAATCCTGGATTGCGTCTTCGAGTTTGATGTTGAGCGTCGCGGGAACCATTTTGGCGATGCGGTCCACGTCTGCATAAGGGATCGCCATCGCTCGGCCAACATCCTTGATGGCTGCTTTTGCCGCCATGGTGCCGAAGGTAATGATCTGCGCCACATTGTCACGGCCGTACTTGCGGGTGACGTAATCGATCACTTCCCCGCGCCGGTTCATGCAAAAGTCAATGTCAATGTCCGGCATGGAGATACGCTCGGGATTGAGAAAACGCTCAAACAGCAGTTCATGCTGCAAGGGATCCAGGTCCGTGATTCCAAGCGAATAAGACACCAATGATCCCGCCGCCGAACCGCGGCCCGGGCCGACCGGAATTTGACGCTCTTTGGCGTAACGAATGAAATCCCAGACGATCAAGAAATAGCCAGAGAATTTCATCTGGCGGATGATGTCAATTTCTCGCGCCAGCCTCTGCTCGTAATCCGCGATGCTGTGCTTTAGCCGTGCTTGCTCGCGCAGGCCGCGCAGTTGCTCCAGCCTTGCGGAAAACCCGCTCCGCGTCACGTGCTCGAAATAACTGTCCAACGTGTAACCAGGCGGCACGTCGAAATCCGGAAAGGGATGGCTGACCTTCTCGAGACGAGTGTGGCAGCGTTCTGCAATGGCCAGAGTGCGCGTCAACACATCGGGGGAGTCTTTGAAGACCCGATGCATCTCGTCATGGCTCTTCAGGTAAAAGCCGCTTCCCTGGAACTTCATGCGGTTGGCGTCCTGAATTGTCTTGCCGGTCTGGATGCAGACCATGACGTCTTGGGCATGAGCGTCTTCTTCACAAAGATAGTGGCTGTCGTTGGTGGCTACGAGAGGCAGGGCGAGGTCTTTTTCGAGTTGAAACAAGTAAGGGTGGATGCGCCGCTCCTGCTCGAGGCCTTGATCCTGAATCTCCAGAAAGAAGTTGTCCTTGCCAAAAATGTCGCGATATAGCGCAGCTGAATTGCGTGCAGCCTCGTACTTCTCTTCCAACAAGTATTCGGCCACTTCGCCCTTCAGGCACCCCGAAAGGCCAATCAGGCCCTTGGCATGTTCGGCGAGGAACTTCTTGCTCACTCTCGGTTTGTAGTAGAAACCGTGTAAAGATGCTTCCGAAGTAATCTTCGTGAGGTTGCGGTAGCCTTCTTCGTTTTCCGCCAGCACCAGCAGATGGTTGTAGGTGTCGCCATCCGGCGGCGTACGTTCGATGTTGTGGTCTTCTTTCTTGCAGATATAAAGTTCGCAGCCAATGATCGGCTTGATCCCGGCTTGTTTGGCAGAGTTGACGAAATGCACGGCGCCAAAGATATTGCCGTGGTCGGTCATGGCGACCGCCGGCATGTTCAACTCTTTGGCGCGCTGACACAGCTTTTCTACATCGCAGGCGCCGTCGAGCAAGGAGTAATCCGTATGCAAGTGCAGATGGACGAATTGCGACATGGGACCTTTTTAGTTGATTTTACGTTGGCTGATTGTAGCGGCAAAACAGGAGTGGCTGGCGGACCAGTTATCCACAACAACTGCCGGGATTGTTGAAATCAGACAGAAAGGCACCGATTCCCGGCTGTCAGCCGGGCAGCTGAAATTCCAGGCCGCGCTGGCCATTGGCTTTCTTGGTCGCCGGGATGTCAAGATCCATGGTAGAAATTTTCCTGGCGTGGGGTTGGTCGAAGACCCACAGCGTTCGTCCGATGATGGCGTAATTCTGCACTTCCTCGGTGTGCTGATCCTGGAAAACCAAAACCGTGCTGGTCGGCACCGTGCTCTTCGATTGCGGCTGCGGCGCGTTTTCCCGCTGACGAGCCTTTTCATCGTTCTGCCGGTCAATCTGATCCTGGCGCTGCTGTTCTTGCGGGCTTAGCGGTGCATAGTAGTCGTTCGGAGACCCGCCCGGATACCCGCCGTAATAGGAAGGATCGCCATTGTAGGAGTTGTCACCGTAGGAATTATCCCCGTACGAATTGTCGCCGTATTCATCTCCGTAGTAATCGTCGCCGTAGTACCAGGGATAACCTCCGTAGTAGCCGGGATAACCCCATCCCCAGCCCCAATACGGCCAGCCCCAACCCCAACCACCACCCCAACCCCAACCACCACCCCAACCCCAACCACGACCTCTACCCCAGCCCCAACCAGGACGACCAAAGCCAGGACGGCCGAATCCGGGCCGACCGACTCCAGGGCGACCGACTCCAGGGCGACCGACTCCAGGGTGGCCGAATCCAGGGTGACCCAGGCCGCCGCGAACTCCACCGTGTGCGAAACCGGAGCCGCCAAATCCGCGGCCGGCAAATCCGTGTCCACCACCTGCAAAGCCACCGCCATGCCCGGCGAAGCCTCCACCGTGGAAACCTCCACCGCCACCGCCGTGGAAACCTCCCCCCCCACCGCCGTGGAAACCTCCTCCGCCACCGCCATGACCACCCCGTTGTCCCCACGCAGGTGTGGCCAGCAAAGCCGCACCCAGAGCCGCAACTGTTATCCAGCTTCGCATGCGGTTATTATACTGCTGCCAGATTTTCAAGAAGCAAAACTATATTGGCAAGAGATGCAATGGGTTAGGGGGCAAATCCCAGCGCGAAGGCCAGCGAAGAAGTAAGGAAGCGACGCTTCTGTAGAAGGAACGGTAACCTGACCTGTTCTTACCGTTTCTTTTTCGATTTCTTTCTCTTTGAATCCTTCCCTGCTTTGGTTTCAGAGCGCTTCTGTGACACGTGTGTGCTCTTAGCAGGCCTTTGAACTTTTCCTGTGATCTTTGATTTGACAGCCCCGGGTTTGACCGCTGCGGACTTGGCAGCCGCGGCCTGGGCGGCATGAGGTGGAGCTGCCGCAGGCGCAACCTGCACTGCCAAGGACTGAGACTGCTTCTTGGCAGTTTTCTTCGCCGCGCCTGGACTGGTCACTGCACCCGCAGCCACCGCAGCGGCCTTGGCGCCGCGGCCGCGCTTCACTGGCGGAGGGGGTGGCGGAGGCGGCGGCGCCAAGGGTTTCAGATATTTCAAAGCCTCTGTTCGCGACCGCAGTTTGCCATCCAAGAGCATCATGAAAACGTCATGCGCAATCTTCGGGTACTCGGGCATTTGCGCAGTGATGTGCAACTCTGTCATCTCCGGAAGAGGAATCTTCCGCTGAATTTCGCGCCACTTGGTTAAGAAATTCCTGATCTTCTGTGCCACCGCCTGCTGCCGCGCCGTCACGGCGAGAAACAATACCGTCTCGGGGCGCGAGTCTGACAACAGCTTCCAGGTACGCGATGGAGTGGCCGCTTCCTTACCTATCAGCCGCCTGGCAAGCTCCTTGCCCTCCTGCTCCACGTCTTTCCAAGCTTCGACCAGATCCTTGCGGGGAATGAGGCGGCGCATTTCGGCGATGTCTTTGTCTCCGAGCCGCGCAGTCAGAAAATGCAGCACCGCAGCCGCGGGATATACGGAGTATCCCAACTCACTCAGCTGCTGTCTGGTTTTCTGGAGCTGTGCCAGGCCAGCCGTATCCACCTTGGCGGTGGTCCAATGCTGGCTTAGAGCCTTGAGCCAGCCTTCTTTTTCGAGCATGCCCGCAATGTGCAGCGGATCATCCTCGTAAGCTATTTGCTCGATCTCGCGGCCGATTGCCCGATTTGTGATGTACTCGATGTAGTTGTTTTCCTTGGCGGATTCATAGCGGGCCTGAGTACGCTCCTCCAGCGGCCAGTGGAAACGGGCGGCGAAGCGCGTAGCGCGAATGAGCCGCGACGGATCCTCCACAAACGCGTAGTTGTGAAGAATGCGGATGACCTTGGTTTCGATATCGGCCACGCCGTTGAAGGGATCCATGAGCAGACCACGCGACCCAGGATTCAACGACAATGCCATGGCGTTAATGGTGAAATCCCGCCTGCGAAGATCCTCAATAATAGTTGCCGGAGAAATTATCGGCGGCTTGCCTGCCTTTTCGTAGCGCTCAGTGCGGGCTGCGGTGATCTCGGCCCTGACGTTGCCAGGCAGCAAGAGAGATAAGGTCTTAAGCTCCTCGTCGGCATTGACCGTTACCGCTCCTGCCCGCTCCAGATCTCTCTGGAGTTTGAGAGGATTGCCCTGGACGGTGAAGTCGAGGTCGCGAATGGAAAATCCGCTGATGATGTCGCGGACCGCACCACCGGTGAGATAGATGTTCATGCCCGCGTCGCGGGCGATATCCTGCACCGCAGTGACGCCCTTTTGCTGATCGGGCGTCAGCCGGATTTCCATGGTGTAAATGTAATCAGCCATGCGAGTTAGAAGGCGGGAGAGCTTGCGCGTGGCCCGCAGTCCGGCCGGTTTTTCCACAGGGCCGTTGACACAGCTCTCCCGGGTTTCCAGCCCCTTCCATGTAACTGACTCTGTCTCCTAGACTTACGTCAGCCAAGCTGTATGGCAATGAAGTAGAAAAATAACACAACGTTAACCGTTTGGCTACTGCGAAGCGAGATGCCCCGATGTTTTCCGTGAAAAAATGCGAGAATGGCTGTCGAGCGCTCGAAGCGGACTGAAATTCTACTCTGAATCCGTAAACATGCCCTCCACCCATAAGAAAGTAATTGTCCGCAAGATGGATCGCGACACGCTCAACGGCTACGTCGCACCTGCGCATTTTATTAGCGAGGGCAAATTTGAACTGCTGAATACTGCCGGGAACGTGGTTGCGATCGATCTGGGGGAGATCAAGGGCATCTATTTTGTGCGCGAATTCTCCGATAACGAGTCGCTGTCCCGCAAGACCTTCACCACCCGCCCACGGACGGAAGGCCTGTGGGTCCGGCTGCGATTCAAAGATAACGAGGTGATCGAAGGTATGATGCCTAACGATCTTTCGTTGTCTACCGCCGAGGGTTTTCTGATCAATCCCCCTGACCTGCGCGGCAATACCCAGCGTATTTTCGTGCCGCGGACGGCCCTGCAGTCGCTGACGGTTTTGGCGGTCATCGGGGCTGCCAGACGTCCGCGGCGCGGCCTGTCGACGGATACGCGTCAAGTCCCCATGTTTAACGAGTGAGCGATGGATTGTTCCCCATGAGGACGACCGCCACGGGCGTGGTTCTCCTTTCCTTGCGCGATCTCAATTACAATCCCTTGCGACCATGAAACTCGCACAGATTGCTTCAATCGTGGGTGCGCGCCTAGAAAACGGATCGCCCGAAACCGAGATCAGCGGGGTTGCAGGCATCGAGGAAGCGGGACCTGGACAGCTTACCTTCGTGGCCAATCCGAAGTATGCAGCGGCGGCTAAAATCACTCAGGCTTCGGGGGTTATTGTCAGCGAGGGCTTCCCTGCTCTCCGAACAGCCATGCTCCGCAGCAAGAATCCCTATCTGGCCTTCGCTGAGGCAATCGCTTTATTCCACCCCGTTCCCAAGCGAGCAGCGGGGATCCATCCCACAGCGGTGGTCCATATTTCAGCGAAGATCGGGGAGGGGGCGCACATCGGTCCGTACGTGGTGATTAACCGAAATGTGGAAATCGGGCACAATGCGGTGCTGCTTGCTCACGTAGTCATCTATCGCGATGTCCGGATCGGACACAACTTCTTTGCCCATGCGCATTCTGTTGTTCGTGAAGGCTGCCGGATCGGAAACAACGTGCTGCTTCAGAATGGAGTCGTGATCGGCAGCGATGGATTCGGCTTTGCCAGGGACGACCGGGGGCAATGGTATAAAATCCCGCAACCGCAGCCGGTCATCATAGGGGACGATGTTGAGATCCAGTCGAATACGTGCATAGACCGCGCCAGCGTCGGCGAAACCCGGATTGGCCGAGGTACGAAGATTGACAATCTGGTGCAGGTTGGTCATGGCACACACATCGGAGAGGACTCGCTGCTCGCCGCACAGGTAGGCCTCGCCGGATCAACCGAGATCGGCGACAAGGTCATTCTGACTGGGCAAGTGGGAGTGGTGGGACACTGCAAAGTGGGTGATGGCGCTATTGTTACTCCCCAAAGCGGGGTAGCCGGCGACATTCCCGCGGCAGCCATCGTCAGCGGCGCCCCTGCGGTAGAACACAAATTGTGGCTGAAGTACTCTGCTCTGCTGAGCCGCTTACCCGAGATTGCGAGAGCGGTGCGGGCCCGAAAAGACCATCCCGGCGACGATGCAGACAAAAAGTAGGTCAGCTTCGTGCCTGTGGGTTCAACTCTGGGGTCGTCTGGTATTCCGGCGGCAGTCCCCTATCAATCGCGCGCCGTACTTTCTCCATCAGGCAGTCGCGGTCGCCGAAATCTTTGGGTTCGATGACATCATGGAAGATCACGGTCACTTTCCCTGGCCGAATGGAAAAGCGCCTCTTCGGCATCACGTAATGGGTACCAGCGATGGTCACGGGAACCACGGGAACCTTGCATTCCGTGGCCAGGTAAAACGGTCCTTTCTTAAATGGAAGCAATCTGCCATCGAATGAACGATGGCCCTCGACGTAAATCGTCATGCTAATGCCTTTGTTGATCACATCGCTGGCGGCCCGAACTGCCGCGATGCCTGCCTCACGGTTACCGCGGTCGACCGGGACCAGCGCTCCCATGCGCATGATGCTGCTCAGAAACGGAACCTTGAACAGCTCCTTCTTCACCATGACCGAGGTTCTTTTGGGAATCAGCGGGAGCATGAGCGGCGGGTCAATGTTTGAAACATGATTGGACATGTACAGATAAGCACGCTGAGGGTCGAGTTTCTCCAATCCCTCGGTTTCAACTTGCACGCCTGCTAACCGCACGCCCGTCGACGCGCCCCACATGCACACGCGATATAGCAAACGGACGTCTCCGGAGAGCAAGGTCCAGGGAAAGCAGAAGAGCACTACCAGAGGAAGCGCAATCGCCCAGAAACCGAGCATCAGGAAGGTGCGTATCACAGGAAGGGCCGTCCTTTGAGTGGCACTACGCTCGTGTGGCAAGCGGGGTAAATGGAGATTCGTATCCGCGCTCCCCACTGACAGGTGAAATTGAGCCCTCGCGAACCACCACACGATAGACTGTGATCATGCCCAAGTTTGAGAGACATATTTTTATCTGCGGCAATCAGCGCCCGCCGGGCCATCCCCGCGGATGTTGCGATCCCGCCGCCCGCGCTGAACTGCAAAAGCTATTTAAACAGAAGCTCGCGGAGCGTGGGTTAAAAGGTAAGGTTCGGGCCAATCAATCCGGATGCCTCGATCAGTGCGAGCACGGCCCTAATCTGGTGATTTATCCGGAGGCCGCCTGGTACGGTGGAGTCACGCTTGCCGATGTAGATGAAATTATTGACTCGCACATCATCGGCGGGAGGCCAGTGACCCGATTGCAGTTGCGCGACGAGTGCCTGAACACGCCGGCCTGCGAGCACAGGCTGAGGCGCGGAGACTCCATTATTGGAAGAAAATCATAGTTGTGGCTCTGGCCCTTGACGTTCGCGGAGCTCCGCGACTCGGCCCCAGATTAGCGGGCAAGAAGCGCATGCGGAACCGGGGGCACTCCTAAAACACACCTCGCTGGCGTTCACACCAAATAGCTCACGCGAATTTGAGTTGGAGGACTGGCCGGGGTCGTCGCAGTCTTGTTCTTGGACACACCTCAGCAACGGAATCTGCAGGCGTGGTAGGCGGCCGTCATAACCTCCAGGCCGGCCATTGCTATGCTTCGAACTAGATAATGCCTAGCCGTTAGGTGGTAGGCGCGGCAGGAATCGAACCTGCAACCCTCGGATTAGAAATCCGATGCTCTATCCGTTTGAGCTACGCGCCCAGCGGCGAGTGATTATTTCGCCTGAAATCCGGTGGAGCGATCCCAGTGCGGCAACCTCATTGTAAAGCAGTGATGTTCCTTCGGTAATGGTGGTTAAGTAACCTCCTGGAGCGAGCTTCGTCCGGTTCCAAATCCAACAATTTACCGTGAATGCCGGATCGCATGCCTTCCGGCCCTAAAGCTATCCTAAGGACGTTGTGGTGCGTTTGTCCGCTGTAATTTGCCACTTTTTTGGCAACTCAATGAGGTTCCTATGATTGGGCTTCTAAGAAATTCGATTTTGCCGCTGCTTCTGTGGGGCGTGCTCGCACTCCCCTTGCAGGCGCGCGCGAGGGGGCAGGAGCAAAACCCGGGCATCACGGGCAATGCGAGCACCGGCTACAACATGAAGGTGGTGTCGCGCAGCACCCAGTCAGTGGATTACCGCCACAAGGGATCAACCAAGGTTGATTTACGCGGCAGCGATCTCCTGCTTGACGCGAAAGGCGAGGCCAAAGTCGAAGGCCGTCCGGGCGGGGTAAAGATTGATATCGATCTGGACCATTTACCGCCGGCAAACAGCTTCGGCTTGACCTATCTTACGTATGTCCTATGGGCAATTACGCCGGAGGGGCATCCCCACAACCTGGGTGAATTGATCGTTAAAGATGGTAAGACTTCGCTGCACACCACGACCGATCTTCAGGCATTCGCGCTGATAGTAACTGCGGAGCCCTATTTTGCGGTCACGCAGCCCGATGACGAGGTGATTGTGCAAAATGTGATTCGCCGCGACACCAAGGGAGGAATCGAGCCGGTGGATGTGCAATATGAACTGGTGTCGCACGATCTCTACCAGGCGCAGGTGAATCCGATTCCGCAACCGGTTTATGGGGTGGACAACCGAATTCCGCTCGATTTGCTGGAAGCCCGCAACGCGGTGCGAATTGCGCGCGATGCCAACGCCGCCCAGTATGCTCCGGAGGCATTACAAAAAGCGCAGGCACTGCTGGATCGGGCGGAAGACTATTACCGCCGCAAGCAAGGAACCGGTCCGATCGGAACGGTAGCGCGAGAAGCCTGCCAGGCTGCAGAAGCGGCGCGGGTGATGACCATCCAGCGCGAGCAAGATGAGCAAACTGCGCGACAGCAACAAGAACAGCAACAGCGGGCCGCCGATGCGGAAGCCGCGGCCCAGGCGCAGCAACAGGCAGCGGCGCAGGCCCAACAACAGGCGCAGCCGGAAGCCGAAAGCCGCGCCCAAGCCGATGCCCAGCGGCAACAGGCTGAACAAGCCCAGGCCCAGGCACAACAGGCCCAGCAACAAGCCGAAGCGGCGCAGCAGCAGGCCCAACAACAAGCTCAGCAAGCGGAGCAAGCTCGTCAACAGGCCGAGAATGAGAAGGCTCAAATGCGTGCCCGTCTGCTGGCGCAACTGAACCAGGTACTGGAAACGAGAGATACGGCGCGGGGATTGATCGTCAATATGCCGGATGTTCTGTTCGATACCGCCAAAGCGGAGCTGAAATCCGCGGCGCGGGAGCGTCTGGCGAAAGTGGCGGGAATCCTGATCGCTTATCCGGACATCCAGCTTCAAATCAACGGATATACCGACAGCACCGGCAGCCTTGAATTCAACGAACGGCTTTCTCAGGAGCGCGCGGATTCTGTGCGCAGTTATCTGGGAAGCCAGGGCGTGAACTCGAACACGATGATGACTCAGGGATTTGGGCCGAGCGATCCGATTGCCTCCAACGATACATCTTCAGGGCGGCAGCAAAACCGGCGCGTCGAACTAGTAGTTTCCGGCGGAGCGATCGGGCAGATCACCGGCCAAGCGCCGGCGGACCAAAATTCGCAGCCCGCAACCAGTCAACCATCGCAATACAATGGGGCTCCGAGCCAGTCCCCAAATCCGCCGGCCCAAGCGACACCCGCGCCAAGTCAAATCCCGGCGGGACAGAATACCGGACCGCAGAGATAGCAGCTTTCAACTCCGAAGAGGCGCCGCCCTATCGCGGCGCTTTTTATTGCGATCGCGTTGCTTGTTCGGTTATGACGCTGTCTTATACTGCTTGTTCGTCAAGTCACACATCTTGAGCATGCCACCGTCTCGCACCTTGCGCCTGGGTTACATTGACTGGATGCGTGGCCTGGCGTGCCTGCTGATGTTTCAGACTCACTGCTACGATTCCTGGCTGGGTTCCGAGGCAAGAAAGACGAAGTTCTTCATGTGGTCGCAGCTCGGCGGAACTCTGCCTGCTCCGCTCTTTCTTTTTCTGGCGGGGATTTCCTTTGCCCTTGTAACCAACAAACTGCGACAGAGGCAAATCAGTACTAGTGAGATCGCGCGCACCACAATTCGCCGCGGCGCAGAAATCTTAGGCCTCGGCTTGCTCTTTCGTCTTCAGGAATTTCTCATCGCCTGGGGATGGGCGCCATGGAGCGACCTTTTTCGTGTAGATATCCTCAACACCATCGGCCTTTCCATGATCCTCATGGGACTCCTCTGCTGGTCGGTTGGAACTCTGACTCGATCTAGTCCGGCCATCTTCTTTTCTGGCGCAACCCTTACCGCACTATTGATTTCCTTGCTCACTCCCCCACTCTGGACTACCTGGCGCCCCGATTGGCTGCCTTGGCCGCTCGAATCGTACATCAATGGAGTTCATAACCTGAATGTGCCGCAGGCGTGGCTATTCCCGATTTTTCCCTGGAGCGCCTTCGCCTTTGCCGGACTTGCGATCGGATTCTTCTTATTTAGCGACGCGGCAAAGCGGCTGGGAGCGGCGGTGTTTGCGCTTGTGGCAGCGGGAGGCGTTGGGTTCATCTATCTTTCCCGCTGGTTCGATGCCCGCCCTCAAGTGTATGCGGTTTACGACTATTGGCATACCAGTCCAAACTTTTTCCTGTTGCGGTTGGGATTACTCCTGCTGATTCTTGCTGCGGTTTACGGCTGGTGCCGCTGGGGTGCCGGACAGTGGAGTTTCAGCCCGCTCGTACAGCTGGGCCAGACTTCCCTTCTGGTTTATTGGGTCCATATCGAATTTGTGTATGGCCGCTTCTCCATATTGACAAAGCGTGCGCAAGACATTCGCACCGCCTCGGGTGGGCTGCTGGCAATTTTTCTCTCCATGTTGCTGCTTTCAGTTCTGCGTACGACGCTGAAGGGCAGGAGTGCGGGAGCGCCTCTGCGACTGCAAAGGGCGGTCAAGACCGGATAGGGTCACGCCGCAAGGAAGGACCCTGGGAAACGGGCTGGAGTTGATTGGCTTTGAAAAAGACCTTGCGGCGGGCACTCTCGAGAACGTCAATAATCTTGGTGCCGGTGACGTAGGGAGTCAAACTCCAGCTCAAAGAAATTTCGCAAGTGGTGCGGGACTCGATATTCCAGCGCTGCACGTCTTCCATCAGACGATTTACAGCGCATTCGCCTTGTTGCTCGGTGGTATCGGGCATCATGACCACAAACTCGTCTCCGCCAAACCGGAAAACGGTGTCTGATCCACGGAACGCTCCGGTGAGCAAGAGAGCGACCTCTCGCAGAAACTGATCTCCGGTTTCGACTCCGGCGCGAGCAGCGAGCGTCCTGAAGCCAGTGAGGTGAAGCAGCATCAAGGTCAAAGGCGTGCCCAGCCGGTTGGAACGCACTATTTCCTTGGCCAGCAATTGCTCGAGGGCGCGACGGTTGAGGAGCTCGGTCAAGGGGTCAACCAGAGAAAAACCCTCAAGCTGCTCAATGAACAAAAGCTTTTCCAGCAGGGCTTTTCTGGCGATGGTCAATTTTCGCTTTTGAGCAGCAGCGCGAATGCTGAACCCCAGGATAAGAAGAATCAAGGCAAGGAAAAGTCCCGGTGGGTAGTGTTCAGAGCGTATCCGCCACGCCAAGTCGGGAGCTACGATCGCGGCCAGCCCAACGGTAAGAACCAAAACCAACGTCAGGATAAGAGACCACAAGCTCAAGTCGCGCTCGGACAACAGTTGAATCTGCCCGCGGATCTCCTGCAGTCGCGTTGAAGGTGCAGCAGCCAGGACTTTTGCCGATCTTGCGATGCCGTGCGGGCTCATTCCCTAGTCCTCGGGGTTGTCCGGATTTTCTCGAGAGCAAATCCCTTTTCTTGTGCAACGAGGCAACCAAACCCAACCTTGGGGCGATGTCCATTGAAAAACAAACGGATGGCGTCAAGAGCAAGCTCTTGATGCGGTGCAAGTTGCCGATTCCTGTCCAGATACTGGACGGAAAGTCCAAACTCGGGACACAGGTCTGGCCTGAGTGAGGACAAAGGACAGCACCCGCCCAGGTCAGCAAACGTCAGCAAACTCGCAATCCGTGACGTTCGGTCCGATATTGCTTGAGTTTGTGGTACAGCGAGCTTCGCGGGATGCCGAGTTTTTTGGCTGCCGATTCGACTCGTCCGTTTTCCTTCCTAAGCACTTGCTCGATATAGTGCCGCTCCATCTCGTCCAAGGTGCGGAATTGGCCGTTTCCGGCAAGATCCTGTTCAACCTGCACATCGAAGTGGAGGTCCCGGTCGGTAAGGAGATGGTTCTCGGAAATCAATACGGCCCGTTCCAGAACATTCCTTAACTCGCGGATATTCCCGGGCCAGGAATAGCCTTGCAGGACGTGGAGAGCGCGCTCCGTAAGTTCGAAGCCTCCGGTACCGAGGTCGAGCGCTAAAGACCCCAGGATGTGCTGGCTGAGTATGGGGATATCCTCCACGCGCTCGCGCAGGGCTGGAGTAAAAAGCGGGATGGTGCTGATGCGAAAATACAGATCGGGGCGGAACTGTCCCTGTTGCACCAGCTTCGGCATGATCTGGTGGGTGGCTGCGATGAGACGGATGTCTATGCGGCGGTCGCGCACGTCTCCCAGTCTACGGAACTGCTTTTCCTCGAGCACCTTAAGCAGCTTTGGTTGAACCTGTAGATCCACATCACCCACTTCATCGAGGAACACAGTGCCGCGGTGCGCGATCTCCAATAATCCAATTTTGGTTTGGGTGGCTCCGGTAAAAGCGCCGCGCTCGTGTCCAAAGAGCTCAGTTTCGAGCAAATCACGCGATAACCCGCCGCAGTTCAGATCCACAAATGGCTCCGAGGAACGCGGACCGTGATAATGCAGCCACCGGGCCAGGACCCCCTTACCGGTACCAGTTTCACCCTGAATGAGAACCGGACTGTCGTTGAATGCCACCTTCTGAGCGAGGTCGGCCAGCTTTTGAATCGAGTCACTCTTGCCGAGAAAGGGATCAGGAGATTTTCGCTTGAGCCTGGATCTCTCCGCCAACTGCTTGCGCCGGTTGCGCCCATTCTCAAGGCTGCGCTGGATGATGACATGAAGGGTCGCCAGTTCAGCAGGTTTGGTGAGGAATTGCTCGGCGCCCACCTTAATGGCTTCCACGGCCAGATCAATGGACCCATACCCGGTCAACACAATCATGGGAGTGGAGGGATCGGCCGCATGCAACCGGGGAATGAGGGCCAGCGCATTTCCATCGGGAAGACTATAGTCGAGTATGGCAAGGTCGGGCCGTGCGGCGCGCCAGAGTTGCTCCGCCTGGGTGCAGGTCGCGGCCGTTGCCACCTCGTATCCCTTAACCTCGAGGTACTGACGGAGAAGTTCACCAACTTCCTTCTCGTCCTCGACCACCAGAATCTTATCCTTATGCATGGGGCCCCCCGGACGAGAGGGCCGCAACGACGGCCGGGTGCGGAAAGGCGGGGCCACGATCAAGGAAGCAGCCGCGCCGGGAACGCATTGCCCGGCTACAGGCCGCGGCTGCGCGTCTCCGATGACAGGTAGAAATAAACCCAATTTCGAGGAACACGAGAGAGCTGCTAAGACGATGCGGCGATGTGCAAACCTGCATTGGAGACGCCCCCCTCCGGCGACCCACGATCCCTAACCATGTTGGAAGCGTTAGATCTTACCGGCCGCCTTCTCTGTGCGGCCCTCTTGACGGCTCATTACACTTTTCCGGAGAAACTCGTTTGGCAAAACTGATCCCCAGACTAGGGGGGACGCTGGGAGTTCGATGGCGTGTGGGAGCAAGTATCGGGTGAGGTTAACCGGATATCGCCGGAAAGACCATTTCCAACTATTCGAGCGATCATGATGGGGGAAGGCTCGGCCCTATAATTCACGTGCTGATTCCTAGTTAGCACAGGAGAGATGCGATGCTGTTTATTAGTCCCAGACTTTTACGAAAACGGAACAAGAATTGTTTCTTGTGGCAGCAAACGCGGTCATCATTGGCGGCTTTTGGAATAGAACCGGCCCTGCCAAACGTGCCCCGTCGCACTACGACGCGCATTCCAGTACGTCGGGTAACGTCCATGCGCCTGTTCGAGCGACTGCGCCAGCGCCTGAGGCGCGTGCGGCACTGTCACCAGGTGTACGTTCCGTCTGTCCCCGAGGTTCAAGCTCTGCGGAATACCACGATCTAGTTTTTGGCGAACCACACAGGTCAAAATCATCGGGAAGAACAATACGGACTCTACTGGTGCTTCTGAAGGAACTTTCTGCGGACCAGATGAGTACTGGCGTCGGGTTTGATCTCTTCGTATTTCAAGAAGCTGATGGAGCCATCAACTTCCAGTACCGCGAGCGCGACGTCGTGGCAACTGGCTATTCCATGCTCGCGCATGGCGCGCTGCAGTTCGTCCATACTGACGTGCTCTTTGGCCATGTGGGATGCAATTACCTGTCCATCATGAACTAACAAACTCGGCTGACCCTGGACGAACTTTCGAAAGCGGCGGTTTCCCCCGGAGGCTTCAGCAATGACGTAGTTCAGCACTAGCAGTGTTACCGCGGCGACTACGCCGCCGGCCAGGCTAGTGTCCGGCCCGGTCATAGCATTCTGCACGGCATTACTAATCAGCAACAGCAGCGTGAGGTCAAAGGGAGTCATCTGGCCTACCTCGCGCTTTCCGCTTAACCGGACGCCGACCAGCACCACGAGATAAATCACCGCCGTGCGGGCTACGATTTCCAGCAGAATGTGGAGACTGGGGACCATTCGCTATGCGCCCGGAGTTACCGGAACGGGAGCGTTCTTAGGAGTGCTCAAATAGCCGACGGCTTTTTTCTTATCCACTGACCAGACGACTAATTCATACAGTAAGTGATCGCGGCCGCTGTAAAACTGGATTGGTTCGCTGATATTACGCTCCCGCTTTTCGATGGTCTTGTCGTCAGAGGTAACGTTGAGGGTGAACTTACCACGCTTAGGATCAGTTTTCTTCAGTTGCAGCGTAACGGTGGAAACTGCGCGCGGCTTTTCGCCCCTGATAAGAGTGAATTCGTAGTAATTGCGGTCACCCTTGTGCTTGAGAACTTCGAGATCGTCGCGGGTATGGGCGATCAGACCGCTCTGCATGCCCAAGTCTCCGATGGTACTTTGCAGCTTGGCCTCGGTGGCGGCAAGTTCGGAGCGGGTGGAAGCGACATCGGTCTTGACGCCGCCCACATCACTACGCACGCTTGCAACTTCTCCACTCACCTTGCCGATCTGCTGTTTTTGCTCTTCCGAAAGACGCTCTTCTGACTCTTTCTGCTGACGCTGCAAGTCGGCGGAGCGCGTGGCCAGCTCTTTCTTGGTCATTCCCAACTGCCTGGCCAGGGTCTCAGAGTCGGCTTCGGCGGATTGCAGGCGCTTGCTGAGTTCGGCCGTCTGCAACCTGGCGGCATCCTGGTTTAGGCCGAGCTGGCTGATTTGCGAACGCAGGCTAAACATGAAATACAGAGAACCGGCGACATAGGCGGCTGCCAGCAACAACAGGATCCACTTCCCCGCCCCGCCTGGATGCTCAGTGACAACTTCAACTACCTGCTCGTTATCGTCGGGCATAGAGTTCTCCGTGATTTTTGATTATTGGATGTTGCCTTATTGTTGTGCAGCAAGGAGGTTGTGTCAATCACCAGTAATTAGATGCAGGTCGAGATATAACTCACTGCTTATGCATGGAAGGACGCTGAAAAGCAAGGATTTCACAACTTGACCCGGTGCAACCTGAGCGAGTTTGTGATCACGGATACGGAACTGAAGCTCATTGCCGCAGCCGCCAGAATTGGACTGAGGAGCAATCCAAACACCGGATAAAGGGCCCCGGCGGCGATCGGCACGCCGACAGAATTGTAGATGAACGCGAAGAAGAGATTCTGACGTATGTTGCGCATGGTCGCGCGGCTTAGCTTGCGGGCCCGCACAATTCCGGCGAGGTCGCCCCCGAGCAGGGTGATACCACTGCTCTCCATGGCTACGTCGGTACCGGTGCCCATGGCGATTCCAACATCCGCCTGTGCCAGCGCGGGAGCATCATTCGTACCATCGCCGGCCATGGCGACGATTCGGCCACCTCGTTGCAAACTTTGTACGACTCCGGCCTTGGCGCCGGGCAAGACTTCGGCCTCGAACTCGTCAATTGCCAGCGCGGCCGCGACAGCCTTGGCAGTCGCACGATTGTCGCCGGTCAACATGACAATGCGCAGGCCCTCGGCCTCTAAAGCCTGAATGGCTTGCGCGGTTGTTGCTTTCATGGGGTCGGCGATGCCGATTAGCCCGGCAAACCGGCCGTCAATGGCGACAAAGATTGCGGTCTGCCCTTCGCGGCGCAGCTCACTGACTTTGTTCGCCAATTCGTCGAGGGCGACTCGGCTCTGGCGGAGCAGAGCTTCTGTTCCCGCAATGACGGTCTTGCCCTCGACCACTCCGGTAACCCCCAGCCCCGTCAACGACTCAAAGTTTTTCACATCCGAGAGTGGCCGTTGGCGTTCTTTTGCCAGCGCCACGATTGCCGCTGCCAATGGATGCTCACTGGCGCGTTCCAGACTCGCCACGAAGCGGACGAGTTCGGGCTCCTCTTGCCCGGTAGAGGTAACGACCGAAACAACGCGAGGCTTGCCTTCCGTCAATGTACCGGTCTTATCCACAACAAGGGTATCCACTTTTTCCATGATTTCCAGGGCTTCGGCGTTCTTGACCAGGACCCCCGCGTGCGCGCCCCGTCCGGTCCCAACCATGATGGCCATTGGAGTAGCAAGCCCCAGCGCGCAGGGACAGGCGATGATCAACACTGCTACAGCATTGACCAGGGCATGCGCCAGCCGGGGCTGGGGTCCAAACAAACTCCACGCAACGAAGGTCAGGCCGGCAATTCCAATTACGGCGGGAACAAACCATGCTGAGACCCGATCCGTCAGCCGCTGAATGGGCGCCCGGCTGCGTTGAGCCTCACTGACCATTTGGACAATCTGGGCCAGCAGCATCTCACTGCCTACGCGCTCGGCCTGCATGATTAACGAACCGGTTCCGTTGACCGTTGCTCCAATCAGTTTGCTGCCAGACTTTTTTTCGACTGGCACAGACTCGCCGGTGATCATGGATTCATCCACTGCGCTCGCGCCTTCGGTGACGAAGCCATCCACGGGGACCTTTTCGCCGGGGCGAACGCGCAAGCGGTCGCCAGGTTGTACTTCTTCGAGAGGAATGTCCATCTCATTGCCGGCGCGCAGAACTCGCGCCGTCTTGGGAGCGAGATCCAGCAAGGCGCGGATTGCCGCACTGGTGCGGCCGCGAGCCCGTAGTTCAAGCACCTGGCCCAAGAGCACCAAGGTGACGATCGCGGCAGAGGCTTCAAAGTAGACCGGGGGGTTGCCATTCATGTCCCGGAACGAGGGAGGGAAAGCCTGCGGGAACAGAGTTGCGGCCAGGCTGAAGAAATAGGCTACGCCTGTTCCCATCGCGATGAGAGTGAACATATTGGTTGAGCGATTGACGATAGACGCCCAACCCCGCTGAAAAAAGGGCGCTCCGCCCCAAAGGACGATTGGGGTTGCTATCAGCAACTCTATCCAGTTCAGCCCGCCGTGCGACAGCGCGCGTTGCTCAGGTATGCCCGGCAGCATCCCGGCCATTGCGACCGCGAGCAGCGGCAGGGTGAGCGCAGCGCTGATCCCGAAGCGGCGAGTCATGCCGCGTAGTTCGGGATTGTCCGTCTGGGCCGCTCTCACTGCTCGCGGTTCTAAAGCCATGCCGCAAATGGGACATGATCCGGGGGCAGGACGAACGATCTCCGGATGCATCGGGCAGGTGTATTCCGTAGTGAGTGCAGCGAAGGACAACTCGGGCTCAAGCGCCATGCCGCAGCTCGGGCAGGGGCCCGGCTGGTTGCTTCGAACCTCAGGGCACATCGGGCAGACGTAATTTGGGGTTGCCAGCGATGTAGCTCGCTTCGCCGGTCCCGCTTGTGGTGCCAAAATCACGCCCGGCTTTATCGCTGCAGGCATGCCCAGGGTCACGAGCCCGGCTGGGGCCTTCTTTGCCGGATTCAGATATTTCTCAGGGTCAGCTCTGAATTTCTCGGCACAGCCGCTGCAGCAGAAGTAGTAATCCTTACCACCGTGGGGCGTGGCATGCCGTGCCGTCGAGGGATTCACGGTCATCCCGCAAACGGGGTCTTTAGCCAGGGCAGCAGGTTCTGGAATATTGGGCACTGTTCTGTCCGATTCGCGACCGCCAGGCCAAATGAGACCCAGACCGGTCCCGGCAGATTAGATTCCATCGTAGTTCTTTCGATCCTGGTTCTTTCGATCCTGCTTCTTTCGATCCTGCTCGGCCTCGGCTTAGGCAATGATGTATCTTTAACCAGAGGATTGATCAATGACGCAGATGGAAGTGGCTTACCGGTACGGCAAGGTTCCCGAAGAAGCCAGCAGGCGGGCGCTCGATGGCCTGCGGGAGGTTTACGGGGTACGCCGCGTAACGTTCAACGAGCAAGAAAAAACTGTGCGAGTGGAGTTTGACGCATCGCGATTCAAGGAACCGGCGATTGCCGGGTTACTGCGCCGCGCCGGCTTAGACCTTGTGGAAAAATTAGTACTGGCCTAGTCACCGAAGGATAAGTGTGACCGGGGGTTTTGAGCCGAATTCTTCGAAGCGAGGGAGGGCCACCAAAGAGGGCGAAAAGCAAGGGGCGCTCAAGAAAACCTCTGGCCGAAGTTATTCTCAGGAACGCCCCGTTGCGCGCCACTTCGTCTGTATTGGATTTAGCATCCGCTATGCCAAATTGTAAGTTCGTGAAAACTCAGGCTAGGAGAGTTACCGGGAGTGAGTAGGAATTGCCCCCTACGCGGCAAGATTTACTTTCCTTAGAAAAAACCCCGCCAAATTACAGATAAAAACCTGAGAAACAAAATCGGATCCTCAGGGTTTGACCTTCGAGTACGCAACGCTGACGCACGATCAGGGAATTAATGCATATGCCAAAGAAGATCATCCACTTGCTGTTGATTCTGGGAACAGCGGCCTTGCTGCTGCCGCTATGTTCAGCCGTGGGTCAAACCACAAACTCAACCAGTGCCCCTGTCGCCGGTCCCGGGGTGGTAGACCCTGGCCATTCGGGAGTGAACGAAGTAGACAACCGGTTGGAGAACCAAAAAGACCGCATTCAGCAGGGCGTGAACAATGGCACACTCGATAGCCAGCAAGCACACCGCCTGGCACGCAACGACCAGCGGATTGCGAACCAGGAGAAGCGGGACATGGCTGCCAACGGGGGACATCTGACCCGCGGCGAGCAGAAGCAGCTTAATCGTGAACTGAACCACAACAACCGCAAGATCTACAGGGAAAAACACTAATATCTGTCGCGAAACGCTCGTGTGGCAGTTGCGGCCGCGGGTTATCTGCGGCTTTTTTGTTGCCGTGCGTGTGCCGGCTGTCATAGATCGCGCAGAGGTAGAATGTTGTACTGGTTAGGGACGAATCTGAAATGTGTCTGGCAATCCCAGGAAAGATCCTTGAGATTCAGGAGCAAGCCGGGCTACGCACGGGGCGCGTGGAGTTCGGTGGAATCGTGCGTCAGGTAGCGTTGAGCTTCGTCCCCGAAGCGCAGGTGGGTGACTACGTGATGGTACATGTCGGATTTGCCATCAGCCGCGTGGACGCCGCGGAGGCTGAACGAACCTATAAGCTTCTGCAAGAGATTGGAGCAGTGCAGCAAGAGCTCGCTCTGCCTGACGCTTGAGAGGTTTTTGATTACGTGTGACCCAGCACGGCGTTTTCCTTCCCGGGTGACAGTAATCACAGAGGAGGGTTGCATTGCCAATTAAGCTCAGTGGTGAGAGCATTTCCTCGATCGGACCTCTAAGTCAGCCTGGCCGGGTATGAAATACCTCGACGAATATCGCGACGCTGGGATTGCGCGGGCGTTGGCAGCGGAGATTGCCTTGAAGGCCACCCGGTCCTGGGTGCTCATGGAGATTTGCGGCGGGCAAACCCACACCATCATGCGCTACGGAATTGACGAACTGCTGCCGCGTGGTCTCGAGTTGGTGCACGGACCGGGATGCCCGGTTTGCGTTACGCCCCTCGAAACGATCGATAGGGCGATTGAGCTCGCGTCACGTCCGGAAGTGATCGTGGTTTCCTATGGGGACATGCTACGGGTTCCCGGGTCACGGTCCGATCTTTTCCGGGCAAAAGCTCAGGGCGGGGATGTACGGCTGGCATACTCGCCGATGGAAGCGGTGAAAATTGCGCGATGCAATCCAGACCGGAGGATTGTGTTTCTCGCCATTGGTTTTGAAACCACGGCCCCTGCCAATGCCATGGCGGTTTGGCAGGCGAGACGGGAGGATCTCACAAATTTCTCCATGCTCGTTTCCCATGTGCTGGTTCCGCCTGCCATTCGCGCACTGATGCTTTCGGAGGGCAATCGAGTGCAGGGGTTTATCGCGCCTGGTCACGTGTGCACAATTATGGGTTACAGAGAATACGAGGACCTGGTGCGCGATTTTCGGATCCCGATTGTGGTCGGTGGATTCGAACCAGTGGATCTACTGCAAGCCATTCTGATGCTGGTCCGACAGCTGGAAACGGGTAAAGCGAAGATCGAAAACCAGTATGTGCGCTCAGTGAGCTATCAGGGGAATCCTCTGGCGCGGCAAATCATGGACCAAGTGTTCGAGATAGCCGACCAGAAGTGGCGCGGCATTGGCGAGATTCCGCGCAGCGGCCTGCGGTTGAAGAATCAGTTTGCCGCCTACGATGCGAATCGAATTTTCGACCTCGGGAATCTCACAGTAAGCGAACCAGCCGAGTGCATCAGCGCACAAATCCTTCAGGGGCTGAAAAAGCCGACGCAATGCGCTGCGTTCGGGATGCGCTGCACCCCGGAGAATCCTTTGGGCGCACCGATGGTCTCTGCTGAGGGGGCGTGCGCTGCCTATTATCACTATCGCCGCCATGTCAGGGAATCCGGAGTGGAATCGCATGCCAGCTAAACCGATCACGGAGCTCGACTGCCCAGTACTGTTTCCAGCGAATGACAGGATTCAGCTGGGGCACGGCAGCGGCGGCAAGCTAAGTGCGGACCTCATTCGCGAAGTGTTCCTTCCCTGCCTGGGCAATCCGGTGCTTTCGCGCCTTGATGACCAGGCAACGGTGGAGATCAATGGGCAAAGGCTCGCTTTTACCACGGACTCCTTTGTGGTGAAGCCGCTGTTTTTTCCGGGCGGAGACATTGGTTCTCTCGCCGTGCATGGGACCGTGAACGACCTGGCTGTGGGCGGAGCCACTCCGCTGTTCCTGAGCGCGGGGTTCATTATTGAGGAAGGCTTCTCGATGGAGGAACTGCGGCGCGTGGCCGATTCCATGCAGCGTGCGGCAGCCACTGCAGGCGTACAGATCGTTACGGGCGATACGAAAGTTGTCGAGAGGGGCAAGGGTGACGGGCTTTTTGTTAATACAACGGGGATCGGCACTGTGCCTGCGGGTCTCGAGCTTTCCGCCGACCGTGCGCGGCCAGGCGACAAGGTATTGCTGAGCGGTTCGATCGGCGAGCATGGCATTGCAATTCTGGCGCAACGCGAAGGCCTGGAGTTCGAAAGCGCGATAGAGAGTGATAGCGCGGCGCTCCACGGATTGATAAGCGAGATGCTTCAGGCCACTCGAGAAATCCGCTGCATGAGGGACCCAACACGAGGAGGAGTCTCGAGCACGTTGAATGAAATTGCGCGCCAGTCGCACGTTGGAATTGAGCTGGAAGAGTCGGCGATTCCTGTGCGCGAGGAAGTCCGTGGAGCGTGCGAACTGCTCGGCTTGGATCCGTTGTATGTGGCGAATGAGGGCAAGCTCATCGCGGTCGCTGCACCTGCAGCTGCGCGGGTTCTGTTGCAGGCCATGCGGCGTCATCCGCTGGGGTCAAACGCACAAATCGTCGGGACTGTGCTGGAGCAACGTTCCGGACTTGTGACCATGCGTACGCCGTTGGGCACGACGCGGATCGTGGACATGCTCGCGGGCGATCAATTGCCGCGAATCTGCTGAGGCAGTTATGCACGAACTGGGAATCGCGAAGGCGGTGCTCAAAGCGGTGCAAACCGAGATGCTGCGTTATCCGGAAGCTTCTCCCGCTAAAGTTTGCGTGCGCCTTGGACGGATGACGGCGATTGACGAGCAGGCCCTGCGTTTCTGCTTTGAGGCGGTCGTCCGCGACACTAACCTGGATGGTCTTGAACTCGTAATCGAGCTGTGTCCCCTGCGCTATCACTGCCGGAAGTGTGGGCTTGATTTTGAGGTGGAGAATCCGATCTTTGAATGCCCTGGGTGCGCGAGTAAGGAGATTGCATGCGTTGGAGGAGATGAGCTGGAGCTGGCATACCTGGAGATAGAAGAACATGAAAAGAGTGCGGTTGGAGCGCAAAGTACTCAGTGAAAATGATCGGATCGCAGCCGAATTGCGCGCCAGATTCCACGAATATGGCGTCCTATGCCTCAACCTGATCAGTTCGCCGGGTTCGGGCAAGACGAGCCTGCTGGAGCGCACGCTGGAAAGCCTGTCGCGAAACGACCGCGTCGCGGTCCTGACAGGCGACATTCAAACGGAAAATGACGCGGCGCGGCTGCGGCGGTTCCACTTCCCGGTAAAGCAGATCACGACCGGTGGAACCTGCCATCTGGACGCAGGCATGATCGAACGCCACATTGCGGATTGGCGGCTGGAAACCTTGGATCTTCTATTGATTGAGAATGTGGGGAACCTGGTGTGCCCCGCGAGCTACGACCTGGGCGAGGCGGCCAAGATCGTGTTGCTGAGCGTGACGGAAGGAGAAGACAAGCCGCTGAAGTATCCCTCAATATTTTTCAAGTCCGAGCTGCTCATATTGACGAAAACCGATCTGCTTCCTTATGTGCCGTTTGATCTTGAAGCCGCGGCCGACAACGCCCGGCGCGTCCACCCTGGAATAGAAATTGTGAAGGTATCGTGTTTGACCGGGAAGGGATTGCATGAGTGGCTGATGTGGCTGGAGCAACATCGCCGGGTGGTCAAGTCACGCCTCGTGGCATGACGATGGAAGTTCGCCGCCAAATCGAAGTTTCGGGCATTGTGCAGGGAGTGGGTTTTCGTCCTTATATCTACCGGCTTGCCACCGGACGGCATTTGAGCGGCACCATTTGCAACACTGCGGCCGGGGTCACGATTGAAGTGCAGGGGCCAATGGAGATGGTCCAGGATTTCGTGGAGCACCTGCCGGCCGAGGCGCCTCCGCTGTCGCGAATTACGGGCTTTGCCGTACGAGACGTGGCTTGCAATGGGGAAGCTGGGTTTCGAATCATCCGGAGCGAGGCCCGCGAAGAGATTGCCACGCTGATTTCTCCTGATGTGGCCATTTGTCCCGACTGTCTGCGCGAACTGTTTGATCCGACGGACCGGCGTTACCTCTATCCTTTTATCAACTGCACCAACTGCGGGCCACGCTTCACTATCTTGCGAAGTATCCCGTATGACCGGCCGAGGACTTCGATGGCGGATTTTGCGATGTGTCCGGTCTGTCGGGCGGAGTACGAAGACCCGCTGAATCGGAGGTTTCATGCCCAGCCCAATGCATGCTGGGATTGTGGCCCAAGAGTGCAGCTATGGGATAAATGTGGACGACGTATTTCTTGCGTGGATCCGATAGCGGAAGCAGCGTCTGCGCTGAAGGCCGGGTTGGTCGTCGCAGTGAAAGGACTCGGGGGCTTTCATCTGGCGGTGGACGCGAGCAATAAGGCAGCGGTCGTACGCCTGCGGGAACGAAAGCACCGGGTAGAGAAGCCGTTTGCCATTATGGTTGCGTGTCTCGCGGCGGCAGAAAGCATGTGCGAGATAGACGGTGTTGCACGGGCTGTGCTGGAGTCGTGGCAGCAGCCCATTGTGCTTCTGCGGAAGAAGAAAGGATGTTTTATTCCGGAGCAAGTTGCACCCCTCAATTGCGACTTGGGCGTATTTCTCCCTTACACGCCGCTTCATCATCTGCTGCTGCGGCAGGGAGGCTTTCAGGCACTGGTAATGACGAGCGGTAATCTGAATGAGGAACCGATCGCCCTTGAGAATCAGGAGGCGGTAGAAAGGCTAAGCGGGCTTGCGGATTATTTCCTGCTCCATGATCGCGAGATCCTGCTGCGCTGCGATGACTCGGTGGTGCGGGTTATCAGCGGAACCACGCGGCAAGTGCGGCGCTCGCGCGGTTTTGTGCCGGCGCCAGTTTTGTTGAGATACGAACAGCCGGCGGTGCTCGCGGTGGGCGGGGAGTTGAAAAATACGATCTGCCTGACGAAGGGCAAGAACGCATTTTTGAGCCAGCATATCGGCGGTCTGGAGAATGCAGGGAGTTACGCTTTCTTCCAAAAAGCCATCGAGCACCTCGAACGAGTTCTGGAGATTCGGCCGGCGATCATTGCCCATGATTTGCATCCTGACTACTTTTCGACAAAGTGGGCATTGCAGCAGCGCGGAGTTCAGTTGGCCGGAGTGCAGCACCACCATGCGCACATCGCAAGCTGCATGGCGGAGAATCACCTGGAAGGAAGCGTAATCGGCTTCGCGATGGATGGAACGGGTTATGGCAGCGACGGGCACATCTGGGGCGGCGAGGTCCTGATTGCCGGTTATGAAGAGGTTGAGCGGGCCGCGCATTTCGAATATGTCCCCATGCCGGGAGGCACTGCCCCCATTCGCGAACCGTGGCGCATGGCGATGAGTTATCTTGCACACCACTGGGGCCGGGACTTTCTGCAGCTGAATATTCCATTTGTTGAGGGCCTTGATCCGTCAAAAGTCGCCATTCTTTTGCAGATAATGGAGCAGAAGATCAATTCGCCGCTGACTTCAAGTTGTGGGCGGCTGTTCGATGCGGTGGCCGCGTTGATTGGAGTGCGCCAACAGGTAAACTACGAAGCGCAGGCGGCGATTGAACTGGAAATGGCAATCTCAGAGTCAGGGAGCAGGAGCTATCCGTTTGAGCTTGTGCCTGACGGCAATCATTGGATCATCAGCACTCGCGCTTTGTTTGAAGAAATTGTGGATGATCTGAAGAACAAGTCGGCTATTTCGGAAATCAGCCAACGTTTCCACAATGGGCTGATTAACGCGTTTGTACGGATCGCCGGATTGCTGCGAGATCGAACAACTCTCAATCGAGTTTGCCTGAGTGGTGGCACATTTCACAATGTGTATCTGTCGAGCCGGCTGGAATCGCGGCTCGCTGAGGCCGGCTTTGAGGTGTTTCCTCATCATCAAGTGCCTGCCGGCGACGGCGGGTTATGCCTCGGGCAAGCGATGGTGGCCGCGGCCAGAGATTCGGCTTGCGGTTCGAGGTAACTGGTCAAGGGCAAACGCCCCCGCCGCTTGCCTTAACTTTTTCGGCGATTTCGCGGGCAACGTTGTCTGCGGCGTCTTTCACGTGAGAAGAGATATCTGTACCCAGCTCGAACTGTTTTGCTTCGATGCCGTATACCTGCAGACGCTGGGGCAGGCGATGCATGACGCGCGCGAGCTCGATCGCCTCGGCGAGGCCAAATCCGTGAGTTGAGGCTGCTCGGCTCAGTTCGATTTTCTGGCGAGCATCAAACAAGTGGACTGTGCCGGACGGAGCGCCAGTTACGACTGCGTCCACGACAATGACTTGATCGGCACCATCCCAAGCTGCGATGAGGCCCAGGAGTTCGCCCGGATGGGTTTTGACTTCGATGCCTAGCTTCTGAAGTTTCTCGGCAACCAGCAGTCCTACGCCATCATCGCCACGGTCTTTGTTTCCACAGCAAATAATCCGCATGGCTCAAACGGCGCCGGCTTTCTCGATTGTCACCTTTAAGAAGTGGGTGGCGCACGAGATGCAGGGATCATAATTGCGAATGGTCTGCTCGCACTTCCATGTAGCTTCCTCCAGAGGCCAGGCTGCAACGCGAGCCGCATATTCGCGAAGGTCGTCCTCAATTCTCTTCTGGTTTTGTGAGGTGGGCGGGATGATCTTGGCTGCGAGGATTAATCCTTTTTCGTCGAGGGCATAGCGATGATAAAGCATGCCGCGAGGGGCTTCGGTGATCGCCTGCCCTACTCCTGCCTGATTGGGCGCCCCCACGCGCGGAACCCCGGGCGGTTCGTACTCGCGAATGATGCGTAACGCCTCGGCGCAGGCAAAAACGATTTCGACTGCGCGCACCACAATGCTTCGAAATGGATTTCGTACCGGCGGCCTGAGATTTGCCTGCGTTGCCGCTTCCTGCCCAATTTTGGGCAGCTTGTCAAAGTTGAGGTTGAAGCGCGCCAGGGGCCCTACCAGGTAAGAGCCTTTCCCCCGGATGACTGAGTGCAGGGCATTCGAGTGTTTCACGTGCAGCTCGACAAAACGGTCTTCGTATTCCGCTGCGTCAATATCCAAACCAGTATTCGAGACAAGCCGGCCCTCATTGAAGGGATATTCATCGGGATGCCGGAGCGCTACGAATTCATAGTCCTGCTCGAAGTCAGGAAACTCCAGGGTGGAGGTCCAGCGCACAGTTTCAAGAGAAGCCTCCAAAGCCCAGTTGAGATCGTCAACGAGGTCGCGGAGTTGGAGCTTAGAAGGGACCTTATAGAATCCCCCGACCGCGGCCGAGATAGGATGAATTTCCCGGCCCCCGAGAAGAGTCACGATGCGATTGCCAATCTTTTTCAGGCGCAGGGCCCGCTCGACGACAGAGCGATGATCGTGAGCCATTGCAATCGCGTCGGGATAGCCAAGAAAATCTGGCGCGTGGAGCATATAGACATGCAGTGTGTGGCTCTCAATCCACTCGCCGCAATAAAAAAGACGGCGGAGCAAGCGCACGGCGGGATCTACATGAATGGCCAAGGCTCGTTCGATGGCGTGCACCGCGCTCATTTGATAAGCGATGGGGCAGATGCCGCAGATGCGCGCGGTGATATCAGGCGCTTCGGAAAAGTGGCGGCCGCGCAAAAAGGCCTCAAAAAAACGCGGTGGTTCATAGATCTTAAGCTTCACGTCCGCCACGCGGTCTCCGACCAGCTTGATATAGAGCGATCCCTCTCCCTCGACGCGCGCCAAGGTGTCAACGCGAATGGTTCTTTTTGCCGGTTCGCTCATTTTCGCTCGCACTCCTCGCTGGCCTTGCGGAACTGCCAGGCCCAGGCGTTGAAGCCGCGGAAGCCACGCGAAATCTGGTCGTCGGTCTGGCCCAAAATCCGGAACTGGCTGGTAAGCGCTGTGGTGTTCGGAGTCTCCATCGGTCCGTAACAACCGTAGCAGCCGCGGTCGTAACTGGGGCAGAGCGCTCCGCAGCCGGCCTGAGTAACGGGTCCGAAACAAGCGACTCCGCGAGCCACCGCGATACAGACATTTGCCTTCCGCTTGCACTCGATACAGACGCTGTATGCGGGGACGTTCGGCTTTCGCCCGGCGAGGGTCGCGGAAATGAGTTCGATCAACTGATGCTTGTTAATGGGGCAGCCGCGTAACTCAAAATCCACCGAAACATGTTCGGCGATGGGAGTCGAGGACCTCAATGTGCTGATGTACTGAGGGGTGGCATAGACGATGCGAATGAACTCGTCCACATCCTTCCAGTTTCGCAGCGCCTGAATGCCCCCGGAAGTAGCGCAAGCCCCGATTGTGATCAGGGTCTTGCACTTTCTTCGTATTTCCTGGATGCGCTGGGCGTCTTCATGAGTGGTGATGGAACCTTCAACCAGCGCAATGTCATACGGTCCCTTGCCCATGGCGCGCGTGACCTCAGGAAAATAGAGGATTTCAACGGCGCCGGCGACGCCAAGCAAATCATCTTCTGCGTCCAGCAGGCTCAACTGGCAACCATCGCAGGAGGCGAATTTGAAAACTGCGACCTTCGGTTTGTGCGGCGCTTCAGAGCTCATATTTATCCAGCAAGGGCCGGACCAGGGGATAGGGGAAAACCGGCCCGTCTTTGCAAATGAAATGCGGCCCATACTGGCAATGGCCGCAGAACCCGACTGCACACTTCATATTGCGCTCCATCGAAAGGTAAATGTCTTCCGGCGAGAGTCCCTGCGTTTCCAGGTCGCGGATGACAAAGCGCATCATGATCTCAGGCCCGCAAACCATCGCAATCGAGCGACGGGGCAGGCGAGCATACTTGAATAACGTAGTAACCACCCCGACGTGGCCACGCCAGCCTAATCCGCCATAATCCACGGTGACCAGAACCTGTGTATCAGGCTGGCGTGCCCATGCGGCCAACTCCTTGCGGTAAAGCAGGTCACGCGGACTGCGCGAGCCGTACAAGACAATAAGCCGCCCGAAGTCCTGGCGATGCTGCAAAACGTGGTAGATCACCGGGCGCAGCGGTGCGAGACCGATTCCCCCGGCCAGCAAAAGCAAATCCCTGCCGCGAGCAGCCTCGATTGGCCATCCCGTCCCGAACGGGCCGCGAACTCCGATTGCGTTGCCGACCGTGCTGTTCACCAATTTGTGAGTGGCCTGGCCAACGGAGCGCACGGTGTACACCAATTGGTCATGCTGTGCCGGGTCGCCGCTGATCGAAATAGGCAGCTCTCCCACCCCAAACACCCACAACATGCTGAATTGTCCAGGTTGAAACGATTCGCCGTGATGGCCACGGTCCCGTTCGAGGGTCAAAGTAAACGTGTCCGGCGTTTCCTTAACCAATTGCCTGACTACGGAAGGCACGGGCAGCATCGGATTAGCTAAGACGGCCATGGTGATCACCGCACCGCGTAGACATCGAGCAACTGGAGACGGGTGGTTTCCAGGCGCTGTTCGATAATCTGCGCGAAGCGTTTTAGTATCTCGTATCCCAAATCGTGGTTCTGCTCGCATTTATCCCGCAAGCATTTACCATCAAGCGCGATCGCCCGGATCATCTCGACGGCATGGGCATGGAATTTCCATTGGTAGGGAGGCAGCAGCCAGGACCAGCCCAATATTTCTCCTTCGCCGAGTGTGGAGACGATGATTGGTTTGTGCTGTGGCGCAGCGACTTCCAGCGCCACTTTTCCGGCACGAAGCAGATAGAAGGTGTTGGCCTCTCCACCCTCTCTAAAGATGTAATCGCCAGCGTCGAATCGCACATTGGAGGCGCACCCAATGAGAAGTTGCGTGTAATACGACTCAAGACCGGCGAAGAAAGGGTGTTCGCTGATAATGCGCTCAAGAGTTTCCATGGCTTCCTGTCTCCCGAATCGCTTGTACCTCTTCGGTGATGTCAATGCCCACGGGGCACCAGGTGATGCAGCGTCCGCAGCCCACGCATCCCGAAGAACCGAACTGGTCAACCCATGAAGCGAGTTTGTGAGTCATCCATTGTCTGTACCGGGCTTTGCTCGATGACCGCACGTTGCCGCCGTGGATATAGGAAAAGCCCAGAGTGAAGCATGAATCCCATCGCCGCCAGCGCTCCGCGTGGTCGCCGCTTACGTCCGTGACGTCTTCGACCGTGGTGCAGAAACAGGTAGGACAAACCATTGTGCAATTGGCGCATGTAAGACAACGGTTGGCGACCTGGTCCCAGCGCGGGTGCTCGAAGTTCTGATAGAGAAGTTCCTTGATGCCGCTGGTATCCAGCTTTCGTACCTGCTGGCTGGCAGCGGTTTGGATCGCGTCTTCCGCCTCTTGCGAGTCCTGCTCGTCGGCTGGAGTGGTCTCGAGTTCGTTTAGCATTTCTGCACCGCGATCGCTTCCTGCTTGAGCCACGAGACGATGGCGGCCCGGTTCTACAAGCTCGGTGAGAGCGATGTCAAAGTTGGCCTGCACTTTTGGTCCCGTTCCCATGGAGGCACAGAAACAGGTGGGGGCAGCCTGGGTACAGTTGACCGCTACAATGAACACGTTCTCGCGCAGGCCCACGTAGGTCGGGTCGCGGTAGTTGTCGCCGGTGAGAACCCGATCCTGGGCCGCGATTGCGGCCAGTTCGCAAGCCCGCACGCCAAGAAACGCGAAAGGCTTGCCTCTTTTTTCATTGTTGAGAATGCGAAAGGTGTTGCCATCCCGTTCTGCTGTCCACAACTTCACCTCGGCGGGATGCAGGTACTTCTTCCAACTCTGCGGGCCGACGTTGTATCCGAAGATGGCTTGGTCGTCGCGTTGCTTTAGCCGGTAATGGCCTGGCCCCTGTTCATCGGTCCATCCCGCAGGCAACTGTGCAGCGGAGTCGATCTCATCATAGATAATGGCGCCGTCGCGCACCGCAGGCCCGATGATCCGGTAACCCCGGCGCGACAGCGCTTCGAGTAGCTGCTGGAGCCGTTTTGCTTCGAGGATTCGCGGTTGCTGGGCCAACCTGATCTCCCTGCACTTCGCCCCGCACCCATTCTAGTCAGGCGCGTTACAACTTCCAGACCGGGCTGAACCCTATTCTACTTGCGCTCGAAGTATTTATCTCTAACACTTTGCCCGGCGGCCGTCGAAAGAGATCTACTTCTCATTAATGCAGTAATTGCCCAACTCATCGCTAGGTGTCTCAGCGCCGTGATCCTTGAGATAAATCCTGACGTTGGAGCATTCATACACTCCGCGGTTCTTGGGCAGGCGCACCATAACGTACTCCCCCGGCTTGAGCAGCGCGCAGCCGATGAAGTCCTTGTTGCATTGCAGCTCTATGGGAGCTTTGTCGCCTTTGGCCGTGATAATGACAACGCCATTATTCACCTCGGCGCTTTTGACGGTGATGGTTTCCTGCTGGTCCTGGGCGCGGACGCCAACAGTGCTGCACAGCAGCACAATGAGAGCCGCCAGGACAATGCGGAAAATAGACTTGGTATTCACAATGCCCCCTTTCCTGCTGGCCGCGCGACAAGCCTCTCAAACGCGGAGATGAACATCCCAATCCCGATCCACGACCAACTCCGGATGCATGCGCCGGAACGTTTCCGTCACGTGACAGTCCCAGCAAACAGGTTGGTAAGTGGCGAAAATCTCGTGAAGTTGCTCGGGGTGAAATTCTTTCCATTCGGTGGTCTTGCGATCGGCATCCATCAAAGCGGGTGGATGGTCACGACGCAGGTGGCCAAATTGCTTATTGCAAAGCGCGCAGTTTTTTCCTTCGTACCAGTCAGACACAATATTCCAGACCAGGCAGTTTTCGGGGTCAGCCTCAATCTGCTGCAAACACTCCTGGCCACAGTCATGGCGCTCTGGCCAGCGCGAGCACTGATCCAGCCGCAGCCGCGGCTCGCCCCATAGGCAGCTCGCGGCCGCTTTTGTGGCGGCAACCGAGACTGCCGCGGTTTGCTGGTTCTCCGGGCAAGTAATGAGACGCTTGCCCCGATAATTGAAGTAGGTCTGGATCGCTGGAGTGGCCCGGAACAGAACAATCCCGGCGAGAACCACGAGAACAGCGATACCAAGAAGGAGTGGCGTAATCATGCCTCACCTCCTGCGATGTTCCCGACATGGAATCACTGGAGAGCCCATCGGGAAGATAATTTTTGCGTATTAATCATCGGCCTTTTGGCGCAAGCATTGCGGTGTCCCCAATCACTGGCCGGCGTGATCGAAACCACATAAGAACCGCTTGACTTTGCGAGCACCCGATGCGGGAAGGTGATCGTGATCACTGCAACTCCAGAGCAGTGACAACTACAAGATTAATTAGGAGTGGTTTGGCGTGGTACCGCCCTCCGCAAGCTCGACCGAGATGAACAGACCGAGATAAACAAGGGAGGCGCAAATGTCACTTACGACGCTCAAACAGTTTCTTGACAGCAGGCAGGTCAGGTACGTTGTCATATCCCATTCCCTGGCATATACGGCGCAGGGCATCGCAGCGCTCGCACACGTTTCCGGCAAGGAACTGGCCAAGACGGTGATGATCAAAATTGACGGGACGCTGGCGATGGCAGTGGTTCCCGCATCCCGCCATGTCGATCTGGCAATGCTGAAGTCAGCCGCCGGCGCGCAATTGGTTGAGCTGGCATCGGAGAAAGACTTCAGAGGCCGTTTCCCTGATTGCGAAACCGGCGCCATGCCGCCGTTTGGGAATCTTTACGGTATGCCGGTCTTCGCCGATGTGAGTCTGGCGCAAGACCAGGAGATCGCATTCAATGCCGGCTCCCATCGCGAGCTGGTGCGGTTGGCGTGGGTGGATTTCGAGCGACTGGCCATCCCAACGATGGCCAGGTTCGCAACTGGACGGACGACGGCGCGCGCAGCGTAGCTTCCAGCACTGCGGATTGCGTCAGGAGGAGTTATGGAATTGATTGTCAGTTCTGAAGAGGCGAGGCTTTTGATAGAAGTGCTGGAGGAACGGCACCGCGAGCTCTTGCGGGAGCTTTCCCGCACAAAACATCACGAGTTCAAGATCGTCTTGCACAAGAACGAGATGTTGCTGGAGTCGGTAATCAACAAGCTTAGAGTTTCGGAACCCGTCCACACCGGTGGCGAAGTTCTCATTTAGGAAACTGAACAAACCGTGTTCTGAGGAGGCAAGTATGATTCGCAGCGCAATCGCAACATGGAAAGGAGGGCCCGGCGCTGGAGAGGGCGTGGTTTCGACTTCCAGCGGCGTGATTTCTAATGCTCTCTATTCGTTTGGTTCGAGCAATGGAAATGAGCCGTGCACCAGCCCATCCGAAATGCTGGCCGCGGCCGTAGCCTCCTGCGTGTCACTCATGGTAGCGCAGGAGATGGCAAGGGAAAGACTGAGACCAGAAGACGTCAGGACCGAGTCGGTGCTTACGCTGGAGGAAAAAAGAGGACGCTGGAAAATCACCGCAATTGAATTGAACGTGAGCGCCCATGTTCCGGAACCCGAGACGGAGAAGTTTCTGGAAGCGAGCAGGAAAGCCAAGGCGAAGTGCCCCATTTCGCGTGCGCTGAAGGTGCCCGTCAAAATGACGACCCGTGCGCTCGCGCCGGAAGTAGCGGTGGCGGCTTGAAATCGATGCTGGCTCCCAGATTTTTGGAGGTCGTTTCATGGCATACATAATTACCGAAGGATGCACCAAAGATGCTGCCTGCGTAGACGTCTGCCCTGTAGATTGCATTCATCCCCGCAAAGACGAAGAGGGCTTTGAAAAAGAGGAGATGCTCTACGTCGATCCCACGGCGTGCATTGATTGTGGCGCCTGTGTCCCGGGTTGTCCCGCGTCCACGATTTATGCGGCGGAGGATGTACCTGAACACTTGAAGGGATATATCGAGCGCAATGCTGCTTATTTCGCGGTAGCGCACTAACGGAAAATGCAGCCGCCGCCTAAACACGGCAGGTGGCGTTTCAACCACGCCAAGGAGCTTTGTACAGCTCCGAGGATTCTGGCTGCATTGGACGGACAGAGGTTCTGATGACCGGTTTACTTCACCATCGAACATGGCGCGAACACTATTTCCATGCCCATCCCTTACATGGCGTCTCCACTCTGGTCACCAGCATCGTTCTATCAGTGCTGCTGATCCTGGTGATATTTCTGATGCTCGTCCCAGCGGCAAAATAGAAATGGTGATCAGCGCTCAATCACTCTCCGAATCCGATCGAAGGCCCAATCAATCTCTTCCCGCTCAATCATAAGCGGCGGCGCGATGCGAATCACGCGGTCGTGAGTCTCCTTGCACAGGATCCCTTCTTCTTTAAGGGCTTCGCAATAAGGGCGAGCGGGACTCTTGAGTTCGATCCCGATCCACAGGCCTCTCCCCCGCACCTCTTTCAGGTCTGGGCTGCGGAGAGTTTGTAGCAGGCCTAGAAAATAGGCACCCAACTCTGCAGAGCGCTCGACCAGTTTTTCTTCGACCAGCACTCGTAGCGCGGCACGCGCCACGGCGCAGCCGAGAGGATTACCGCCGAAAGTGCTGCCGTGGTCGCCGGGCTTGAACACACGCAAGACTTCCCACGAAGAAAGCACAGCCGAGACGGGATAGAAGCCGCCGGCCAGCGCTTTGCCGACAATTACGACATCCGGCTTGACGTCCTCGTGCATGTAAGCAAACAGCTTTCCCGTACGTCCCAGGCCAGACTGGATTTCATCCACCATGAGCAGGACCCTATGCTGGTGACACAGCTCGGCGGCCTGCTTGAGAAACCCTTGCGGCGGAATGAAGATGCCAGCTTCTCCCTGAATCGGCTCAACCAGAAATGCGCAGGTGTCGGGAGTAATGGCATCCTCCAGAGCGTGCGCATCGCCAAACGGAATCAATTTAAAGCCGGGCGTGAACGGTCCAAAGCCTTCGCGGTATTGCGCGTCGCTTGAGAAGCTGACCAGGCTAACCGTCCTGCCGTGGAAATTATTGGCGCAAACGATGATTTCAGCCTTGTTCTCGGGAATGCCCTTGACCTTGTAACCCCATTTGCGGGCAGTTTTGATTGCGGTTTCGACAGCTTCGGCGCCGGTGTTCATGGGCAGCGCCATGTCGTAGCCTGTAAGTTCATGCAGTTCCTTGTAGAACAAGGGCAACTGATCATTGCGAAACGCACGCGACGTCAGCGTGACTTTGTGAGCCTGCTCGATGAAGGCATCGAGGATTTTTGGGTGGCAGTGACCTTGATTTACGGCGGAGTAGGCGGCAAGGCAATCCAGATAGCGCTTGCCCTCGATGTCGTAAACCCAGACGCCCTGCGCGCGTTCGATGACCACATCCAAAGGGTGGTAGTTGTGCGCGCCATATTCGTTTTCCAGGTCGACAAACTCCCGTGTGTGCCGACGTTCCGGCACCGTCGTGGTGGCGTTTTCAACATCGGTGATGACTTCGCTAGGCATAGGTCCTCCCATTTGGTCTTATTCTTTTTCCAGCAGCATGGTTAACAGCGCCATGCGCACGTAGAGCCCGTTTACGGCCTGGCGGAAGTAGAGCGCCCGGGGATCTTCGTCTACCGAGCGGTCGAGCTCCACCGTGCGAGGCAACGGGTGCAGGATGAGCGCATCCGGCTTTGTATTCCGCAAAATGGCGGAGTTGACGGCGTAATACTGCGGCCTCTCCAGGCCGACCATGCGCTCTGGCCTGATCCGGGTCAGATAGATGACATCAACCTCGGAGATCACCCGGTCAATGGCCGCCTCCAGTTCGTACCGGACCCCATGTTCATCGAGATAGTCGAGGATGTCGGGCTTCATCTGCACTTCAGGCGGACTTACGAAGTAGATCTTGACCCGTTCGAACTTTGCCAACAGATAGGCAAGGGAGCGGGCAGTGCGTCCTTTGTCTAATTCGCCGACAATGGCAACGCTCAACCCATTCAGCGGGCGCTCCCGGTAGATGGTGTACAAATCGAGCAGCGCCTGCGTCGGGTGCTGACCACCTTCGCCGTCTCCGGCGTTAATGACTGGCACCGGGGAAACCTGGGCTGCGCGTTTGGCGCCGCCCGCCTGGTTGTGCCGGATGACGATTACATCCGAATAGCTGCCGATGATTCGAATTGTGTCCTCAACGTTTTCTCCTGCGACCTCGGAGGAGAACGCTTGCGCCTGCTCAGTGGACACTACTCTTCCTCCCAGCCTGTGCATCGCAGCCTCGAAGGAAAGCCGTGTGCGGGTGGAAGGCACATAGAATAACGACGCCATGATGCGGTTCTGGAAGTCGAGAGATCCACCGCGCGCGACCACTCGCTCCATGCCTCGGGCCCGCTCAAACAGCTCCATCAGCAAGGGCACGGTGAACTGCTGAGATTCGACCACATGCTGTAGCTTCACTTCACATTTGGGCTTCGCGTCAAGCTCCGGGCTGAGAAGTTGTTCTTCCATCGCTACCGGCCTCCTACTGCCTGCAACGCTTTCGTATATGACTCGACGCCGGCAAGCTCGGCATCCTGCACCACGTGAGTTCCGGCTGACCCACACACGGCCTGGTATAGATTCTCAGCCGAGGTGATGATCGCCTCTTCGCCTCCGTGGGCCAGAAAGCGCAGGACCGATTCGATTTTTGGGCCCATATTGCCGGGGGGAAAGTGCCCGGCCCTGGCATAGCCCCTAAGCTCGGTGCGGCCGACAATGTCCACCGGTCTCTGTGAGGGCTTCTTGTAATCCAGATAGACGTAGTCGGTATCGGTAGAAATGACAAAAAGATCTACCCCTAAACGCGCAGCCAGAAGCGCCGAGGCACGGTCTTTGTCAATCACCGCTTCCACTCCCTGCAGGCTGCCCGCGCGCCAGCCGACCGGAATCCCGCCGCCTCCGCAGGCAATAACCAATACATTCTGTTTCACAAGATCGCGGATCACCTCGAGCTCAAGGATGTCGAGTGGTTCCGGCGAAGGCACGACCCGGCGATAGCCTCGGGCGGCGTCCTCCACGATCTCCCAACCCAGCCGGCGCTTGCGTTCCTCGGCATCAGCGCGGGAGTAGAAGGGACCGATGGGTTTGCTGGGCTGCCACATCGCCGGATCGTCGAAGGAGACCACAACCTGGGTCAGAATAGTGACGACCGGAACCTGCAAACCGGCGCGCTGGAGTTCCGCGTCAAGGGCTTGCTGCAGGATGTAGCCGATTTCGCCTTGCGTGGCCGCATCGCAGACATCAAGCGGATGCCCGGGGACCTGGGCAGCGCCACGCTCCGACCGCAATAGCGCTGCCCCTACTTGCGGCCCGTTACCGTGAGTCAGCACGATGCGGTAACCATCCCGAACCAACCTGATGATTTCGGCGGCGGTTCGCTGCGCGTTAGCGCGCTGTTCGGCGATGGTACCCTTCTCCCCAGCGCGGATCAGCGCGTTCCCTCCCACCGCCAGCAGCATGCTTTTCATCGCAGCTCCGTTACGCGTGTACCAGTTCGGGGGTAGTTACTGGATGCACAAGGCCCACTGCTACGTCCTTCATCAGTTCCAGCATGATTGCTTTCTGGGCATGCAGCCGGTTCTCCGCCTGCTGAAACACTACCGACCGCAGGGAATCAATTACGTCGTCGGTCACTTCCTCGCCGCGATGCGCGGGCAGGCAGTGCATGAAGATGGCATCCGGCTTGGCGCAGCCAAACAACTGGGAGTTCACTTGATACGGACGGAAGGCTTCTTGCCGTTTATCTGTCTCGGCCTCACGGCCCATGCTTGTCCAAACATCGGTGTAAACGACGTCGGCCCCAAAGACGGCCTCTTGCGGGTCATTTGTGATGCGGCACCTCCCGCCCGTTTCCCGGGCTCGTTCCCACGCCCACGTGATTGCCTCGGCATTCGGCTCATATCCCGGAGGCGTAGCTATGGAAACGTCAGCACCGACTTGCGCGCCGGCGAACATGAGTGAGTGGGCTACGTTATTTCCATCGCCGACGAAGGCAACTTTGAGCCTTTCCAGCTTGCCCTTGACTTCCCACATAGTCAGATAATCAGCCATGGCCTGGCAGGGATGGCTAAAATCGCTGAGCCCGTTGATCACTGGAATGGCCGCGTATTCAGCCATGCTTTCGACGATTTCGTGGGCGAAGGTTCGAATCATCATGCCCTGCACCATGCGTTCGAGGTTCTTCGCAACGTCGTAAAGCGATTCCCGTTTGCCCAGGTTGATTTCTGCCGGCGAAAGATAAAGTGAGAATCCGCCAAGCTGCTGGATGCCGACGTCAAAAGTAACGCGGGTGCGCAGCGATGGTTTTTCGAAAATCATGGCCAAGGTCTTGCCTCTGAGCGCGTCGCTGAAAGCATCGGGCCGGGCCTTAATTTCGCGCCCGCGAAGCAAAAGATATTGAATTTCGGGTGACGAAAAATCGCGGATGGAAACGAAGTCGGCGTTCATTGCCCCACTCCCACGGGCGCTTCAATCTGCGCCAGAATTTCAGCCAGTCCAGGCCGCGTAAGCTCTTCCACTTCGTAGGTAACGCGCAAGCTGGGCTTGTTGAGCTTGATAACTCGCGCCAGATCGATCGGGGTTGCGATCAAGACCAGATCACAGGGCGTGCGGTTGATGGTTTCCTCCAACTCGTGCCGCTGCAGAGCGCTGTAACCCATCGCGGGCAGGAGCTTGGTGAGATGGGTGTACTTTTCGTAGGTGCCGCGGATGGAACCGACAGCGAACGGCTTCGGGTCCACGAGCTCAGCCGCGCCAAACTTCCGTGCAGCCACTACGCCCGCGCCATAAGGCATTTCCCCATGCGTGAGGGTCGGGCCGTCCTCCACTACCAAAACCCGTTGCCCCTTTATCAGTTCGGGCGCCGGTACGGAGACCTGGCAAGCGGTCTCGAGAATTCTGGCATGCGGATTGGTGAGGTGGACGTTATGCCGGACCGTCTCAATACCGTGCTTTGCAGCGGTATCAACTTTGTTGATTACCACCACGTCAGCGCGCCGCAGGTTTACCTCTCCCGGGAAATACCCGAGTTCGTGACCGGGGCGGTGGGGATCAGCAACGACGATCTCGAGATCGGAGACGTAGAACGGTGTGTCGTTATTTCCGCCGTCCCACAAGATGATGTCGGCTTCTTTTTCCGCCTGGCGAAGAATGCGCTCGTAGTCCACGCCGGCGTATACGATTGTCCCCTGGCGGATGTGTGGCTCATACTCTTCGCGCTCTTCGATGGTGCACTGCTGCAGGTCAAGATCGTCCATCGTCGCGAAGCGCTGCACAGCCTGTGCCGCCAGATCGCCATAAGGCATGGGATGACGGATGACCACAGGATGCCAGCCTTGCTGACGCAGTTCAGTGGCAACCCGCCGCGACAACGGACTCTTGCCGCAACCGGTTCTGACGGCGCAGATGGAAACTACCGGAACCGACGATTTCAGCTGGGTGTGCTCGGTTCCCAACAGCCAGAAGTCCGCTCCAGCGGCTACCGCCCGGGAGGCCAGGTGCATCAGGTTCGGGTGTGAGATATCGCTGTAGGCGAACACCACAGCATCCACTTTTTCGGTGGCGATCAAATTCTCGAAGTCCTTTTCTTCAAATATCGGGATTCCGTCGGGATAAAGGATGGCTCCAGCCAACTCCGGCGGATACCGGCGATTGGCGATGTCAGGAATCTGATTGGCAGTGAAAGCGACGACCTGGTACTCGGGATTATTGCGAAAGAAGACATTGAAATTGTGGAAATCTCGACCAGCCGCACCAAGAATAAGGATTTTTTTCATGACGTTTCCCCTGTTGAGACATTCCATTTTCTCGTGCGCAGACGATAGCCGCTGTGCGAGTCATCACGAGCAGACGTGATGGAAAGCACAACGCGCAGGACTGGAGTGCGGGGTTACGGGATCGGGGGATCGGGCGCAGGTTGGCTCCGGTCAAGCCGCATCCAATAACGTTGAGGGCCGTGGGACCAGCGGTGGCAGTCAACGGCAGAAAGATTGAGGAGTTCGAATGGATGTGAAAATGGTGCGCCCTGAGAGATTCGAACTCCCGACCTTCTGGTTCGTAGCCAGACGCTCTATCCAACTGAGCTAAGGGCGCAAGGCGGATGAGAGTTGCGGTGATTCAGATTATAACGGAAAAGGCACTGCGAAGGAGCTCCTGCCATTCTGCGCTGACTCGAAAGAAGAGCTGTACAAAACAAGTGGGGGCTCGACGACAGCACTGCGGGACGGCTCAACAATCCACCGTTTGAAAGCTGAGGCAAGTAGTTATAGGTTTAGTTGATACTATGGTGTGTATCGTATTGTTTCGATAGTTGATTATAACAAACTAAAGTAAGCCAAGACGGGTCGAGAAAGCCGCCGGGCATATTTAGGATACGGTTCCCACCTTAAGTTCAGAACGGTAGGGCAAGACATCTTTTCATGAAACCCACTTCAGAACTGGTCATCCAATTCCTGAATAAGAAAGAGATCGCATGGCTGCCCTTCAGGAGTATTTAGATGAGAGAAATTCTCCGCCGCCATTTCGTCTTGATGTCAGTCTCCACGAACTACTAACCAGGCCTTCAGTTCCAGAAATGCGACCGGCACTTGCACCGAGCAATGGAAACGTCAAGTTCCCTGAACCGGTTTTTCCGCAGCATCCCGAAGTGATGGAGCAGGACGACAATTACCAGGAGAATCTCGCTCTGGCCCGTGCTGGCAACCGGCGCTGGCCGGCCAAATGGGTTTATCGCGCCATGAATGGATGGCTCTTTCCTTACATAGAGTCGCGGGCGCTGCCCGGACCGTTCCATCCCATCATTGCGTACCTCTTCACCGAGTGGAAGTGCAACCTCGATTGTCACTATTGCTGGGCCTTTGACAACACAGTGAAAGGGATGACTGAGGAAGTGGCCAAGCGATCGATCGACTGGCTCGAATCCACCACCTGCCGGGTTCTGGCATTCATGGGTGGAGAACCACTACTGCGGCCGCAACTGGTGCACAAAGCCTGCTACTACGCGGCCAAGAAGGGCTTTTGGATTTATATGCCGACCAACGCCCGGCTGCTGCGGCCGGATGTGACTGACCGGCTCGCCGATTCAGGCGTCGCAATATTCAATTTCGCGGTGGATGCTGTTGAGGAAAAGCCCGGCCTGCCCAAGGCGCTCAATCCGGTGCGCAAATACTTTGATTACCTGGTGCGCAAACAATACAAGTACGGTTATGCCGTCTTCTTTAACATCAACATCTGCCGCAACAACCACGAAGACGTAAAGCAGCTCACAGAAATTGCGCGCGAGCACGGCATCGCCACCGACTACCACATTAACGAATCGCCGATGATCGAACAGGACCACTTTAAGCACTACGATGCCAACGACACCTTTATTTATCCTGAGGACTGGCCGAAAGTGGATGAGTTGGTGGATTGGATCATCGAAAAGAACAAGTCCGGTTACAAGATGGTCAACTCGGTGAAGCGGTTACAGGACATGAAAGACTTTCTGCGAGGCAAGGTCGAGCCCTGGAACTGCCGGGCGGGGCAGAATTCGATCATCATCCGGGTAGACGGGAGCCTGGCGCCGTGTTTTCCCATGTACTCGGCGAAACATGACTGGGGGGTCATTGAAAATCACAAGTTTGAAGTCCCACAATTGGACGAAATGAAAAAGTCCTGCCAGACTCATTGCTTTTCGACCTTGAATCATAACCTTGGGTTCTGTTACAACGATGCAAGGGTCGTCAAGTGGGTGCTTAAGCAGGCTGCCCATGGTTTTCAAGGAGTAAGCGGCAGCTTTGCATAAGGTCAACGTAATTGGGGCATCTTTGCTCGGCGAAGGCCGAGGCGTGGAAGTCTTGCTTTTGTCCGGCGCCCCGGGATGTTGCTAAACGGCTCTCCCCGGCGTACAACATCGAACCTCCTGTAGCAGGATTTAGGAGTTTCAGGTGGCTTTAGATCGCGGGTTTTACGCTGCCCGGTTCGCGCAGGGTTCCCAACCCTGCGGCGCGTTTCTCCACTGTGTTCACGAGGGGAAACTTCCTGCTGTCCGCACTTTAACACTGACAATTCAAAATACCGCACGCGCCGGAGGAAGATAATGGCGACTAATCTGGTTCAAATCAATAGCGATCAGGAAATCAAGCAGCGCCTGGAAGTGGAACGCGCCCGGTTGCGCAAGATCGCAGGCCTCGACCAACCCACGCATTTTCACCGCCCCGTAGAGCGGGCGTTCACCGCTGCCGAGCGCGACCACGTGACCATTTTGTTTGGCGGATTCACCTGGAAGCACGAGGACTTGATCCGCGCCGTCTTTCAGGGCTGCGGGTATCGCTGCGAGAAGTTGCCGGTGCCGAATGTCGCCGCCTTTCAGACCGGGAAAGAGTTTGGCAATAACGGCCAGTGCAATCCGACGTACTTTACGGTCGGCAACCTGGTGCAGTATCTCCAGTTCCTGGAGAAGGAAGGGATTCCGCGCCAGAAGATTCTCGACAACTACGTCTTCTTCACCGCCGGCTCCTGCGGCCCCTGCCGTTTCGGCATGTACGAAGCTGAGTACCGCTTCGCTTTGAAGAACGCCGGCTTCGATGGTTTCCGCGTTCTTTTATTTAAAGATAGCGACGGAATCAAGGCTGCCTCGGGCGAGCCGGGACTCAAGTTCACCATTGATTTTGGACTGGGGATGCTGAATGCCATGCACCTCGGCGACGTGATCAATGACTTGATCTACCAGATTCGGCCGTTTGAAGTGAACAAGGGCGAGACTGATCGCGTCTTCCGCGAAATGGTGGATGGCCTCTGCGACGATCTCAAGAACCGCGATTCCTTCGAGATCGAGCAACGAGCTCCGAACTGGCTGAAGCCGAAGTTCAAGAGCAACAAGATTCTGCGGAACACGGCGAACGTTCTTGGCAAAATGCACGAGCACATGTGGGGAAAAGATTATCTCGGTGCTTTGCACACCGCCCGCGACCGCATGAACAGCATTGAAGTGGACCGCACCAAAGTGAAGCCGGTCGTGAAGATCACCGGCGAATTCTGGGCCCAGATCACCGAAGGCGATGGCAACTTCCACATGTTCGAATTTCTGGAGCGCGAAGGCGCACAGGTAATTGTGGAACCGATCGCGACATGGGTGGCTTACCTCATGTATCAGGCCAAGGCCCATGCGATTGCGAAGTGGCCGGTGAATCGTCCGCACCACAATCCGGAATGGTACGAGTTCAAGAAACAATTCGCCAACTATATCGGCCTGCGCAAAAAACTGTGGGGCATCGGCTTCGGGCAGAAGGCGTGGAACTTCTTCTACCACCGCACCATCAAGCACATGGGCGATATCACGCATCATCTGGTGCCGCAAACGGAACTGGCCGAAATGGCCCATCCTTTCTATAACCAGTTCGCGCGTGGGGGCGAGGGACACCTCGAAGTGGGCAAGAACGTCTATTACACCGTGCACAAGATGTGCCACATGGTGCTGGCGCTCAAACCCTTCGGCTGCATGCCCTCATCGCAATCGGATGGCGTGCAATCAGCCGTGGTCAACAAGTTCAAAGACATGATCTTCCTGCCGATTGAAACCTCCGGCGAAGGCGAAGTCAATGCTCATAGCCGCGTGCAGATGGCGCTAGGCGAAGCGAAAGTCAAGGCCAAGACAGAGTTTGAACAGTGCCTGAAGCAGACCGGCAAATCGCTGCAGCAGATTCGCGAGTACATTGACGAGCATCCCGAACTGAAGCGGCCGTTCTACCACGTGCCGCATCGCGAGGGCATCGCCGGAACTGCGGCGCAGTTTATATTGCACGTCAACGACCGCATTAACAAAGACACGCGGTTCCAGAAGAAATCGCGCGTGCAGGTGGCGCAAACGGCGCCGGCAATGTCAGGCGACTGAGAAACAAACTACTTGTCATTCCGAGCGCAGCGAGGGATCTGCTTTTGAGAAGAGCAGATTCCTCGGGACTAAAGTCCCTCGGAGTGACAAACGATGAGCTTTCTTGGACAAACAATGAGTTTTCTTGAAAGAGGCTGAATGCACGACCATCACGGACAAGAACCGAAGCCGCAACTGTTGCAGATAACCCCTGCGCCTCCGCAAAGACCGCACGATCATCGCACCGAGTTCATGGTTGGGCTTGACGTCGGCTCGACCACGGTGAAAGCGGTTGTGATCCAAGCCGCGACCGACACGGTTCTGTGGCAGGACTACCAGCGTCACGAAACCAAGCAACCCGAGAAGACGTTGGAGTTCCTCAGGCGCATAGAGCAAGAAGTTGGCATCAACCGCCACAACACGCGGATGTTCATGACCGGCTCGGGGGGCGGGGCGATTGCCGATCAGATAGGCGCCAAGTTCGTGCAGGAAGTCACGGCGGTCTCGCTGGCCGTGGAAAAGATGCATCCCGAGGTTTATTCCGTCATCGAGCTCGGCGGGCAGGACGCCAAGATCATCGTCTTCAAGGATGACGATGAGACCGGCCGCAAGAAGAAAATCCCTTCCATGAACGACAAGTGCGCGGGAGGCACAGGCGCGGTCATTGACAAGATCAATGCCAAACTGAAAATTCCCGCGGTCGAATTGTGCGAGCAGAAGTACCACGGAATCAAGCTGCATAAAGTCGCGGGCAAATGCGGCGTCTTTGCCGAGACCGACATCAACAGCCTGCAAAAAGTCGGCACGCCGTCGGACGAGCTGATGGCATCGCTTTTCGAGGCCATTGTCCTGCAAAACCTTAGCGTGCTTACCCGTGGTCATACGCTTCGCCCTCATGTTCTTCTGCTCGGCGGCCCCAACAGCTTTATTCGCGGCATGCGCGAGGCCTGGCAGGCGAATATTCCGCGCATGTGGCAGGAGCGGAAAGTTCAGATTCCCGATGGCGCCAAGCCGGAAGAACTGATCAAGGTCCCGGAAAACGCGCAGTACTTTGCCGCCCTGGGCTCCATCGAGTTTGGTAAAAGCGAGGAAGATTGCGTCGGCTGCTATCGCGGCTACGATCAACTCGTTCACTACATCGAGTTCGGACGCCAGGAAGAAAAGGCCAAATCCGGCGCCAAGGGTTTGACCACTGGCGAAGAAGACCTCGGAGAATTCAAAGAAGCCTACCGCCGCAAGAAATTCGTGCCCGCGACTTTCAACACCAATCAGACGGTCGGCGGATTCATCGGCATTGATGGCGGATCGACATCTACAAAAGCCGTGCTGCTCAACGAAAATGGCGACATTCTGTGCAAGTCGTATCAGCTCTCGAACGGCAATCCGATCCAAGACACGATTGAGATGTTCGAGAACCTCCGCGGCCAGGTCGAAGCGCAGAAAGCCAAGCTCGAAGTTCTCGGCGTCGCGACTACTGGATACGCCAAAGATATTTTGAAAGACGTGCTCCACGCTGATGTGGCGCTAGTCGAGACCGTGGCGCACACCGAATCCGCGCTCAAGTTCTACGATGACCCGCATGTAATCGTGGACGTCGGCGGGCAGGACATCAAGATCATCATCCTGCACAACGGCCGGGTCAAAGACTTCAAGCTCAACACGCAATGTTCGGCTGGCAACGGCTATTTCCTGCAATCCACTGCTGAAGGCTTTGGCCTTGGCGTCGAGCAATATGCCGATCTCGCCTTCTCAGCGCAATCTATGCCGGTGTTCGGCTACGGCTGCGCGGTGTTCATGCAGTCGGATATCGTCAACTTCCAGCGGCAGGGCTGGCGCGCGGAAGAAATTCTTGCCGGCCTGGCCGCCGTTCTGCCCAAGAACGTTTTTCTCTATGTTGCCAGCATTCCCAATCTCGCGGCGCTTGGCACGCGCTTCGTTCTGCAGGGTGGAACGCAAAATAACATGGCGGTGGTGAAGGCTGAAGTGGATTTCATCAATAACAGCTTCCGCGCCGCAGGCAAACGGCCGGAGATCATCGTCCACGAATTCTGCGGCGAGTCAGGCGCAATCGGCGCGGCGGTCGAATCAGTCCGTTTGTGGAAGCGAGGCCAACAGACTACCTTCGTCGGCCTCGATGCCGTCCGCAAAATCGAGTACCGCACCACCCGCAACGAAGCCACGCGCTGTAATTTCTGCAAGAACAATTGCCTGCGCACGTTTATTGACATTCGCACCGCGCCCAAAGACGAAAAGAGTTTCATCGCCATCGAGAAAGTCACCAAAGTTCCACTCATGCATGGCGAACAGCGCCTGATCATCGCCACCTGTGAAAAGGGCCTGGTCGAAGATGTCAACGACATGAAAGAAATCAAGGCTGGCATTGACGAGATCAAAGACAAATATCCCAACTTTGTGGACTTCGCCGCGCATGAGGTTTTTCGGCCCGTTAACCCGAAAATCGTCGCCGACCCTGTTCCCTCAGCCGTCAAGTTCTGGGACAAAGCCGCGAAAGCCCGCATCCCTCTGATCGAAGGCCGCAAGAAGCTGCGTGTCGGCATTCCGCGCGTGCTCAACATCTACACCTACGCTCCGCTTTTCAACGGATATCTCGAGAGCCTGGGCGTGCAGCCGGAGAACATTATTTATTCCGATTACACCAGTTCCGACCTCTACCGTGCGGGCGCAAGCCGCGGCGCGATTGATCCCTGCTTCCCTGCGAAGATCGGCATTTCGCACGTCTATAGCCTCATTCAGGAGAAGCACCGCAAAAAGCCGCTCGACGTCATCTTCTTCCCCATGTATGACGTGCTGCATTCGCCGCTCAAAAATATCGTGGGCGCGAATGCCTGCCCCACGGTCACCGCGACTCCCGAAACCGTAAAAGCCGCCTTCACCAAAGAGAATGACGTGTTCGCGGAGAACAATGTCAAATACATTGATCCGGTCTTGAACTTTGCCGATCGCAAGCTCTTTGCCTATCAAATGCTGCAAGCCTGGCAAGCGGTGCTCGGACTTTCGGAAGGAGAAAACGACCGCGCCATTGAAGCCGGATACCAGGCCCTGGCCGATTACGAAGCCAACATCCGCCGCCGGGCGCGGCAGGTGCTCGATCAGCTCGAGCGCGAAGACCGCATCGGAATCGTCATGCTTGGCCGGCCTTATCATCATGACCCCGGCCTGAACCACGAGATCATGGAAGAGTTCCAGAAGCTCGGCTACCCCATCTTTTCTCAGAACACTCTGCCGATTGATGAAGACCTGCTGGAACGGCTGTTCGGAGAAGAAGTGCGCTCTGGGGTGATCACCCACGCGCTCGATATCAGCGATGCCTGGAAGAATTCCTACTCATGCAGTACCAACCACAAAGTCTGGGCGGCGAAGTTTACCGCCCGCCATCCTAACCTCGTGGCGCTTGAAATCTCCAGCTTCAAGTGCGGCCACGACGCCCCGATTTACGGCGTGGTCGAGGGCATCATCGAGCAATCGGGTACGCCCTATTTCTGCTTCAAAGATCTTGACGAGAACAAGCCCTCCGGCTCCATCAGAATTCGCGTCGAGACCATTGATTACTTCCTGCGCCGTTATCGCGACGAAGTCATCCGCAAACGCAAAGCGGCCGAGGACATCGAAGCCCAGTTGGCGGCATACGAGAAGGAACTGCTGGCCCAAGGTAAGGCAGAGATGGAGGAGCAGTACGTGCCGGAAGTCCAGGAAATGGCTGCCGACTGACCCTTCGACGGACAGGCCTCGCTCGGGCAATCTCAAAGCTGGGCTACACGTCACGTTCTGTGGCGTGCTCATTGATTCGCGCCGGACGCGTCACTGTCAACGGCTCCGTTCATCACAACCCTGAATATGCCGTCCACCTTGGAAAAGACCGTATCGAGGTAGATCGAAAGCGAATTCAGGCTGATGCCCAGGTTTATTTTCTTCTTAACAAGCCGCGCGGTGTAGTCACAACGGCTGCCGACGAAAAAGGACGCAGGACTGTCTATCAATTCTTAGATCCCAGCCTGCCCCGGTTGTCTCCAGTAGGGCGGCTCGACAAAGCCAGCGAAGGGCTGCTCCTCCTGACAAACGATTCTGAGTGGGCTGCGCGCATTGCCTCTCCTGAGTCGCAGCTTGACAAGATCTATCATGTGCAGGTCGGGCGCGTCGCGGATGCGGCGCTGGCGGAGGCCGTCATCAAGGGCGTGGCGAGCCGCAACGGCGATTTTCTGCGGGCGAAGCGCGCGTACATTCTGCGTGGCGGACGACGAAATACCTGGCTCGAAATTGTGCTCGATGAAGGCAGGAACCGGCACATTCGGAGGATGTTTGAAGCGCTTGAGATCGAAGTCCTGCGGCTGGTTCGCGTCCGCATCGGTCCGCTGGAGCTCGGGAAGCTTGCCAAGGGCGGCTCTCGGCCACTGACGGCTGCCGAGAAGGACCAGATTGACGCCGCGTTACACGCACATGAGGGTGCGCAGCACTGACGTAGGGCCCTTTTGTTGTTCAGAGTTTCCGGAATTACCTGGCTTGCGCCATAAATGGCATTTTCGCCAGGACTGAGGCGGCCAGCTCGAGTTGCTGAAGGTCCGCAGTGCTAAAGTCTGGTCCGGCATTTTGCGGATCGTAACCCTTGCGGCAAACCTGCACCACGCCCAGGACTTTCTTTTGCGCGTCGAGAACAGGCGCGGACATCAACTTTTGGATCGTGCACTGGTCTACTTCATCTGCGTTCTCTGGATTTGCCAGCCGAACGGTCTCAAAGACGCTGGCGTGTTTTACTTTTACAAAGCTATTGAAAAGTTCTACTTTCCTGGTGGTTGCAGTGTGGGCTGCGATGGCGGTTGAACTCGTAACCGGAATGGACCCGGCAGTTTTCAACTCACTGGGGCAAAGGAAGCGGAGCAGGCCCTTCTCCAGACGAAGCAGGGCGACCTCGGTGATGCGCACGGCAAACAATTTGGCCAAAGCGGCTGAGAACTTATCTGGCGTTTCGGCGTGGCCGAGGACGAACTCCACAGAACGGTCGGGGGCTACGGCTGCCGCCGTTCCCACGGCCTGACCGGACGACTTAGGTTTCTGCATAGTCATTTCTCTTGCTCAATGAGATTCCAAAAGAGGGACACGATGACGTCACTATAGTGACCAGCGGGCAGAGATTGAGCAAGTTACCGAAGTAAGCCGGGGAGATGCGGACGAGGCGCGTTAAAGGCCGCCCTAATTCTTAGTCAACGGGTATGCTTTTTCACGCCACTCGCGAATGCCGCCGTCCATGGAAATCACGTTGGTGTAGCCCATCTTCTGAAGATTATCGGCGGCCAGGGCGGAGCGGAACCCGCCTCCGCAGTACAGCACAAGAGGCGCGCCGAAGTCCGGGACGCGGGTTTCGATGTCGCGCTCAATAATTCCCTTGCCTAAGTGAACGGCCCCGGGCACATGGTCGGCAGCAAACTCGCTCTCTTCACGGACGTCCACAAGCACAAATTTGTCGCCGCGGTCGAGCCTGGTCCTGACCTCGTCCACGCTCCATTCGCGGACCCGCTTCCGGGCATCGTCAACAATTTGCAGAAAACGCGGTGAGTGATGGTGAGCCATTGATTTCCTCCAGTGCTGCCTTCCTCCGGTTCGTGAAGCCTACACATTATTTTAACTGACGAAGCGGATGTGCTTGTTCGCGATTCTTCGCGGGAAGACGGAGACTGCCTGCGAACGAAGCAGGACTTAGACCTGATGCTTCGCGGAGCCGGATGAAGATGAACTTGCGGAGGCAGGCAAAATGGTTCTTAGCCCATTTTCGAGTTTGATCCGTTCTTCACCGCTCAGATCGTCGAACTCGAAAGGCTGAAGGCAACCCTGGGTGGCCCAAAGAGGAAAGAGCGTTTTCGCTTTGCTTCGCACCGTCGTGGCGCCAACGTGGAAAAGCAGTTCAATATTGATTCCCTCATGAAGGGGTTCGTCCATATGCAACAGGCCCCCGGTGACCGAGAGCTGGTGCAGCTTGCCCCGTACCTGACGACCGTTTTCGAGCAGAATGATGGACAAAACAGTTCCGGCCAGCTTAACCCGCGGCGGCCGCTTTCCGGTGGGTGTATGGGACTTCCTTGCCATGGACGTATACAAGATATTTTCATTAATTGAGCCTGTAAGGGGAGATTACGAAAGAACTCGGTCTATTTCCGGGGCTAGAAGTCCGAGTTTCTGCTCTTGTTTCACCTGTTCCTTAGGTGGATCCTACCGATATCGTCCGGATCAGAGGGCAGAGTACCGAGGCTGCGCGTCAATGTGACGCGAGCAAAACATCGAGGCTTTTTCCCATTTCGCGAGTGGCCGTCCCACCCTGGCGTAGTAACTGAGCGGTAATAGCGTGATCAGTACCGCTGTCACTTTACTCGGGCGCGGCGGCCCGCCTACCCTGCCCTTGTTATGACTCGTACAGCTTTGCTGTTGTGCCGAAGTCAGCAATCCTTAGTACTCCTGAAGGATGTGCTGGGCGAACTGGAAATTATGCACCGGGTGAGCGAATCCGCTGGCGAGGCGATGGGGGCCTTGCTCGAGGAAAAACTGTCGGCCCTCATCCTGGATTTTGACCTGCCGGGGGCATTACAGGTTGCGAAAATAGCAAGGACACTTGCGCCAGAACACCGGCCGGTAGTGTTCGCTATGATTGGTTCCACTCCGGTGGGTGGGGCGTTTCACGCGGGAGTCAACTTTGTACTTTACAAGCCACTCGACCGGGAGCAAGTGGGGCGTTCGCTGCGCGCGGGATATGGTTTCATGCACGCGGAGCGCCGCCGCTCAGTACGCCATCGCCCGGAAGGGCTTGTGTATCTTCAACTCGGGGCAGACGCTGTGCCCGCCCTGATGCTGGATGTAAGCGAACACGGCCTTGCATTGCAGGCCCCCGAGCCAATTCCACGGGCGTCAAAAATACCGTTGCGCTTTGTGCTTCCCGGGAGCGGCCAGACGGTCGAAGCAACGGGAGAGATCATCTGGTCGGACGATCACGGACGGGCGGGAATGTTCTTCTCGCGCCTCGGAGCTGCGTCGAGAAGAAATCTAAAGAACTGGCTTGCGAAACAAGGGGCGGACAAGAAGAATGCTGTGCGGGTTCTTTTGAAGACGCACCAATTGCGACATTCTCCCTTCCCTGTCCGATCGCTGCACTAACCGGATTTTCAAGGTGACTAAACCTAGATGAGTAAATCTCCGGACGACCAGCATAGCACTTGGCGCTTGCGTTTCAAAGCGCTTCGGGACTTGCCTGGTCCTCGGGCTGTGAAGCGGCGAATGCCGGAATGGTGTCGTGAAACCTTACAACCGGCCTCGGTGTAAGGACAGTCACGACTCCCGCCGTGAAAAAGTTGAAGCATAACGCGATGATCCCGGCATTCAAGCCATGGTAAGGGTCACGGTGAGTAAGCATCAGGAAAAGCGCAACCGAAATCCCGACGGCCATTCCGGCGAAGACGCCAGACGTGGTCACACGCCTCGAAAAGAGGCCGAGGACAACTCCGGGAAAAAACTGCGCTACTCCGGCAGAACCAAGCAGCCAAAGCGATACCAGGCTCAGTGAACTGTAGATGGCAAGAAGCACGGCTCCCGAACTAAGCACCAACACCATGATCCTGGCTACCCTGGCAACCTCCTCATCAGACATGCCGGGAGCGAGCAGGGGACGGAACAAATTCTTGGCATACAGTGTGGCTCCGGTGAGAAGCTGAATGGCGGCCGTTACCATCGCGGTAAGCGCGCCTGCACCCCCAATGATGCCCAGAAACCAAGCCGGAAAGGTCTTGCGCACCATGGCCAACAACGATAGATCGCCATTACTCAAACCGGGCAAGACCAGAACGGCGCTAAAGCCGACGAACAACATCAGCGGCACCGTAAGGCCGTAAAGCGGCATAATCACCGCATTGCGCCGCAAGACTTTGCCGCTTTGCGCGGTATAGCTGGCTGCGAAGAAGTGCGGCCACATGTAAAAGCCGAGACCAGCCAGCAGAACGGTAGTCAGGTACCAGGTATGCCCCAGATCTTGCGTAGGTCCTGGCATTGTAAGGTGATTGGGTTTTGCGCGCACCAAAGCCGCGAACATCGGTCCGATTCCGCCAAAATAAATGTGGGGTATGGCGAATCCGACAAAGATGGCGGCGAACACCAGAAGAAGATCCTTAATCACGCTAACCCACGCCACGCCCCGAACTCCGCTCACAAATACGAAGGCTGCAACCAGCGCGAAGGCAATGATCATGGCAGGCGTTCGCTGGATTGCTCCAAAGCTGGCAACTTCGGCAATCAGTCCCAAACCGGTGAGCTGTATCTCCAGATATGGAATCAGGCACACCACTCCGACCAGCGCCACAAAGGCAGCCAACACGGTGCTGTCATACCGGACCTGAAAAAAATCAGCCTGCGTCTGGAGCTTATGCCTTCTTCCCAGTTCCCAGACCGGTGGAAGAATAAAGAACGAAACCACGTACATCAACGGTCCATATCCGAGGATGTACAAAACCGGCCCGCCCCTCGAATACGCCCAGCCGCTGGCTCCGAGAAAGGTGTAGGTGGTGTAGATCTCGCCAGCCATCAAGAGCCAGACCAACACCAAGCCGAAGCCCCGGCCTCCGACTGTCCACTGTTCCAGGTCCATCTTGTGGTGGTAGCGGGCAAGGAAGCCGACAAGCGAGCCAATCGCCACAGTCAGGGAGATGATTGTCAGCGCTGCGCCGGCAGAGTTCAACGCGCACCGCCTTGTTGAGAGCGAGGATCGCGATCAGCTGGCTCCTCCAGGCGATACGCTCCCCACAAGCACAGGGGGGTGAGCAAAAGCCACAAGATCAGCCAGAAGAGATTAAAAGGAAGGCCCAGAACCATGGGATACACGCGGTCCCACAGCGCAACCGAAAAGCAACTGGCTGTGAACGGAATCAAACCGAGAAGAATCGCGCCGAGCGACGGTCGCTTCACGCCGTGCCTCCTTCCAACAGATTTGCGGAATTCTAGCAGACAATCGAAACAAGCTTGGGATTTTCTATGACTTCCAAAATTTGCTGATACAGCAGGGGATATTGGTCGGGGCGATAGGATTTGAACCTACGACCCCCTGCGCCCAAGGCAGGTGCGCTACCAGGCTGCGCTACGCCCCGACTCTTCAAGCTCTGCCCAGATTATAGCCCACGCATCTCGCGGCGGTTCCTGGATAGCCAATTCCGCCGAACGATCAACGGCGTATAATTTTGGGTTGAATGGTTCCTAGTCCCCGCTATGCCCTGGTCGCTTACGTAAGAAACTCCGTTGGGGAATTTGTCGCCAAGCTGCGACAAGAACTCCATCCTGATTTACCCCATCTTGCGGCGCATCTTACCATTCTCCCGCCCCGAACCCTGCGAGGAAGCGAGCTGTCCGCACTGGAGACGCTCGAGGAAATCTGCAGCCAGGTTGAACCCTTTGAAATCGTACTGGGCGAAATAGAAAGCTTCATTCCTGTGACTCCCACGGTATTCATCCACGTGGCGCAGGCCGGGTATCGCTTGCGGGAGCTGCACGACCGCCTCAACGTAGATGTTCTGGCCTCTGAGGAAGAATGGCCTTACATGCCCCATCTCACCATCGTAAAGGTCAACAATAAGTTATTGGCCGAACAGGCCTATATCACGGCGCGAGACCGCTGGGCGCAATTTGGCGGGGCCCGGCGGATTGAGGTAAACCATTTGACGTTTGTCCGGGAGGACCGGCTTAACTGCTGGATTGATCTGGCGGGGATCAGGCTGGGAAGCCGGCTGGTCAGCCACTAGAGGTTGTCTTCGCAAATCCCCTTTCTCTGAGTTCTTAAGTCGTAGGCAAGGCAGCCAGTTCCGCGGGTAATCATCGCGTACCCTTGAGTCTCTCTTTGGTCCACTATTCCCTTCCCGAGGTACATGTGCCTCTCGTGCGTTGCCAGCGCTGCCCCCAGGGAGTACATAAGAACTTAGGTTGCTGCACGATTGGTAGCGAACTCCGCGCTCAGAGCGGGGTTTGGCCGTTCTCCTGAAGTGGAACCGCGAAGGGAGCGGCTGAGACGAGGCGATATGCAAATTGGGGTTTACGGAGCTGGATACCTGGGTACGGTGATTTCAGCCTGCCTGGCCGACTTCGGAACACCGGTCATTTGCTGCCATCCTGATAGCTCGCGCATGGTGGAGATGGCGCGAGGCAACATCCCCTTCTACGAAAAGAACCTGAATGAAGTTATCAAGCGCAATGTGCGCTCGGGGCGGCTGGTTTACTCTACGGACATTGAGTCGTTCGCCCGAAAAGCGCAAGTCGTTTTTCTCGCCGAGGATGGCCCTGAGAATCTGACGGATCTGGCTGTTGGCATGGCTGGAGTCGTATCGAAACCGCCCATTCTGTCCGTGGTAACGCCGGTGCCGGTAGGAACGGTTTCCGGGATTGAGCGCAAGTTGGCGGAGGCGGGACTGAAGGCCACTCTGGTATCGCAGCCAATGTTTTTCACTCCCGGTTGCGCCGTCGAAGACTTCAATTGGCCGGACCGGATTATTCTGGGAACCTCCTCCAACGATGCAGTGTTGGCGATCAAGCAGATCTTCCATCCGCTGGTGATGAGGGGTGTTCCGGTCATCGTCACCAACCACGAAACGGCCGAACTGGTCAGAGAATCGGCCACCGCGTTTGTCGCCACAAAAATCTCCTTCATTAACGAACTGGCGAGCCTATGCGAGCGCGTAAATGCCGACGCTGTGAATCTCTCCCTTGCCCTGGGTCTGGACAAAAAAATCGCGCCCCGCTGCCTGCAGCCCGGAGCCGGGATGGGCGGGCTGTTTGCCGAATCGGACATGGATTCCCTGGCCAACCTGGCGCAGCGCAACGGAGTTTCACTCCGGGTGCTGAGCGCCGCACGGGAAGTGAACCAGCGGATGACAGACAATCTCGTCGAAAAAATCTCCGGCTGCGTGAAGTCGGTGCAGAACAAGGATGTTGGAATCCTCGGCCTGGCGTTCAAACCGAACACTAACTCGGTGGCTGGTTCCTCCTCGCTTCGCCTGGCGCAAAGCCTGGTTGAACAAGGGGCGCGGGTCAGAGCCTATGACCCGGTGGCCATTCCCGAAGCCCGCATGCAATTAAACGGGACGGTCAACTATTGCGAATCGCCGTACGCGGCGGCAGAGGGAGCCGATGCGCTGGTGGTTGGAACTGGATGGCCGGAATTCCGTGGTCTTGACTATGATCGCATCAAGCGCCTGCTCAAACGTCCGCTGATTGTGGATACCAAGAACCTGCTCGATTGCGTCCGCATGAGGGCGATGGGATTTGAATACGTAGGCGTAGGGCGCGTCTAGAGTTTGTTTCTCGAGCAGCGAGGCGGCGTCGGCTTCCCTTCAGCAGTACTCCCACGCGAGTTGCTATAATCGAACCCTAGACGGTGGGAGTAGCTCAACTGGCAGAGCACCGGACTGTGGCTCCGGACGTTGTGGGTTCGATTCCCATCTCCCACCCCAAGCCATTCCGCTCAAGGCGCTTCGATCAGCTCCATCTTTCCATCCCGCGTGCGGTGCAGCACCATGACTTTGCCCTTGGGGTCGCGAAAGACGAAGACATCGCGGTCGCGGAAATGAGCTTCTTTAATAGCTTCTTCGAGCGTCATGGGACGCATCGCAACCGCTTCCTCAGAGCGAACAAGATGAACTTCGGTGGATTTTGCGATGGCTGGAAACTTGTGCACCACGACATCCACGGCGGCAGATTCAGTCAGGCCGACCGCTGTCTGTAATGAGGTTTGCCGGGCCTCGCCATTGCCGTTCCACTGGCGGGTCGCGGCCGAGCTGGCATTCGGATTCTTAAGACTGGGGCTCTTGTGATTGTGGCGCTTCTGGGTGCGCCAGCGGGTTTTGTACTTGACCGCCTGCTTTTCCAGGTGCTCGAGGGCCCCGTTGATGGCCGAAGACATGTCGCCAGACTGCGCTGCCCCGACCAGCGGGCCGTTGCGCGGGTTGATGGTGATTTCCGCCTTATGGCGATGTTTTTCCAAGGTGAGGATGACCTTGGTCTCGAATTTGTCCCCCAGGATTTTGCGGATTTTGCCGAGGCCTGATTCCACCTCTTTGCGATTATGAGCTGTGACTTCGTAGTGTCTGCCGGTGTATTCCACGTTCATTCGGACGGCTCGCTTTCGTTGCAAAGAGTCTCGACACCGATTTGAAGCTGGTTCACATGATCTTTGCCGGAGTTTATTTCTTAACCCTGCGCTGGTGTGTGCTTGGAATGCGCATATCCTCCCGGTACTTTGCCACGGTCCGGCGAGTAACCTGAATGCCCTGCGACTGCAAGATGCGCGTGATCTGCTCGTCTGTCAGCGGCCGGGATGGATCTTCTTCTTCGATAAGCTTTTTTACACGCCGCTTGAGAATGAGCAAGGAGGTATTTCCGCCCTCGGGACCATTGACGCTCTCGCTGAAAAAGTAGCGCAATTCGAAGACACCCTGTGGGGTATGGGCGTACTTGTTGGCGACGGCACGGCTTACCGTCGAAGGATGCACCCCGATTTCTTCCGCCACCTCCTTGATCATCATGGGCTTCAGTTCGTCAATGCCCTTTTCCAGGAAATCGGACTGGCGGGCGACGATCGAATAACACACTTTCATAATGGTCTGTTTGCGCTGCTCAATGTTCTTGATCAGCTGCATGGCGCTCTTGTAGCGTTCTTTCACGTAGTTGCGCGTATCTTTATCATTGGCATCTTTCGCCAGCAGGCGCTTGTAAGCAGGATTAAGCCGCAACTGCGGAACGTCTTCGTCATTCATGACGACCAGCCACTCATCGCCGTGTTTCACGAAGGCGACATCGGGCTCGATCAAACGGGGCTCAGTTTTGTTGTAACGCAGGCCGGGCCGGGGATCGAGAGTGCGAATGTAGTCTAATGCGGGAGCGATAGCTTCGACCGGACGGCCGATTGCCTTGGCAATTTCCTTGTACTGCTTGTTCTGCACGGCCCGCAAATGCTGGTCAACGATGGCAATGGAATCGTTAAGAAGCTGTGAGCCACTCTCGGCGCTTCCGTTTTTGTGCAGATCCAATTGTTGCTGATGATAACGCAACTGATAAAGCAGGCATTCGCGCAGATCGCGGCAGGCGACGCCCGGGGGGTCCATTTGACGCAGCAGCTCGATCGCTTCATGCAAGTCCGCCGCACTGAAGCTGGGCCGAAGTGCGGGCGCCACTGCCACAGCGGCTTGAGCTGATGAACCGGACGGGTTCAGGGGAGCAACGGCGTTGCTGGTAGTTGCCTGCTCAACTGCCGGGGAAACCGGGTTGAGTCCAACCGCGGTATCGCCGGTTTGATTGAGCTCTTGCTGCGGCGTCCATTCGGCAGATGCATCGCCGTCGGGAATCGGTTCCGGGGATGCATCCAGTCCTAGCGCGGCAGCTTCCTTGACTACGGTCTCAACGACGGTAGCATCGCTCTCCGGCGAACTGGGTGGTGCAACCCCAAGTAACTCTTCATCGCTGGCAATCAGGTACCCCGCTTCGTTCAAATTGCCAATAATCAATTCAGCGGCTTCGCGAACTTCGGGGCGAGTCGGCAAGGCTCCGAGCTGCCAAAACAGATGGTCAGTAAGATTGCTGGGCTTGGAGAGAAAGTTCTCGAAGGATGGGCGCTCGATCTCTTCCATTTCGCGCCGGCTGCGATAGCCCGGGTCAAGGTAGTCCTGAAAAAAGGACCCGAAGTCAATTTCCTCGAACGGATCCTTTTTCTCGACAGCTGCGATGGGATTTTCTTCCGAGGCGTTGGGACGGTCGCGGCCTTCTTCCTTGCGTCCAACATCGTCAATCAGCGGGACTGCTTCTTCGAGTTCCTCAAGGACTGGATTCTCCACCATCTCGGCATTAATCATGTCCCGCAGTTCCAGCTTGTTGAGCGCGAGAACGCTTACCATCTGCACCAAGCCGGGGGTGAGGATCTGGCGCTGGGAGACCTTCAGGTGAAGTTTGGGTTGGAGCAACACCATATAAACCGGGCCGTTCGTCCTTGATCGTTAGTGGTTCGTAGTTAGCCGCTGATTGCTCTAGATTCGCCCCGCCATCCAACCGGCGCATGCAACAAAGACCCGCGACTTGCCGTCAGACCAGAGTGAAACTCTCACCGAGATATATCCGCCGCACTTCGGGATCAATTGCCAACTGCTCCGGTCTGCCCGAAGAGATGACTCGGCCCTCATCAATAATGTAAGCCCGATCAGTGACCGCCAGGGTTTCGCGGACGTTATGGTCGGTGATCAAGACCCCGATGCCGCTGGCCTTCAGATCGCCGATGATCTTCTGCAGATCAAGCACGGCAATTGGATCAATGCCCGAAAATGGCTCGTCGAGCAAGATGAAGGCCGGATTTATGCACAGGGCGCGCGCGATTTCCACACGGCGTCGTTCGCCACCAGAGAGAGCGTACCCGCGATTCTGGCGAATATGCTCAAGTCCCAACTGATCTATCAGCTTCTCCATCTTCTCGCGCCGTTCATGCCAGGAGATCGGCTGCGCCTCCAGTACCGCAAGGATGTTCTCTTCAACGGTGAGTTTGCGAAAGACCGACGCCTCCTGGGGCAAGTAGCTGATGCCGTACTGCCGCGCCCTCAAATACATGGGAACGTCAGTGATGTCCTCTTGATTGATTAATACCCGGCCTGTGTCGGGGGGTATCAGGCCTACAATCACGTAGAAAGTTGTAGTCTTCCCGGCACCGTTAGGCCCAAGTAAACCAACCACTTCGCCCTGATCCACGCGAAGGCTTACGGCGCTGACCACCCGGCGACCGCGGTAGGATTTTCCGATTTCGTCGGTGGCCAGAGTATGCATTTAACGTGCCACTCGCGTGTGGGTAACGGTGGGGAATGTATTGTTTCCTTCTACAAGCACCCTATCATCGCGTCTGTAGAAAGTCAACGAAACGCCGGTAATCTTGCCATGTTCGGCATCAAAAATGCTCGGCGGTCCCCCGGTTAGAACGAATCGGTCGTCGGCGACCGTGTAAAGGAGGTTCTCCCCGGTCCCGCGACGACCGGGTTCCGTCAAAACCACGTTGTCGCGCGCGACGATGTGGTCGAGCTGAGCCGAGTTACCGGGCTTGCGCCCGGAGGCAGGACCGGGTGGCGGTTGCGATCGAAAAAAGGCATCCATTTCCTTGGCCCTGACTGTCATGTTGACACCCTGCGCCACCACATTTCCTTCAAAATGGGCCTTCCGTTGAGCATCGGTGTAGGTGAGCCGCGCTGACGTGACTTTGACGGGACTAACTTTGCCGTCTTTGTCAGCTTGCAGTAGAACGGTGGAGACGTCCTGTCCGGAAACGCCTCGGGCCATGACAAGGCGGCGGTCACGATCGAAGTCGATCGAAGGCGCAGCGACTAAATTATCGTCCTGCCATAAGCGGGCATCTCCCGTATAAGTCGCCACGGCCGGATTGCTATGGGCGGTCATGCTGCGCGAAGTAACGTGGATGGGAGAGGAAGATGCCAGCAAGGCCCCATTCGGCTGAGGCTGAAGATCACTATATGTGCTATGAACATCGCCCTCGGCAAAGGCTTCTGAGGTAGCCCGATTGAGGCGCATGGTAGCCGCAGTGGTTGTCGTCCCGCCATCTACGAGACGAGGTGAACCAGTGAGGAGCAGAATCTGATCCGCCGGAGTGTAACGGGCCCGTTCGGCCCAGGCTTTACGCTCCTCATCCATATAGGCGACGCTTCCCTGCTGAACGATCGTTTCAATACCGCTGCCCGGCTGAAAAGCCGCATCTACGACCTTGCTGGTGCTCATGCGGGGCTGCTGGCCGGGACTCGACGTCACAATCCGCGCATCGGGGGCTCCGTGTACGGACGAGAGTTGCCCCAGGTCGTCGAACTGGGCCTGAAATTGCCCAGCAGTTACCACCGTTTGTTGGCCAGAGGTATTTGGCGGAACTGCCCGGATGACAATCTGCGGGGGGCCCGCGGTCTCGGCGTATTTGAGCTGTCTTCCCTCGGCAACAAAGAAATCAACAACTGGAGCGGTAAGCATGATCTGTTGCTCGTTTGCGCTCGAACTGCCGGCAGACCCCTGCTCTTGCAGGAGCTTGACATCTTGCTCGGTGTGAACCTTGCTAAGAACGTTGCGCCCAGAAAACTCGAGGAGGGCAACTCCAGAGCTGGCTTGTAACGGCTGGGAACCTTCAAGATTCATCCGAACATGGCCGGTGAGCAGGGCGCTCCGCACAAGTCCGTGGGCCCGTGTCATGGTGACTTCCAGTTTGTCTGATTGCGCACGGATCGGTTGGGCGCCGTTTGAAGCAAGCTGCACGTTGCCTTCGGCTAATACATGGTCGAGGCTGTTATCGTCGCGCAAGAAGAGCGTGGCGTGGTCGCCATCTGCCCATTGACTGCCGTCTTTGAGCGAAAGATGCACTTTTTCGAGCACAATTACGTGAGGATCTTTGCTGATCACCGCCCGGTCGGCAATGATGGTTTGGGGAGTTCTTCCGGTGAGAGCCAACTGGACTTGCGATTGCAACGTCAGGGTATTGTTCCGCGCCACGTAAGTCACCCCCTGCGCTGTTCCGTCGGCTTGGGGTACTCGAAATCGCACCCTCTCGCGGGTAGAGGCATTACCGGTTTTCTGACTGAAGCTCAGGTTGCTGGTTTCGATATGCAGAGGATTCCGCAACTGTTTCGGGGCTGCCTGATCCGGGCTGGTGAGGCCCGCAGGATTTGATTGCAAGTCCATTACAACATCGCCCCTGCCCGAAACGTCTCCGGAGCCCGGATCGTAGTCGAATGTTTTGCCGTAGATCTGATCGAAGCGGCTGGAGTCGCGGCCGTAAAGCGTAATAGTTACGTCATGCAACTGGGCGCGCCCGCCCTGCTTGAGTTGCACAGCCTTGCCGGCCTGGACCTTGAAAAGTGTGCGCCCCTGCTCAGATTTTGAAATGCTGAAGCCTTGCGAAGTTTGCTGGATCTCAAGTCCGATTTTCTCCGGGACCTGCTTAAGCGCGTTCTGGACCCGATAACGCGCGTAGAAATACATCCCCGCGACCGTCAAGGTGGCGATGACGGCGCCCCCGGCAAACCACCGGCGCAAGCGGGTGATTGAAGCTGGCATCCTGGTTACAGTGTAATGCAGGGCTTCGAAGCGCACTTAGAATTAGCGTCTTCCGTTTTAAGGCCGGCTGAGGCTGAAGTCGCACAGCGAGAGTTGGAGGCCGCCAAATTCAGGGTGGTGATTCTCATCGAGCGTGAATGCAATGTCGAGAGCATCTCCGGAAAGCAGCTTCGCCTGTTGCACTCGCTCAGCCATCCTCCAGCCCACGGCGTCGTGAACAACGGATTTACGCCAGCCTTTGCTCGAAGCGCGAGAGGCCGGGCTTTTATCGTTCCGCGGAATAGAGGATGAGTCTGGATCGCATCGTGGCAACACCGGCACTGCGATTTCGCTAAAGCCAGCGTCATGTGCGACTACAGCCTGGCGGCTGCATGTCAGCTTTAGTTTTACGTGCTTTTCTTTGAGAATTCGCGGCGCTTCCACCAGCCGTACATGGCGCGCCGCGAATACGGGCTCAGGATTGCGGCTGCCGAAGGGTTCCAGACATCGAACTGCTCGCAGCAATTCCGGCGTAATGTCGTCGAACGACAGTTCGGCATCGAGATCGAGAATTGGTTCCAAATCGGCCAGAGTAAGCCGCGCGCGGGCGTAAGCATCAAGGCTCGAGCGCAATTTCGGCACATTTGTGACCGGCATGGAGAACCCTACCGCATGCGAGTGCCCACCGTAGCGGGTGAACAATTCCGGGCAGGATTCGAGAGCATTCAAGAGATGGAAGGGCCGGATAGACCGGCCGGAGCCGTGCGCTTCGCTGCCGTCGCACGAGACTACCAGGGCCGGCCGGCCGTAGCGCTCAACCACACGCGTGGCGGTAATGCCGATGACTCCGCGGTGCCAGCCGAGCCCGTCGATAACCAGGCAGAAGGCCTCGCGCAATGACGGTTCTTCCTCGATGCGCGACTCAATGGCCTGAAGAATTCTCTGCTCTTCCGCCTGACGTTCTGTGTTGAGCTTGTCCAGACGGAGGGCAATCTCGCGAGCGCGACCCGGTTCCTTCGCGCTGAAGAGGTCGATCACATCTCGAGCAACATCCATGCGGCCTGCGGCGTTGATGCGGGGAGCGATGCGAAATCCCACTTCGCCCACCGTCAGGGGCCGGCCGCCCACTTGCGCCACTTCGAGCAACGCACACAATCCGGGATTGACTGCAGTCCGCAATGCTTCGAGGCCGAGTTTGGCGAAAACTCGATTTTCCCCGGTAAGCGGGACGGAGTCCGCAATCGTCGCGATCGCGACCATTTTCAGAAAGGATCTCAACAAAGCCGGTTGATCGCGCCCAACCAGTCTCCGTTCCATCAGGGCCTGGGCAAGTTTGAATGCCACGCCTGCGCCGCAAAGCGCCTTGCATGGATACTCGCATCCATCCTGATTCGGGTTGAGTACGGCTAATGCTTTGGGCGCGCCATCCGGTCCCGGCAAGTGGTGGTCGGTAAGAATTAGATCAACTCCCAGGCGCGCCGCAGTTTCTGCCGGGGCAAAAGCGCGAATTCCCATATCCACGCTGATGATCAGCCGGATGCCCTCAGCGGCAGCGCGCTCGATCACGTTTTCACGCATGTCGTAGCCGTCGCGGATGCGATGCGGGACGTGAAAATCCACTGAACCGCCGCAGAGTTCGATGGCAGCCTTGAGAATTACGATAGCGGTGGTACCATCAACGTCGTAGTCGCCGTAAATGAGAATAGGCTCCTTGCGTTCGAGCGCAGCTTCGAGCCGATTTACAGATACCTTCATTCCCTTCATCAGGTAGGGTGTGTGCAGATGGGCAAGAGAGGGTGAAAGAAACTGCTCGGCAGCCCCGGCCTCGGTTATGCCCCGCATGGTGAGAAGCCGGGCGAGGATGAAAATCAGCCGGGAGTCGCTCAACTCTAGAGACCGATTCGCTTGAAGACTTGCGGCAAGAAGATCACACTGACGGGTTTCAGCGGCGGGCTTGAGAAGCCACTTCATTGAACCAACTTGACTGCGGCAACTTCATTGAACAAGGAACAAATGAAGACAAGCGAACTCAACGTTCGTCGTCGAGGTCTGGCCCATCGATCGGAATCCCGCCGAAATCTTCCGCTATCTCCAGGATGCCCTGGTAGCGCTCGTACCATTCGGTAGTGGCCTCGTAAACCATCATGACACCCTGATAGGCGAACCCCAGTTGTACAAAACCGGTTTTGCCAACGTAGGTCCGCAGCCAGCGAGCATCTTCAAGATCGTCCTCACGGCTGAACTCGGTGCCGCCCAGGCGCTCGATCAGGAGATCGAGTTCGGGCCGATCAAGCCGCCAGGAGTCCATGACCAGAAAGGGCGCTCCCGCAGCTTTGGCCAGTTCGACGAAGTCCTTCCAGCCATCGGGGTTATCCTCGACCTTCCAGCTAACGCTGGGGACTTCCTCAAAATCAACAAAGCCGGGAAAGCGCCGCAGACCATGGCCCTCGATGAAGGCAACCATGTCGTCCTTGAGAGCCGCGAGATCGTCCTGCGCCTGTGGCATCACCATTCTGGTTTATGGACCATTGTATGCCGAAAACGGCGATGCCCGATAGTGCGGCGCATCAGCCGGAATACAACGCAATTCCCCTGTGCTAAACTGTTTTCTTCACATCACACGTCTGATCCGCTCATGCTGCTGTCGAAAGAATATGTGGGCTATTTAGCCCGCGAAGTCACAAAAAAACTGATTGCCGGCGAGTTCATTGAGACTAAAGCGCCTGCCGTGGTCACGGAAAAGGTGCACGCGTCCATGCTGGACGAGCTATCGCTGGAAGACCGCATCAACGATGAGGTTCGAGTAATTCTGGAAGCCTACTCGGAAGAGATGCGCAACACCGGCGCCAATTACCAGGAGATGTTCCGCAAAGTTAAAAGCGAGCTGGTGCGCAAGTACAAGGCGGTGCTGTGAGAATCAGCCGCGACAAGGTGAACAAGGTAGCCCATGTGATCACGGATGCGCTGGCAGAAACTGACGAATTGGATTTCGTAGAAGACCGCAACACCATCCGGCTGGAAGTGCGCAAGATTCTCGAGGAGCTCTTAAACCAGGAAGAGAAAATTGACCAATCTGCCCGGCAGAAAATCGAAAACCAAAAGCGGACCATTCTCGAAGGCAGCCAGGAGTGGGACATCCTGTACCGCAAGTACTACAACGAAGAAGTAAAGAAATTGGGAGTGTAGGAAAGCGGGCTTGGGCGCTCAGTCTTCTTCCGGAGCCAAATCAGCCAATCAAATCAGGCGGACCGCAAGCGCGGTCCGCCTTAGAGAACACCTCGGGACATTCCTTTCTCAACATTCCTTCAAGCCGCTACACGGCGCGCCAGTACGTTCTGCATGCGCTTTTGGTAAAGCTCAAAGCGGTGCATGATCTCGCGCGGATTGTGGCTGTTAATCCAGTGTGTCCGCAGCGTGCTGCGGCGTTCGCGGCGGCTGCCCACGTTCCCGCGGTTCAGAGTTGTGGTCGGCGTCTTTTCGGAAGTGAGCTGGGTCCATCCGCCGCCTGAAGTCACGTCGAAGATTCCGATATAGCCGCCGCTCAGGAGTTGCAGAGGAGTCTGTATGTTTTTAGTCTGATCGAACTGCGTGGATCCCTTGGCGCGAAAGTCCTCGAACCAGCTTGGGTAAACGAAGTCTGAAACCAGTGTGTCGCCAATCTTGTAGCCGTAGGTATCGCCCTCGCAGGCATCGCACACCTCATAGGCATAGAGGACGCCATTGGTTTCCTTGTTCTGCACGAAGACGGTCAAATTGATGTTCGGGTCAGCCAGCATTTCGAGCAGTTCGTGACTGGCTGTCACGCTCCAGCTGGTACCGTATTTCAGGTCGCTGGCGGCAAAAACCTTGCCTATCGGCAGCGCATCGGGGAGTCACGTCGTGATAGCCCAAGGCACCGGCCTGGTCGGAATCATCCAGGATGGCAAGCCACCAGGTTCCCGATGGGGGCGGAGTCCCAGAAGGAATGAACGAAAGCTCGGCGTCCACTCCCCAAACCGGACGGAAATCCTTGGTGACCTGTTGTTGTAGCGCCTCCACCACGGGATGGATTTCGGTATCGGTCAGCACCGTAGTGGCATTAATTACAGAGATTTGAATGGGAGCCAATTGCGGCATAGCTTCTCCTTGAACAGAGCAAAATTTCGGAGAACACGCGCATGCGCGAACCCCTTTCCGGCACGCTAACCATCAAGCGGATCGCCGGCAAGGCTATTCGACCATCCGTCAGCTGTGGATTCCCCAAAGCGGGAAAGAAAAAGCCCCACGCGGAGGCGTGGGGCTGGAGAATCGGATAGAGGCTCAGGCTGCGGCTCGTCGCGCTTCGATCTTTCGAATACGCTGCCGATACAACTCAGCGCGATGGACGATCTCTTTGTGGGGATGGCTGGGTACCCAGAGCTCGCGCGGTGTCCTGCGGCGCTCACGCCGGCTGCCGACATTGCCCCGGCTCAAAGTGTCGGTGAGCTTTTTGTCGGCCGTTTGTTGCTGCCAGCCGCTCCCGGCGGTGACGTTATACACTCCAATGTAGCCGCCTGAGAGCAGTTGGAATGGGCTTTGAATTTGCTTCTGTTGATCGAACTGCGCCGAGTTGGCAGCGCGGAAGCTTTCAAACCAGGAAGGGTAAACGAAGTCCGAGACTGTCACATTGCCGATTTGATAGCCGAACTGATCGGCCTCGCATGCATCGCAGACTTCATAGGAATAAATGATCCCTCCGCTGCCCTGGTCACTTTGCACGAAAACCGTGAGGTTGATGTTGGGATCGGCGAGCATTTCCAGCAATTCATGGCTGGCGGTTACCGACCATTGCGAACCGTACTTAAGGTCGGTGCCGGCAAAAACTTTACCCAACGGCAGTCCGTCGGGCGTAATGTCGTGATAACCGAGAGCGCCCGCCTGATCGGAATCGTCGAGGATGCTTAACCACCAGGTACCGGCGGGAGGCTGATTGCCTGTTGGAATAAATGTTAGTTGGGCGGCAATGCCCCATACTGGGCCAAAGTCATGATTGACTTGTTGCTGTAGCGCGGCTACCACCGGCGAGACTTCAGCATCAGTGACTACTGTGCTGGCGTTGATTACGGAAATCTGGGCAACTTGCGGCATGAGCTTTCTCCTTAGTGTGCTGGACTGGAGAACGCGCAGGGGGAATTGCGTGACTCTGTGCTGGCGACGCTACGCCTCGAGCATGTGAAATGCAAGCGGATTTCTTATGGTTAGCTTTTTCGTCTGGATTTTAGACAATTTGAAGCAAGCCGTCGCGTTCAGCGTCGCAGCATCGTACGGAGCAAGATGAACCAGATCAGCCATATGGCGCAATTCATCAACCAAGCTGCCGAGTCAGCCGGCTTCGGACTTTCGGGAATTGCGTCCGTGCACAGCTTCCCGGAGCTGAATCATCTTGCTCAGTGGATTGATTCCGGACATGCCGGAGAGATGAAGTACATGAAAACCCTCAACGAAAACGGTGCGCTGCAGCGGCAGGATGCGCGAAGCATAGCACCGTGGGCGAAGAGCGTGATCGTTTGCGCGATCAATTACAACACGGCCCATCCTTATTCCACGCAAGGCGCCGATTCGAACCGGGGATGGGTTTCGCGCTATGCATGGGGTCACGAGGATTATCACAAATCCGTGATGCGGCGTTTGCGAGTGGTCGAAAGTAAGCTGCGCAAGGCTTTCGAAGACTCAATCTCACGAGATGAGTGCAAAGGAAATCGCAAGCGGAATCCAGTTTCTCTCGAGACGCGCTGTTACGTGGACACTGGCCCTATTGTCGAGCGCGTTTACGCCAAGTACGCGGGAATTGGCTGGATCGGAAAAAACACCTGCATTCTGAATCAGAAGCTGGGGTCATGGCTGTTTCTGGGAGTCATTGTGACGTCGCTCGAACTGGAACCGGATCTCCCTGTTGCGGACCGCTGTGGTACCTGCACGCGCTGCATTCAAGCCTGTCCCACGAATGCGTTCACCGGTCCATATCAGCTCGACGCAACTAAGTGCATTTCGTACCTGACCATCGAAAAACGCGGTGCGATTCCCGAAGAACTGCGAAGCGGCATGGGACGCCACGTTTTCGGCTGCGATATTTGCCAGGACGTCTGTCCCTGGAACCGCAAGGCTCCGGCAACCACTGCAATGGAATTTCAACCGCGAAAAGAACTCGTGAACCCGGCATTAGAGTGGCTGGCGCAAGTCACTGAGGAGGAGTTTGGGGAACGATTTCGCGGTTCGCCGATTCGCCGCGCCAAAGCAACCGGGCTGCGCCGCAACGCAGTCGTCGCTATGGGGAACAGCGGCGACCGCAGGTTTTCAAAAGTGCTCGAACAATTGAAGATGGACAAGGACGCCATTGTAGCCGAACACGCGCGCTGGGCACTCGGTAGGCTGGAATAGACCCAAGCCTCACGTGTTAGGATTTTCTGGATGGTGCTTTACGAGCGGGAAGATGACCGTTGCCCTAGACTCTGCTTTCTGCGCCTGCTTGCCGTTCTCTGCTTTCTGGCAGTCACAGCTGCCCCTTCCCATCCGGCCGAAAAGAAAGGGCGCGAGACGCACTGGATTCTAATCAGTTCTACGCATTTTCCCGTCCTGACCGACGCCGGTGAGCCAGCGGGCCGTGAAGTCGCCGTGCGTCTTGAACAGATGCGCACGGAGTTTGCGCAACTGCTGATGCGCTCGCAACTGAAGACACCCGTACCGGTTGAAATCATTGCGCTCAAAGGGCACGACGAATATGTGAGAGCGGCACCCGGCCGTGCCCGCGACGCCGCGGGTTTTTTCCTGCGCGCGGATGATCGAAACTACGTTGTCCTGGACGCCTTGGAACCGGATTCATGGCGGGCGGTCGCAAACGACTATGCGCGGCTGCTGCAGGACTATAACTACCCTCCGGCGCAACTCTGGTTCGACCAGGGTCTGGCCGAGTATTTTTCCAGCCTCGAACTCGATGATAAGCAGGCCTGGATGGGCGCCGATCCAACGATGCTGGTGTCGAGTAAAGAAAACCCTGAGGGCGCGCCATCCGGCAAAGCGCGGTCCTTCGCTGACATATTGAGCGCCTCGACCTGGCTGGGGATTCCCGAGCTGTTCAAGACGAGCAGCCCTGTTTCGCTTTCGCCGGATGCCGGCCAAAACAGATTGTTCTCCGCGGAGGCATGGATTGTGCTTCACTACCTGGTCAACCAGGATAAGTTGTCGGAAACCGGAACCTACTTTGGGCTAGTAGAGCTCCAGAAACTTCCCATTAATGAGGCTATTCAGAAGGCCTACGGCATGAGTGCAGAACAGTTCGGCCAGGCGGTGAAGGATTATTTCAACTCCATTGAGCCGAAGTTGAGAGCAGCGCAAGGGACTGACCGGGCGCGAGGGGCTGGGGCTTTGCATCAATTCCCTGCTCCAGTCACTGCTGATGTGACCGGCACGAGCAGACAAGACGTGTCTGAAGCGGACGGAGATGCGCTACTGGCCGAGATGGAGATTCGCATTCCTGACCGTCGTGACGATGCGATGAAAACCCTGAACGCCATCCTTAGCGACCCCAAAACAGAGAACGCGGCTGCCCATCGCGCTTTGGCCTGGGACGACATGTCGAATCATAAGACCGACGACGCCATAACTGAGTTGACCGCCGCACAGCAGATTTCTCCTAAGGATCCGTGGACGCACTACTATTTGGCGCTGGCCAGGTACCTAGCAGCACAGGCCGAGGAGGGTGAGGTCCACGGCCTGGCAAACACCATGGTTGACCTGAGGGCGGTGATTGATTGGCACCCCGAATTTGCCGAAGCCTATCGCATGCTGGCGATGGCCCAACTGGAGGGCGGCGGTGCGCATGCCGCCTTGGACTCCATCCGCGTAGCAGTGCAACTGAGCCCTCGCAATCAGGAATACTTGCTCGACCTGGCCCGCATTTACGTGGGCGGCAAGAAGTGGGATGAGGCCACTGAGTTGCTGAACCGGCTCACTAACTGTCCTGAAGAGAAGATTGCCCGGGAGGCGCGAAACGAGCTTCATAACCTGCCTATGCTGCGGCAGTATGGCGTACCGCCTCAGGCCGCGACGGCAGACCAGGTTTCACCGCAGGCGAGACCGGCGCAGACAGCGACCGTTCCCCAGGCGGCAAGTAACAATGACGATCAAGAAGAGACCAGCGTTCGGGCTCAGGCGGTGATGGTTCCAGCTCAGCCTGACAGGCGCCTCATTCAATTCGTGAAAGGAAAGCTGGTCGCGGTAGATTGCTCGCAGCCGCCAGCGGCAGTCTTGAAAGTCGCGGAGAAAGACAAGATGTTAAAGCTTCGGACGGAGAACTACCAGTCCTTGGTGCTGATCGGAGCCGACAAGTTCTCCTGCGAGTGGAAGGACCGCCCTGTCATGGTGAACTTCAAAGCCGGCGGGAAAGAAGACGGGGACCTGGTTTCGCTTGAGCTTCAGTAGCGGTATGGTTTCAATTGTTCAATCCATTAACTCTTCGAGGATCCCGTCCTTCAAAACCTTCTGCTGTGCGGGAGCAAGCTTTCTGCCGCCAGAGGTGAGGTAGAAAACATCAATTGCCGCAGGGCCTTCGGTGTCAATCAGGGCGATATCGATGTTGCAGTTTCCGTCGGCCAGCTGCGAACTGAGGCGGTGCAAGAGACCGGGACGGTCCTGGGTGATTACCTCCATTAACGTGGCATTTGCGGAACATTCATTGTCGAACACGATCCGGGTTTCAATCTTGACCTTGGGCTCGCGGTACTGTTCTGAGCGCATGCGGTCCTGCAACATGCGCTCGAGATTGGCCTCGCCCAGCAGCACGCTGATGACGCTGGCCTGGAACCGCTCCCACTCTGGCAGGTTCAGCTCAAGTGTGCGAAAGCGGTCGGTGAAGTAGAACGTGTCTACAACGGCCCCGGCAGCATTCGAAAATGCGTTGGCTTTGACGATGCTCATGCCCCAAGCGGCGAGCACGCCCGAAATGGAGGCGAAAAGCCGGGGACGATCCTTCGTGACCAGAGTCAACTCAAACCAATGGCGACCGCGCTTCAACTGTAACTGCACCGGCGTGCTGGTGAGCCGCTTCGCCATATCGGCGTGATGAAGCATGTCCTCGGGCGAATAAGTCTGCAAATAACGGCGTGGCAGGCCCTCGAGAAAACTGCTGAGCCTGGTCGCCGCCACTGGCGCCAGAGAATGCATTTGCATCAGACTCTGGTCCCCAGCCCCGGCATGCACCCGGTCATCGGCACTCCGATTCAAATGGTTCGCGGCGGCAATGTAGACCTGCCAAATCTGTTCCGCTTTCCACTGCGTAAGCGCTTCCGGGTTCACCGACTTGAGGTCGGCATAAGTCATCAGGCAAAGCATCTTCAAACGCTCGGGCGTGCCGACTTTATCGGCAAAACCGGCGATGGTCGGGGCATCGAAGATGTCACGCCGCAGGACGGCGGAAAGCTCCAGGTGATTACCGACCAGAAACAACACCGTCTCGCGGTCCTGCGGCTCAAGATCCAATCGCTCGAGGCACTGGACGGAGATCTCCGTGCTTGCAGCGACGTGATTGGCGGCGGAAACGCCTTTGCCTGTGTCATGCAATAACAGAGACACCATCAGTAGCTCGGGACGTTCCAACTCCCGGAAAAGCTCGGCGTAACGTTGGTCCCATGGTGCCTGGGCGCGGCTCAAAAGGTGCAGATGTTCGATGGCAAGAAACGAATGCTCGTCAACCGTAAAACGATGATAGAAGTCGCGCACTACGAGCGAATCAATCGGCTTAAGTTCGGGAAGAAGGATGGTCAACAGACGCAACGCATGCATCTCGCGCAGGGCATCTGCGGCGTGCGGTTCAAGCAGAATGACCTGCAGATACTGCCACAGTTGTCCACCTTTCGGCGGAGTCGCGGCGAGGGAAGGCAGCATTCGCTCGATCTTCGATTCCGTCGTGGTGCTAAGCTTCAGGCCATGATGCGCGATAAAGTCGAAGAGCCGCAACAGCAGGTCGGGGTCCTGCAGGGCAGCCGGCTGTTGCGCAAAAACCATACCGTGAACCACAGAGAAATCCGCATTAGAAAGCCGGGATCGCCAACTTTGCAGCTGCCGATAAAGTGACGACCATGCTGCGGGAATCTCCTGCAGCAGCTGTGCGGCAGCTCGGTGAACCGAGCGTGTGCGATCGAAGTAGATTCGCATCCAGTCCGCTGCGCTTAGAGCGCTGGTCGTGGAGTCCGGACCCGAGAGCTCGGGAGTCCCGATTCCCAGGGCCGCAGCGTCATCCTGCGCCGACCAGCTTAAAGCATTGTCATCCCGGCCGTGGCGGAAGTGCAGAAAACAGCGTACTGACACCAGGAACTCCAGCGCGGAATCAAGTTGACGGCGGGTTGCGGGCGGCAACAGGGCCTCAGGATCAGGCCAGCCCCCCAGCTTGTCCATAGCGGAAAGCTGCGTCAGCCAACAAGCGACGTTATAGTCGCGCAGGCCGCCAGGAGTATCCTTGACGTTTGGTTCGAGGTGAAAAATCGTGCTTCCATACTTCGCGTGGCGGTCGCGCGTAATGTCCGCCAGACGCTGAAGTAACGATTGAGATTCCTGAGAAACAAGCCGCGGGATGAGCTTGTCGTGCAGACGGGAAAAGAGATTACGATCCCCGGCGAGATATCGGCAATCGAGAAGCGAAATGAGGAATTCGGGGTTATCCGGATCAAGCCGGTCGCATTCCTGCAAGGTCCGCGTAGCCGGGCTTAGTTTGAGATGAAGGTCCCAAAACTCCTGGCAGAAAGATCGAATCTGATCCTTGAACTCGCGCTCCTCGTCGCGGCCGGCGTGGAGAAAGAGCAAATCAATATCCGAATGCGGAAAAAGCCAGCCTCGGCCGAAACCTCCGAGGGCGACAAGCACCGTTCCCGGAGGACTGGTTTCAGGCTGCGACATTTTCTCTTTCCACAGGCGGACACAGATGGTTTCGACCAGCGCCGTGCGTCTTGCCAGCGCCGTGCGGCCTTCACCAGTAGCATCGAACTCTCTGCGAATGTGGGCGAACTCATCGGTGTACAACTCACGTAGTTCGCTGCCGAGTGAAGGACTCGTCGTCATGGAAGCTCAGAGAGCTCCCTCGCCGCGCTCGTCATTACGAATGCGAATGGCCTCATCCACGCGGCTGAGAAAAATCTTGCCGTCACCGATCTTCCCTGTCCTGGCTGCGCCGGTGATTGCCGCGACTGCTTTTTCAACCATCTTGTCAGGCAGCACCATCTCAAGCTTGGTCTTTGGAATCAGGTCCACGGTGTATTCGCGGCCGCGGTAGAACTCTGTGTGGCCCTTCTGGCGGCCATGACCACGCGCCTCGAGTACGGTCATCCCCTCGACGCCGATTTCGTGAAGGGCCTCTTTAACTGCTTCCAGCCGCGAATTCTGAATAATTGCCTCGAGCTTTGTCATCGCTTTATGCCGGAACTTCCCAGTAGTATCCTTCTTCGCCGTGCTGCGTCAGATCGAGTCCCTCGACTTCCTGCTCTTCGCTGACGCGCAGGCCGATGGTGGCATCTACGGCTTTGAGGATAATCAGGGTTCCCGCGATGCCCAGTACCCACGCGATGGCTACACCGACGAACTGGTTGAACAATTGATGTGCATTGCCTTCGAGCAGGCCAGAGGGCAGCGTCTTACCCTGTGCATCTTTGAATATGGGATTGATCGCACTCTTGGCAAAAATGCCGGTCAGCAAAGCGCCCAACGTGCCGCCGGCTCCGTGAACGCCGAAGGCATCCAGGGAGTCGTCGTAACCGAACCAGCTCTTGACCTTCACCACCATGAGGTAGCACGCGACCCCGGCCATCAGGCCAATGGCAAGAGCCGCCCTTGGGCCGACGAAGCCGGCAGCAGGCGTTATAGCAACCAGGCCAGCCACCGATCCGGAAATGGCTCCTAAGGCGCTCGGCTTGCCATTTCTGAGCCACTCGGCTCCGCCCCAGCCGATTACGGCAGCTGCCGCAGCGAGATGCGTGGCGACGAAGGCGCTGGTTGCCAGACTACCCGCGCCGAGCGCGCTGCCGGCGTTAAATCCGAACCACCCCACCCATAGCAGGCATGCTCCGATGAAACTCAGCACCACGCTATGCGGCGGCATGGGCTGTTTCGGATAACCCACGCGATGCCCGAGATACAAGGCGCAGACCAGCGCAGATACTCCCGAGGTAACGTGAACGACGGTCCCACCGGCGAAGTCGAGGGTCGGGAAATGCCCTCCCAAGACGGCATTCAACAACCCTCCCTTGCCCCACACCATGTGCGCCATGGGATCGTAAACCAGCACTGACCACAAAATCATGAACACGACCAGCGCGCTGAACTTCATGCGCTCGGCAAACGCGCCCGTGATAAGCGCCGGCGTAATGATGGCAAACATCAACTGATAAATCATGAACGTCTGCGCGGGAATGGTTGCCGCGTAGTCGGCGTCGGGCGTAACGCCGACACCATGCAGCATGAAATTGTGCAGGCTCCCAATGAAGCTATTGCCTCCGCCAAATGCCAGGCTGTAGCCGAAAATTGACCAGAGCACGGTAACCATCGCCATAAGCGCGAAGCTCTGCATCATCGTGCCAAGCACGTTCTTCTTTCGCACCAATCCGCCGTAAAAGAGCGCGAGGCCGGGGCCGGTCATCATCAGCACAAGCGCCGAACTGGTCAGCATCCAGGCATTGTCGGCAGAGCCCTTGGCGTCCGCGGCTTGCTGCTCTAGCTTTGTCAGTCGGGCTTGAAGGTCGGATGTTGAGGAGGAGGTTTGAGCCAGCGCAAATGGAGCGCACCAGAGAAACCATAGAAAAAGAAAAACAGCCAACCGGGAACCACGGCATTTCCCCATGAATGGACGGCCCACGCTACCAGGAGATACTATCAAGCGTTTTACTTTAGGCGAGAAACCAGCATCGCGGAAATTGAAAGTATTTATGGGGAGTATCGGGAATTGTTATGAGGAACCGGCGGGTCCTTGTTAGAGAAGGCTAGTCCTTCTTCCCTGCCACTTCCAGCCGGGTTTCAGCGCGTTTCAAATCGCCTTCTGCGCGGACGAAATCTTCTTCCGTCTTGCCGTTTTTCAGGTCCTGCTCGGCGCGTTGTTTGGCTTGCTCGGCGCGTTTGACGTCAATCTCATTGCTGCGCTCGGCAGTTTCCGCGAGGATGGTGACTTTGTCCGGCAAGACTTCAGCGAAGCCCCAGGCTACGGCGAGATGATGCGTCGAGCGGCCACCCCTGTAGGTAATCTCGCCGATTGAGAGTTCAGTGATGAGCGGGGCATGGCCCGGCAGAATGCCGAGATATCCGTTCTTGCCAGGAAGCTGGATCTCTTCGGCAAGGTCGCGGACAACCATCTTCTCCGGCGTAACGATTTCGAGTTGGAACGAATCGGCCATTGGTTCCTGGTCGCTGGGCGTCTCCCATTCAACGTCAGCATCGAGAGCCAACGAGGAATGACTAAACGACGAACGACAGTTTTTACGCCGCCGCTTTCAGCTTCTCCGCCGCTTCCAGCGCTTCGTCAATCGTGCCCTTCATGTAGAACGCCTGCTCCGGAATGTCGTCGTGTTTCCCTTCGACAATCTCTTTGAAGCCTTTCACGGTGTCGGCGATCTTCACATAGCGCCCCCGCGCCCCGGTAAACTGCTCGGCGACATGGAACGGTTGCGACAGAAAGCGTTGTATCTTGCGGGCACGCTGCACGGTCAGCTTCTGGTCTTCGCTGAGCTCGTCAATGCCCAGAATCGCGATGATATCTTGCAGATCTTTATAGCTCTGCAAGGTCTTCTTCACCGCTTGCGCCACATCATAGTGCTCTTGTCCCACAATGCGCGGATCGAGAATACGGGAGGTCGACGCCAGCGGATCCACGGCAGGATAAATTCCGATCTCGGTCAGAGCGCGCGAGAGCACGGTGGTGGCGTCAAGGTGTGCGAACGTCGTCGCCGGCGCGGGATCGGTCAGGTCGTCGGCGGGAACGTAAATCGCCTGCACCGAGGTCACTGACCCCTTCTTGGTCGAGGTAATCCTCTCCTGCAGCTCGCCCATTTCTGTCGCCAGGTTCGGCTGGTATCCCACGGCGCTGGGCATACGTCCGAGCAGAGCAGAAACTTCTGAACCGGCCTGAGTGAAACGGAAGATATTGTCAATGAACAACAGGGTGTCGGCACCCTCTTCGTCACGGAAGTATTCGGCGACGGTGAGTCCCGTGAGAGCCACGCGCAGGCGCGCACCGGGCGGTTCCGTCATCTGGCCGTAGACCAGCGCGGCTTTTGAGTTTGCCGGATCGCCGGGCTTAATCACTTTGGATTCTGTCATCTCCAGCCAAAGATCGTTGCCTTCGCGCGTCCGCTCGCCCACGCCCGCAAAAACCGAGAACCCGCCGTGCTGCTTGGCAACGTTGTTGATGAGTTCCTGGATGATAACGGTCTTTCCGACGCCGGCGCCGCCGAACAATCCGATCTTGCCGCCTTTCAGGAACGGCTCAATTAGGTCAATCACCTTGACGCCCGTCTCAAACATCTCCGCGGTCGTGGCCTGCTCATCAAACAGCGGGGCAGGACGGTGAATCGGCTTGGTTTCGGTGTGCTGAATCGGCCCAAGCTGGTCCACCGGCTCGCCGATCACGTTCATTACGCGGCCCAGCGTTCCGTTACCGACGGGGACAGAAATTGGCCCGCCGAGGTCGACCGCCTTCATCCCGCGCACCATACCTTCGGTCGCTTCCATGGCGATGCAGCGGACGCGGCCTTCGCCCAGATGCTGCTGCACTTCGAGAATTACGTTGACCGGCGCCGGGACTTTGAATCCGTCGCTGACCACGCGCAAAGCCTGATAAATCGGCGGCATGGTGGCCTCCGCAAACTGCACGTCCACCGCCGGACCTGCTACTTGCATCACGTGTCCACTGTTCTCAGCCATAATTCCTCAGATACGTATGTCATTTACAAATGCTCTTTTATTTTCGTCTTTAAGATGCCGCCGCCGCCCCGCTCACAATCTCGATAATTTCCTTCGTAATCTTGGCCTGGCGAGCGCGGTTCATCGCCAAGGTCAACGAGTCAATCATGTCAGTCGCGTTGTTCGTGGCGGCGTCCATGGCCGTCATGCGGGCCGCATGTTCCGCCGCTACGGACTCCTGCAAGCCGCGAAACACTTGAATGGCAACATATTTCGGCAGCAACGAGCGGAACAGCGATGCCGGCGGCTGCTCGTAAATGTAGTCTACGGGAGCAGCGGCCAGCCGGGCCGCCGCCGCGTCCGCCTCCCGGGTATCAGCCGGACGAAGCGCTACACCGGTTCCCTTCGCGGCTTCTAGGGCGCGCTCCTTCGCCTGCAGCGTCATCGGCTCCGCGTGGGCCAATTCCGCTTGGCCGATGTGCTCGACCGGCAGAACTCTCTCCACCACCAGCCGCTGGGAGATTACCGACTTGAACTCGTTGTACACAATATAAACCGCGTCAATTTCTTCTTTCGCATAGCGCTCGATGATCCTTTGCGCGATCTCCGAGGCGAGCGCGTAGTCAAGCTTGTTGAGAACACCGATCAGCTCACCGACGAGCCCAATGCGAGGAGCATCCGTTGACCCTGCTGTCACCGCCTTCACTGCCGGATAGCGCCTCCGCAGAAAATCACGCCCCTTGCGTCCTACGGCTTCGATCTCGACGTTCTTGCCGCTCTTCGACTGCAAAAAACGCACCGCGGCTTTTAGAATATTGGTGTTGAACGCCCCGGCTAATCCTTTGTCGCCGGTGACCACAAGGAGCAGAATGTTTTTTCCCGGACGCTGCGCCAGCAGCGGATGCCGGGGTTGGTTGGTCTCCGGATCGTAGATCTCTGCGCGCGAGACCAGCGATTTCAAAACGCTCGTCAACATCTGCGCATAGGGACGGGCCGCCAGCGCGCGCTCCTGGGCTCGCCGCAGTTTCGCGGCCGAGACCATTTTCATGGCCTTCGTGATCTGCCGCGTGTTGGTTACGCTGCGGATGCGCCGGCGAATATCGAGAATGTTGGCCATAGTCTCGGGCTTTGGGCTTTAGGCTCTTCGACCCAGGTTAGAATCGCTTACTTTGCCGCCGCCGCTTTCCGGTCGGCCACGAACGTCTCTTTGCACTCCTTGATGATGCGGGTCATCTCCGCTTTCAAGCCGTCATCGAGGATTTTCTTCTCCATGATGTTCTTCAGCAGGCCAGGACTCGTTGTATCCACGTATTTATATAGCTCGGACTCGAATTCCCCCACCTGGTCCACTGCCAGGTCATCCAGAAAACCATTGGTGCCGGCGTAGATCGTGAGAATCTGCTTTGAGAAGGGCAGAGGCGAAAACTGTTTCTGCTTGAGTACTTCGACCAGACGCTGTCCGCGATTGAGCTGGGCCTGCGTTGCCTTGTCGAGATCGCTGCCGAATTGCGCGAACGCTGCCAGCTCGCGGTACTGTGCCAGGTCAAGTTTCAGGCTCCCGGCAACTTGACGCATAGCCTTGATCTGGGCGCTGCCGCCGACGCGGCTTACGGAAATTCCGACGTTCACCGCCGGCCGCACGCCGCTGTTGAACAGGTCCGTCTCAAGAAAAATCTGGCCATCAGTAATCGAAATGACGTTCGTCGGAATATATGCCGAAACGTCGCCGGCCTGGGTTTCGATGATCGGCAGCGCCGTCAGCGAGCCTCCGCCGTTCTTGTCACTCAATTTGGCGGCGCGCTCGAGCAGGCGTGAGTGGAGATAGAAGACATCTCCTGGATAAGCTTCCCGCCCCGGCGGACGGCGCAGCAGGAGGGAGATCTCACGATACGAGGCCGCGTGCTTGGAGAGATCGTCATAGATCACCAGCGCGTGCCGTTTCGTGTCACGGAAGTATTCGCCCATGGCACAGGCCGCATAGGGCGCAATGTACTGCATGGGGGCGGGCTCGGAGGCGGAAGCCGCAACCACGATGGTGTAGTCCATTGCGCCGTAGTCCTCGAGGATCTTGACCACTTGCGCGATCGAGGACCGTTTCTGACCGATCGCGCAATAGATGCAAATCAGATCACCGCCCTTGTTGTTGATGATGGTGTCGAGCGCTACCGCAGTCTTGCCCGTCTGCCGGTCGCCGATAATCAACTCGCGCTGGCCGCGGCCGATGGGGATCATGCTGTCAATGGCCTTGAGGCCGGTGGCCATCGGTTCGCGCACCGGCTGGCGGGCGATGACTCCGGGAGCAAGACGCTCCAGAGGAATGAACTGTTCGGTAGAGATCGACCCTTTGTCATCTATAGCCTGACCGAGCGAATTCACGACGCGGCCAATGAGCTTGTCCCCCACCGGGACGCTCATGATGCGCCCGGTACGCTTGACTTCGTTGCCCTCGCGAATCTCCGTGTAGTCGCCGAGCAGCACGACGCCAACCTGGTCTTCTTCCAGGTTCATGGCAATGCCCGCCACGCCGTGCGGGAACGATAAAAGCTCGCCAGCCATGACTTTATCGAGGCCGTGGACGCGGGCGATACCGTCGCCCAAGGTGATGACGGTCCCTACCTCGTCCACGGCAATTTTCGATTCATAATTCTCGATCTGCTGCCGGATCAGTTGTGTAATCTCGTCTGCCTTGATTTGTGCCATAGAATGTGCTTTTTTCTAAAGCCCGAATTTACGAGCCGATCGCCTGCCTTATCCTCTCTAATTGCCCGCTTACCGAACCGTCATAGATGGTGCTACCGATCCTCACGACCGCTCCCCCCAATAGCGATTCATCACGCGAGTAACGGGCGCGGATTTTCTTGCCGGTCAGTATCCCTACCTGCGCCTCAAGCGTGCGACGGTCGGCTTCACTCAGTTCGCGAGCGCTTGCAATCTCGGCTTCGGCAAAACCCAAACGAGAGTCGATTTCTTTTTCGAACTGCGCAACGATGGGGCCGAGAAACCTGATCCGCCGGTGATCCATTAACACTGCAATGAAGTTTCGAACCAGCTGTGAGGTCTGTTCACGGGCGGCGATCGCATCCAAAACCGCTCGTTTCTGTTCCGCCGGAATCGAGGGGGCCTCCCAAACGTCGCGCAATTCCTTGCTCGAGGCGACCAACTCGGCAATGGATCGTGCTTCGCGCAAGGCCTGCTGGGTATCAAGTTTTCTATCGAACACCGCATCGGCCAGCGCCCGCGCGTAGGAATTGGTCACCGACGCCATCGCTTAATTCTTACCTTTCTTTGAGTCACCGCCGTTTGCGGAAATCTGCTGGGCGAAGTTGTGGAGGAGCGACTCGTCAGTCGCGGCGTCCACGCGAATCTGCTTCCTCGCCAAAGACACCGCCAGATCGGCAGCGAAAGCGGTCAGCTCACGCCGTGCGGACTTGGCGGCCACGGCAATTTCCTGCTCCGCTGATTCCACGATCTTGCGCGCATCCTCTTCGGCTGCGGCCTTGATTCTTGCTTCTTCGGCAACCGCTTCCTGTTCGGCGGCCGTCCGCATGGTGCCGATTTCCGCGTCCAGCTTCGACAATCGCGCCTCTATCTCCGCCAAGCGCCGATTGGCTTCGTCGCTGGCTTTGCGCGCCTCCCGCATCGCTTTTTGAATAGTTGCGGTGCGGTTCCTGAACACTGCCGGCAGATTTTTCTTCCACAGCCAGATGATGGCGACCGCGATCACGGCAAAGTTCAGCCCGACTGCGAGCCAATAGGAACCTTCGAGACCGAGGCCGGTGATTCTGGAAATCAACTGAACGGAGGCAGAGTGCTTGAACTGGGTCTGATCGTCTTCGCCGGCCGCCTCGCGGGTTTCTTCAACGAGCTGGCGGGTCATCGAAGCATTGCTGGCAGCGTTTTGGGGTTGTGCTGGCTGTGCTGCAGGGTTTGTCTGCGAGAATACGAGAGCATGACCGCGTCCGACAGCCGGACCGAACGCCGAGAGCATCGCGATCACCCACAGGACCGCGGTTCGACGCACGAACCGCAGATCGCAGACAATAGATTTCGTGTTCATCATCCGATAAATGGCTCTCATATCGCCCGAGCCGGCGGAACAGGGAGAACGGTGCGAATAATCTCCGCCGCCAGCCTGGCGCTTTCTGTCTTCAGCCCTTCCTGCGCGGCGAGTTTGTCCTTTTCGATTGCCGCGCGCATTTGCTCGACCTGCGCCTGAGCTTGTGTGCGTGCGCGGGAGCCAACTTCCGCGCGGGCTTTCAAAGCTTGCTGACGCCGCGCTTCCTGGCTCTTGAAAATTGCCACCCGGGCCTCGCGAAGGCGCTGCTCATACTCGGCTGTCCGAGCTTCCGCGGCGGCAATGTCGGCGCGCGCCTTTTCTACCGCTCCTTCGGTCCTGCTTCGCCGTTCGGCCAACACCTTAACCAGCGGCTTGTGGACGAGAGCGCTATAAATGCCCCAGAGCAGAACCATGAAGATGATCGTCGGTATGGCCCCGAGCAGTAATTCGCCAACTTGTCTGAGCGTCTCATCCATATTTTGCTTTGATTAAGGACTTCGAGCTTAAGCAGGCTAAAGACCAATAAAACTAACATCTTGCATGGCGCAGTGTCAATGCGGAATGATGGCACGGTAATCGCATAGCAATTCCGAATCGAAATCCGATTCCACCCTGAAACCAGCGCTCGAGTGGCAGGGCAGCAGCCGGCGCGATTCACGAAACAACGCTTGACATCTGGGCTGGGGGGTCTAGCATAGAAGTATCACCTCCGATCCAATTCAGGATCGAATGGGCCGATAGCCAAGGACTGTCACCGCTTCTTGGTTGCCGGCCCATTTAAATTCCTACCCGCGGGAGCGCCGCCAACGATCAAAAATATCCAGGCTGCGGCCGAATAGGTCAGAGCACGGATCGTCAGAACCGTAACCAACAGGAAGTCCTTGCATTCGGAAATATCTTTCGCGCAATCCGGACGCAAAAAGTGCTGCCAAATTTCTGTGCTTGAAGAGCTGTAGGTTGCGAGTCGGAACAAGAGCGCAACCAGCGGCACGGTCCAGACCAAAAGAGCAGATTGGCTGGGCCATTTTCTGCATACGACATAAGCGATCGCAGCCGCGCTGCCCACGCTCAAAATCCATTCTGCGCTTTCAATTGTTGAGATCGAGTGGGGCTGGCCGACGACCGACCAAAGAAGCGATTCAACCGCAGCAGGACCGAGGGTGGCGGCGAGAAGATGGAGGAAGAAGAGAGCAACGATACGGGGAACCAAAGGCACCTCAGTTTTTATCTGCCGCGACGTTCACCGGCGACTTATGGGGATCCGGTCGGGTCTACAATCTCCCCGCCCTCACTCTGCGCAGCGACAAGCAACATACGATCAGAACAAACAAAAATAGTAGTCGTGGTGCTCGAAACCGTCCGGAGTGCCAGATATCCAGCGAGTTGGATTGCATCGTAGGCGCGAAGGGCGTAGCGGTCCACAAGAGCCGCAGCCGAATCGAGCACAGCCTCTGTTACCACCTGCCGGAGAAACCGCCCTTCCAGATGTCGCTGAAAACCATTTAGTATTTGTTGTGCAACAGTGCGTGAAATCTCGCCGGCACGTTCCCTTCGTCTTACAGCAGAACGCAGCTCAACCTGCGCGAGTGAAAGGATCGCTAGTTGATTCCCAGCCGCGCTTGCTGCAATTTGCAGCAAGCGCCGAGTTCCAAGCTCCTCTACGTACAATTTGACTAACGCGCTTGACTCCAGATAGTAAAGAGCCAACTGTTAACGCCTTTCGCGCAATATCGTTGAGGACAACGGCTCGCCATGAATCGAAACTGGATGGAAATCAAGGTCAGCCGTCACGGACTGTCCCAGCAATGACTTAACGATCGGTAGTAATCGGTTCAGCCGGATTGCCGTGACCGGATATTCAGGGTTCTTGGGGTTAGGTACTTTGCTAGTGAGAACGAATTTATTTTCAATAGCGCTGCGTAAGACTTCTTGCCGTCGCTCCTGCGATAGCGCCCAGCTCAGTCCTTCTGCCACCAACGCAGTATCGCGAAACCATTTCAGCGCAATGAAGTCATAACCAGGCCGGCCCTCAGCGCGATCTAGCGCACGAATGAGGTCACCGATCGGATCCTCCGCGGCGTGTTTACTAATCGCCTGAATCGCCCCCGATTTCTCCATAGTAGGGCTTGGCAACATTGTATCGGAATCCGCATCAGCGGGCTCGAACGATATACGAACCGAATCAGTCTCAGGAGAGAATCTTTCGATCGAGGCCGTTCTTCTTTTATCTCTTTTTTGGCCGTGGAAGCGTACCCGAGCTCGATATCCCTCGGGCAAGAGAGCCAGATCTCTCAAGGTCTCTTGAACCTTAACTTCAAACTCCAATTCCGCTTGTTCAATCGTTTTCATTCTAGATAACTCTCTAAATATAGAAATCGCAGCAGTAAAACCGAACCGCACTTATAATTATAATATAAGAAATCCGGGAATGTCAAGCGAAAAGCTGTCAGCAATCCGAAGTACTGACCACCCACTCCCTCACCCTCCTCACCACCGATTCCGGCGCGTCCGCTTCCAGTTCGACTATTCCATCTTTATAAGTCCGCGAGTGGATTCGCGCCCGTGCCTCCAACATCGCCAAGGTTTTGCCTTCCTTCTGCGGAATGAGCAGCCGTACCCGGCTGACCTGGTCTTCCTTCAGCATCGCATCAATTCGATCCAGGAGGGTGCTTATTCCCGTAGATTTCGCGGCCGAAATGTAGACTGTTCTCGCGTCATCGCTCAGGCTTTCGCGCTGCCTCGGCGGTAACAGATCAATCTTGTTCATCACCCGCAGGCGCGGCTTTTTATCCGCTTGGAGCTCCTTGAGCACAAGCTCGACCTGTGCATCCTGCTCGACCGACAACGTGCTGCTGGCGTCGGAAACGTGCAGAATGAGCGCCGCGCGCTGCACTTCTTCGAGGGTTGCTCGAAACGCTGACACCAGGGTGTGAGGCAAATTGCGGATAAAACCGACGGTATCCGATAACAATGCCTTTCGCTTCGAAGGCAGAGTCACCCCTCGAATCGTGGGATCAAGCGTGGCGAACATTTTCGGCGAGGCCAAAACCGCCGCCTCGGTAAGTGCATTAAATAATGTAGATTTTCCCGCGTTCGTGTAACCCACCAAGGCCACTGTAGCCATTGGCACCGATTCCCGCCGTTGCCGCTGTTTCGCGCGAATTCTGCGCACGTTTTCGATCTGCTCCTTTACGTGCCGTATGCGGCGATAAATTTTCCGGCGGTCTGTTTCCAGTTGGGTTTCGCCGGGCCCGCGGGTCCCAATGCCGCCGCCCAGTTGCGACATCTCAATGCCGCGGCCTCCCAGCCGAGGCAATAGATATTCCAGCTGCGCCAGTTCGACCTGCAATTGACCTTCCCGGGTGCGGGCATGGCGAGCGAAGATGTCAAGGATTAGCTGCGTGCGGTCAATCACACGGGTGTTGACAAGCCGTTCGATATTCCGTTGTTGAGAAGCCGTCAGGTCGTGATCAAACAGCAGCAGATCAGCCGAAACCGAAGCCGCCGCTCCGGCAATTTCCTCGAGTTTGCCCTTGCCGATGAGCGTGGCAGGGTCGAGCCTATCACGGCGCTGCAGAAATTCCCCCGCGATATCGGCCCCGGCACTCCCTGCCAGCGAACGCAATTCATCGAGCGACTCTTCCGGGCTGAACTCGGGAACGACGACCGAGTTTTGGGTTGCCCGGAGAGTAGCGGCGTCCCGTGCCGCTTGCGCGCCACCGGCCGGTGGACGTTGCAAAGACTTTTTACGCGCCGGTGGCCGTATCCGGTCACGACAATCCACCCCGACCAGAAACACCCGCTCAACGGGACCGCGAGGAGAATCAGAGGCTGCGGCCCGCACCCTGCGGGCGGCTTTGCCGGGAGCTCTTTTTTCAAAACTCCGCACAGAGAATAGCCTTATCCTTCTGTGCCCGAGGCGCTGGAACCTGAACCGGGCTCTGCCGCCGATGCCGTGCCGACGGCGGCAAGGGGGCCAGGTTTCTCACCGTGCGCGTGGCTCGGCCTACCCATTGCCACCGTAGAAATGGCGTGCTTGAAGATAAGCTGCTCCTGATTATTCGCTTCCAGCACGACCGAGTATTTGTCAAACGAACGGATGCGCCCGCTAAGTTTCACCCCGCTCAACAAATAAATGGTGATGTTCAATCTTTCTTTGCGGGCGGTGTTAAGGAAGGAATCCTGAATATTCTGCGCCGGCTTGTTTTCCATGCCGATCTCCTTAGCTCTTTGGCCTGCAAGAGCCGGTAGACTCCGCTGCGTCACGTTTCTCGCGTCCGCTGCTTAGCGCGGGAAACAGGGGGAAAATTGCGAAGAGCGCCAGTTTGCGCCGAAAAACGTGGAAGGCGCTCTCTCGCGGTACTGGTACGATACGGCGGAACGGTCAAGTTTTCAACCACAACTCGATGTTTTCTCATTTGTTGTACAATCCGGGACTTGCAAAGCCGCGGTTATATTTTTCAGGGAGGACTTGAGGACGTGATGACTACTTCTGCGCTCTGCGAGAATCTTGCCGGGCCATTTCTGACATTTCCTGGGGTTGGCGCCACCTTCCAGATGCTCTTGCGCTGGATCCACTTTCTGGCCGGAATTACGTGGATCGGATTGCTGTATTTCTTCAATCTGGTGAATATACCGTTCATGCAAAAGGTAGATGTAGTAACCAGGGGCAAGGTCGTGCCGGCGCTCATGCCCCGGGCGTTGTGGTGGTTCCGGATATCGGCCGTAGTCACGGTCGCCGCCGGGCTGACCTACTGGGGCCTCATTGTGGCCAGCGATGCGGGAAACGCGGGCGCCAGTTCGGGGACTGCCATGGCAAGCTTCTTCGGCATCTGGACAGCCGCCTGGGCAGTGATGTACGCCTTCCTGATTCCGGGCAAGGGCCTGCTGAACAAGGGCCCGGTCCTGGCTGTGTTGGATGCCATTGTTGTGGGTTACGCTGGATGGCTATTCCTGAGCCTGAATGATCACGGCTGGGAAAGCAGCCGGATGTTATCTATCGGAATTGGGGGCGGTTTGGGGTGGATGATGATGCTCAGCGTTTGGGGCATCATCTGGCGGATTCAGAAACGCCTTATCCAATGGACAATAGAGAACGCTGAAAAAGGCACACCGTTGCCTGAGAAAGCTAAAGCCATGTCACGAATGGCGTTCCTGGCTTCGCGGACGAATGCCTATCTCTCTATTCCGCTGCTGTTCTTTATGGGAGCTGCCAGCCACTACCCGATGTTCGGGAGATAGCCCTCGTTCTAAAGAAAAAAGAAGGCCGGACTTTCGTCCGGCCTGAATAGTCGTGTTGCTGTCGTGCTGCTAAGGTCAGAAATCGAACCGCAGCGCAAGCTGGGTCACACGCGCGCCACCGGGGCCCGGCACAAACGTCGCGAGAGACTTACCGAAAGTAGCCGAGGCTTCATTGTTGTCCGGCAACAGGAAGTTCGGGTGGTTGAAGATGTTGAAGAAGTTGGCCTGGAAGGTCAACTTCGAGCCCTCCGTGATCTTGAAGGCCTTATCAACGCCGAAGTCGGTGTTGAAGTAGCCGGGACCGAACAGAGAGTTCCGCCGCATCTGGCCAACCGAAGTGCCCTCGCACCAGAGACCCTGGTTGATGCCGGCAGGGCACGGATCCGCCGCAGTATTCGGCATCACCCATTGGCTGGCAAACAAGTAGCCGCGAGCCGGACTTTCATTGTGATCAGCCGCATTGCTCAATGAACCGGGCCCAATGTAAGCGCCGCGGTCGTTGAACTGGCCGTCACCGTTGCTGTCTACGCCGCTATCGGTGACCGAGAATGGCGTACCTGTCTGGTAGGAGACGATTCCGTTCGCGCTCCAGCCGCCGATCCATCGGTTCGTCTTCAGGAATGGCAAGTCATAGTTGAAGCTCACCACCACCCGGTGCCTCACGTCGAAGTCGGCCGGACCGTAGTCGAAGCTGGGATTGGAGCTGTCCGTTCCGTATGCCGACAGGCTAGCGTTCTTGGTAGTGAACGCATCGCTGATATCGTCAAGGGCTTTGGAATAGGTGTAGTTTGCATTCAGCTGCAACCCGCTGCTGTACCGCTTGCGCACCCCAAACTGCAGAGCGTTGTAGTTCGAGTTGCAGCAGTTGTAGCGGAAGCTGATGTTGCTGTAGGCCGGGTTCACTCGGACATTGTTGGCTCCTGCATAGCGGCCATCATAGGTATTCTCGCCCTCGATGCCCAGCAGTTTGTGCCCGAAGGTGCCCACGTAGTTGGCTTCCAGTACGGTGTCTTTGGTCAACTGATACTGGAACCCGTAATTTGCCTGCTCGTAATACGCGGTTACCAGGTTTTGGTCCATCGCGCGCAGCGACGGCGTAAGTGCCGCGCCGCCGAATGTAGCAGTGCTGGTAAATGGAGCGGTGTACAGACCAGGTGAAATCAACCCGCCGTACGGCACCCCATTACCAAGGAACCCTATCAGAGAGAACGCAAAGAAGGGTGGATTGAAACGAATGTTCTCGAAGATGTTGTTGTACATGCGGTCGTAATTGATTCCGTAACCACCGCGCATGACCAGCTTCTGGTTGCCCATCGTATCCCACGCAAAGCCGATGCGGGGACCGAAATTATTCAGGTCCTTGTTCCAGATGTCGTGGTTTCGGACCTCGGTGGTTCCGGTCGCAAAGCCGGCGTACCAGGGGCTGTTGACCGGGAAGAACTGATTGCCGCCAGCAGCTACGTCGTTACAAGGAGCCGTGCCGCCGGCGAAGGTGCACTTAACCGGTGTGGTCGGTACGCCAGTATAGAAGTTGGAATCAATATTGGACTGGAAGTTGTGCGGAGGCCCGAAATACTCCCAGCGGACACCAAGGTTAAGAGTCAGACGGGACGTGGCGCGCCAATCATCCTGAATGTACATGGCCGCTTCGTTGGCGCGGAAGCCGCGGTAGAACACGGGCAACTGGTTGTTAGTCGGATTAATCGAGGCCTCAGCTTCCGCGAATCCGCCAAAAGCCGGTCCCCCGAAAGCTAGCGCGTCCATTTCGTCGCTGAACTTGCCGTCGGTCAGCAGGTCTTCAACATCGTCCACCACGAAAAGGCCGTTTTCCAACGCTTCGAAGCTGCTTCCATTGCGGGTGCGGCGGAACTCGCCTCCACCCTTGAAGTTGTGCTTGCCTTTCGTCACCGAGAGATCGTCCTTCCAGATGAACTCATTTTCGGTAAAGAACTGGGGCAAGTTGGAGGTCTGACCGTAGGCAATCGTCGGTGAATCAAAGGCCGTAACCACTGACGGGAAGCCCACTTCGCTCGGGACATCGGGGAAGTTTGCCGTGTGACGAACATAAGACGCGCGGGCCTGGTTCAGGACCGTCGGGCTGAAGGTGTGCGACCACGTTACGCCCAGGTTTTGCGCCCGGGTGTGGTTCAACAAGCTCGGGCCCAGCGTATTGTCGCCGCCCACGTATGCCGAATCAAAGTCAGCGTTGTCGTAGAGGTACGCCGCATTGATGCGGTCCTTGGTGCCGATGTTCTCATCGAACTTCCCAGTGTAGCGAGCCTGGTTGATAGAACTCGGCGCGTTGACCGTAATCGTCCCGTAAACGGGAACGGGATAGGCGACTACGGGTGTTCCAAGGAGCCCACCGGTGTACAGTCCCTGGGCTAGATTCGTTGTGTTGGTGCAATTTGAGGAACCCGGAACGCAGAAGGGCAAGCCCTGCTGCTTCTGCATGGTGTTGAAAACCGGCCCCGTGGTAGCTGACGCAGAGAGGCCACCGGGACAGGGAGCACCCAGAACCTGGACGCAAACTCCGGCCGGGTTCGTCTCCTGGAAGGTCTCAAACGCGCCGCTCTGCACAAAATTCACGAAGTCCGAAGTGAAGCCGTTCGCCGTTATGGGACTGCTGGAACGCTCGCGATGGCCTTCTGCGGTAAAGAAGAAGAACGCCTTGTCTTTTACGATCGGCCCACCCACCGAACCGCCGAACTGGTTGCGCACCAGGTGGTCTTGCTGACCCGCCTGATTGGAAAACCAGCTATTGGCCGCAAGGTTTTGAATACGGTTGTATTCAAACAACGAGCCATGCCATTGATTGGTACCGCTCTTGAGCACGGTGTCGGTCACAAACCCGCCCGCATTACCATATTCCGCCGGAGCAATATGCTCAATCACGCGGTATTCCTGAATGGCATCAGGATCAATGGTCGTGTTAGCGCCGCCCGGGCCGACCGATGAGCCGCCGCCGCCAAGGCCCTGGTCATTGTTGTCAAAACCTTCCACCAGGAAGTTGCCGGTACCGCTGCGAGCGCCGTTCACCGCCGCGCCGCGGTCCGTACCTAGCTGAGCCACAGCACCGGGCTCAGCGCCCGGCAAGAGATTGATGAATTCATTCTGGCTACGCGTTTCGAGAGGCATTTGCTCCCATACGCGGCGATCTACCAGGCCCGAAAGAGAAGATTCTTCGGTTTGCACTTGCTGCGCTCCCGCTTCAACCGTGACCTCTTCGCTGGAGGCTCCGACTTCGAGCTTGGCGTCATGCGTGGTAATTGTTCCCACGCTGATGATGACGTTGGCGATCTTGTAGCCTTTGAATCCTTTCGCGGAAACCTCGAGCGTATAGCTGCCGACCACCGGCAAAGCCACGAAGCGATATGTGCCGGCAGACGTAGTCACCTGAGTGCGCTTCTCGCCCGTGGCACTATTGGTCAATGTGATTGAAGCATTGGCAACAACTGCCCCGGTGGGATCACTAACCAAGCCGGAGAGTTCACCAGTGCCGCCCTGAGCCCACAACATGCTGCTGATGAATATTGTTAGAGTTAAAAGCGTGAAGAACCTGATCAGGGTATTACGAAACGGAAGGTGCATCGCACGGCCTCCTAATTAAAGTTGGACTATGGGAATCAGGAACGAAGCCGAACCCAACGCAACGCTCTTAACGGTTTCGACCACCGAGCACACCAAAACCGTAAGCTCTTTATAAAATGCAACTCACATTCCAAAACAATGCCTCGTAACATCTCATATTTACAAACGTTTACAATTGTTAAGTTTGCCTAATTCCAAAAACTGTATAAGCGGGGCGGTTACTGGTATGGAATACTGTATGGAATGTAGAGTGGAATAGGGGCTCGGACTACTTGCCAGACTCTCAGCTGAATTCAGACCTCTATCTTCGCGGTATTGAGATGTTCAATCGCCAGGATTTCTTCGAAGCCCACGAAGTACTGGAAGATCTTTGGCGGCCGAGCAGTGGACCCAGAAAGAAATTGCTTCAAGGGTTGATTCAGACCGCGGTGGCCTTTCACCATTGGTCCAAGGGAAATTCTCGTGGCGCCCGCTCGCTGTTGAGCCGGGGCATCGCCAACCTTGAGGGCCATTCCGCGAATTTCGGCGGGATCCGGCTCGATTTGCTGCTCGATTCCCTACGGCTGTGGCAGCAGGCTATGCGGCATGACCACCCGGCACCCAATTTTCCCGAAATTGTCTTCTTCCAGGAAGCGACAAAAGCAGAGAAGGTTCCTGCTAGAATCCCCCCTTCACTACCATGACGTCAGTTTCTTCGGTTAAATCGCAGCCGCAACGCCTCAGCAAAATTGATGCGGTCCCGCTCCTCGACCTGGGAAGACAATACAAGCAGATACGCGAGGAGGTGCTGGCAGCAATCGAAAGGGTGTGCGCTTCGCAGCAATTCATCCTGGGAGCGGAAGTCGAGGCATTGGAGCGGGAGATCGCTGATTACACGGGGGCGATTGCCGCGATTGGCTGCTCCTCTGGTACCGACGCAATTTGGCTTGCCCTCGCCGCGTTTGGCGTTCAACCCGGGGACCGGGTGATCACGACGGCCTTCAGCTTCTTTGCCTCAGCCAGCGCCGTTGTTCGAGTCGGCGCCCGGCCAGTGTTCGTAGATATCGACCCGCAGACGCTGAATATGAATCGTGCTCAAGTCGAGGCGGCATTTCAAAGAGGCACCGGAAGCGGTGTACGGGCACTGCTGCCGGTTCACCTTTACGGTCAGCCTACAGACATGACATCACTGCGAAAAATCGCCAGAGAATTTCGTGTGCCTATCATTGAGGACGCAGCCCAAGCCATAGGCGCCGAATGGGAGGGCCGCCGGGCCGGTTCGCTCGGCGAAGCGGCAACCTTCAGCTTCTATCCGACCAAGAATTTGAGCGCCTACGGCGAGGCCGGAATGGTATGCACGGACAACCTGGACCGAGCAAGCCATATGCGCGGCCTGCGCAATCACGGCAGCGTTCTCCGGTATCACCATCAAGAGTTGGGGTGGAACGCCCGCATGGATGCCATCCAGGCAGCCGTCCTGCGGGTGAAGCTCAAGTATATAGACGAGTGGAATCGCCAGAGACGGCTAAGGGCGGACGAGTATGCGCGGCTCTTTGCCAAAGTTGGCCTGCTTTCGGCAACGGACAATGTTGTGCGGGTGCCGTCGGCAGCGCAACCGGCATACCACGTTTTTCACCAGTATGTGATTCGCGCGCAGCGCCGTGACGAGCTTCGCCAGTTCCTTACTGAACGCAAGATCGGGACGGAAATCTATTATCCGGTGCCATTGCACCTTCAGCCTTGTTTTGCTTACTTGGGATATCGGGAGGGAGATTTTCCCGAAGCTGAACGTGCGGCCCGCGAAGTATTGGCTTTGCCCATGTTTCCGGAACTCACAGGAGAAGAACAGCAGCGGGTAGTCCAGAGCATCGCAGAGTTTTATTCGTAGACAGGTCCTCAGCGCTTGTTCTTTGACCGCTGTTTCAGTGGTTCTTGTCCGGGCGCAAGCACCCTGCGAACAATCGGAGTATTCAGCTTGTATTTGCGTTCAACGATACTGCCGTCATCTGCTTTTAGGTGCAGCACGAAGACCGGCAGCATTCCCTCCTTCTCAAAATTTTCCTGCGCAACTGTGACTGGCAGGACGCCATCGAGGTTCCGCTCGCGATAGGCCGTCTCATAGCGATGGCGCTTCAAGTTCCAGGTGAAAACGCGGATCTGGTTGTAATCGAAGGGCAAGCCATCCTTCGGTTCGGTAAGGACAACGAGATATTGCGGTACTTTCTTGTCGCTGTCGTTGACTTCATCGAGCACGAAAAACGCAACTACACGTTGGCCTTCGGCATATTGCGCGATGTCAAGGGGCACATCAAGGTCCACCATACGAGCCAGGACCCACCCGACGTGTCCCTGCGGATCGCGAACCAACGACCAATCCTCCATGACCGCCGGCGGGGATTCTTTGCCTTGCAGGTCAGAAGACTTCGGAAGTGCGACCGTTGCATTTTTCTCCGCCACCGCCCGCCGCAAGATTGTCACCTTTGTTCCCTGCCCAATCTGATAGAGATGTTCGGTATCGCGTCCGGGTTCGATGTGCAGATTGGTCTCGTTGCGAGTGAGGCCGGCCGCCTGCACGGGCAGGCCCTGTTCCTGGCGCGCCATCTGCTGAAACTGATCAAATATCTTTTGCGAGACAACATATCGCTGTTCCATCCAGCCTTGGGTCCCGCTGTCCGTTCTCACCCGCAGGAATCGCCGCTCGCGCTCCAGCACCTCCACCCGGTCTCCGTTCTTAACCATGCCGGTCTTGGTGTAGACCGCAGAAACGTGGTCCCTAAGAAATACCTGAGGGGCGGAAACGTAGGCGATTTCGAGTACCTTATCCCTGCCGCGATTACAGGCGGGCATCAAGATAAGCGCCAACAATGCGGCAGCGAGAGGATTAAGCCGGGCAGCAGATTTCACAGGATGTTATTCACTATAGCGCGAAGCGACTCGTAAACACGCCAGCCTCGCAGGCAGAGCTAATACCCATTTGGCCCGAGGACTTTGCAGCTTGTCGCGGCAACCCGGCAGCTCAGTCCCCGAAACAGATTCCGATGGCCCGTGCGGCACGGATGAGTTCGCCCTCCGGATCTACGGTTTTCATTCGGCCAACCGCGTCGGCGATATCCACCGTCTCAATGCGCTCGCTGCGCAAGCAAACCATTTTGCCAAAGCCACCCTGCGCCACCAAATCAACTGCGGCAACGCCAAACCGCGTAGCCAGGATGCGATCGAAAGGTGAAGGGGACCCTCCGCGCTGAACATGGCCGAGCACACTAACCCGCACTTCTTTCCCCGAGCGGGCGGCAATCGCATTCCCGATCACGTTGGAGATAGCACCGGCACGCCGATTTTCCTTCAACTCCGGCGGCAGCGGAATGCCTTCCGCAACCACGACGATGGTAAACAATTTGCCGTAGGTTTCGCGGGCCGCCACATAGTTACAGATTTTTTCGATCGTGAAGGGAATCTCCGGGATGAGGATCACATGCGCGCCGCCGGCAATTCCGGCTTCGACCGCAATCCATCCCGCATCCCGCCCCATCACTTCCACCAGCATGACGCGATGGTGCGACTCTGCGGTGGTATGAATCTTATCCACGGCGTCGGTCGCGGTATGCAAGGCGGTATCGAACCCGAAGGTCACTTCCGTGGCGGAGAGATCGTTGTCAATCGTCTTTGGCACACCAACGATATTGAATCCTTTATGGAAAAGGTCGAGGGCAATTTTCTGCGAACCGTCACCGCCAATGCTGATGACCGCATCAATGCCAAGTTTGCGGGAGTTGGCCATCACCTCAGCGGAGATGTCGCGCACGACTTCCACGCTGTTCTCGACCATGTTGTAGTGGAAGGGATTGCCGCGATTGGTAGTGCCCAGGATAGTGCCGCCGCGAGGTAGAATGCCGCTGACATCCTTAAGGGTGAGCTCGCGCGATTTTTCCGGCCAGATCAGGCCGTCGAACCCGTCCGGAATGCCGATGACCTTCCATTTGTACTTGAGAACAGCGGACTTGACCGCTGCGCGGATCACAGCGTTAAGGCCGGGCGCGTCACCGCCCCCGGTGCAGATACCGATGCAGCGAATGTCAGGCATGAGATACAGCAATTATATCGGCTGAATCTTCGCCGGGAATCAGTCCGTAACAACGATGGATGGGAATCCCAGATTTGCCTTCTAATCCGAGCAAAGCTGAACTGTGGCGAAACTCAATAGTCGTTATTGGCTGGTGACCGTAAGCTTCGCCGTTGCAGTAAATGTGGCGGTGGTGCTGGTGTAACTTGCCGAAATTGTAGTGACCTCGCCAACCGTGGCCGTAGATTGCACAATCACTGTCATTGGGTCCGTGCCTTGGGTGATCTGGAAATCGTCGATGCTACCCGAGGTAGTGCTGGTAACGGACCAGATGGCCGTGGTTGTGACATCTTGGGGCGTGGTGTCGCCGGTAACTGTTGCGAATGCCTGAAACGTTGCTTCGCCATTTACGGGGGCGTCCGCGGTTGTGGGAGTGACAGTGAGCGCGGTCACATTCCCCAGGTTCACCATGATCGAAGCCGTGCCGCTCACCGTCCCAACTGCGCCAGTTATGGTCGCGGTTCCGGACCCAACTCCGGTTACCAGCCCTGAATTACTTACTGTGGCAACGCTCTCCGTGTCGGTGCTCCAGACCACACCCTTGGTGACGGCAAGCATGCTGCCGTCGCTGTAGGTTCCGGTCGCGCTCTCCTGCACCGTAGTGCCTTCGGTGATGGTAGCCGAGGGGCCCACAGTTAGGGCTGTCAGCGTAGGGTTCTGGAAGAATCCCGTGCAGCCAACCGCCAGCGCCAGCAAGAACAGAGTCGCAAACACACCTATCACCTGGATTTTCTTTCGAGTCATACGCACCGTAAATTAACAGCCCGGCTTCCGGGCCATTGACTACACGCTCACACCTAGCTAAATTCTAGCAGACAAAAACGCTTTGAATCGCCTTCCGGTACTTTCGTTTTCGTCCCGAACCAGCTTCGCCACGCTCCACCTAACCTCCAGAACGGCCCCTGCTGATGGATCTTGCAGGAAATTTGATGTCCCTCGACTGCAGTTCGTTGGTCGCGGGTCTTCGTCAAATCCCTCCGCCTGATAGGCTGAAAGTCGATGAAGAAACCGGCCGCACTCTTTTGTCTATGTATTGTCGCTCTGAGCGCCATCGCAATCGGGCAGGGCACAATACCAGGCAGTCGGCGGCACCTGCATCCGGCTATCTGCACTGCCTGCATACGCGCCCACGAAGAATTCCTCGCCTCTGATGCTCTGCGGGGGCGCGGCAGCGGCAGCCACGACGAGCTGGTCGCCGCCACCTATATCGCCTCGGTCTTACGCGAGTACAGGATTCAGCCCGCAGGAGATGATGGCGGCTATATCCAGCACGCCACGTACACACAATCCAACCCCCGGGCACATGGTCCCTCCAGCTCGCCACCAGAGACCCGCGATACATGGAATGCGGTGGGCATCCTTCCCGGCCGCGATCCTTCATTGCGGCATTCGGCAATTTTACTTTCCGCGCACGTCGATCACTTGGGCATCGGCGCGCCCGTCAATGGCGACGAGATCTACAACGGGGCAGATGACGACGCATCGGGCGTAACCGCAGTGCTCGAGCTGGCACGGGTGCTGGGCCGTGGACTGCCTCCGCGGCGTACCGTCATCTTTGCATTTTTTGGCAGTGAAGAAACCGGAGGCCAAGGTTCAGTTTTTTTTCGCGAACACCCGCCAGTACCGCTGAAAGACATCGCTGCGAATCTCGAGTTCGAGATGATCGGCCGGCCTGATCCGGTCTTGAAACCGGGCGAAGTCTGGCTGACCGGCTGGGAGCGCTCCAATCTGGGGGCCGCTTTGGCTTCGCATGGGGCGAAACTGATTGGCGATCCGCATCCTGAGCAGAGATTCTTCATGCGATCAGACAACTACATCCTGGCCAAGAGCGGAGTGGTGGCGCAGACCATCTCGAGCTATGGCCTGCATGAGGACTATCACCAGCCCAGCGACGACCTGGCCCACCTCGATTTCAAACACATGGGTGCGGCGATCGAATCGCTCTTACGCCCCGTTGAGTGGCTGGTGAACTCGAACTTTGCGCCGCGTTGGAATGATGGGGGAAGACCGTAAAACCAGGCTTCAGGCTCTTGGCTTTGGGCTCTGCGGCTGGGCTTTTGCCGTCATGCGGTTTTCTGATTTAAACGCGCTTCGATGGTGCTAAGCAGTCCGGCGCCCGCCTCGCCCGCGTCGCGCGTGGAAAACTCGCTATCCAGTTCGATCACCGGAACGCCGGCCCAGGCAATGCGAAATGCTTCATAAGCTGCGGTTGACGCATTCAGTCCAGCTCCTACCAGCAAGAGATCAAAGTGGGTGATGCGCATGAGGACCAAGGCATCGCTCACCCGGCTGCTGGTATGCACGTCATACCCCACTTGGCGCAGCAGTTCGCGCAAGTAAGCAAGCACATCCGTGTTGCAGTCGAGGCATAGCACGCTGCGGCCAGTTTGTGCCGCTGCCTCCGCGCCGGAGCCGGTTCGGTAAAACGCCGCCACTGCCTGCTCCTCCGACTCGTGAGCGTCGAACACTTTGGTGAGATGCACCAGCTCCAGAACCTTGCGCACGTTAGGCGGCACGTTGCAAAGTTTCATTTCTCCCCGCGCCTGTCGAACACTGCTCATGGCCCGCACCAGGGTGCCGAGGCCACTGCTATCAACAAATGCGACATCGCCCAGATGCAGAACGATAGCGCGGCGGTCGCGCAGCAACCAGGTGATGTGGGAACGCAAGGACTCGCTTTCACCGCCGGCAACGATGCGTCCACCGCATTGCACGACGGTGACACGCCCAACTTCGCGAGTATCGAGTGATAGAAGCAATGCGTTCGAAGCAGGCTGTGCTTCCACCTGCAAAATTGCTACATTATATCCATTAGAAGAACCAAACTCCATGGATTAAGGAGCATCATGGCTGGCTACAAGTGGCTGTCCGCAGTGTGTATGTTTGTGGTGGTGAGTTGTTCCATGCCTGGGTTCGCACAACAGATTGGCTCCGAGAAGCTCGCCGGAGACTGGTCCGGCTCGCTCTCCGTCGGCGAAACGTCGTTGCCTTTAGTCCTTCATCTCAGAGTGGGCACGGATGGAAAACTGACTGTTGCGCTCGACAGTCCGGCTCAAGGCGCGACCGGTCTTGCAGGCGCTAACGTGGAATTGAACGCATCAAACTTTCGCTTTGATGTGCCGTCCGTCCATGGAACCTACAGCGGAATGGTGAGCGCGGATGGAAAGACGATTTCAGGGACGTGGTCGCAGGGTAAGCCTCTTCCGCTGGTGCTGAAGCAGACGGCGAGCGCGGCAGATTTGGCTCAGGTGAAGGCTTCCCCGGTTGACGGCGATTGGGCCGGAGTGCTGCGCGCCGGCGAGGTCTCCTTGAGCCTGGTGCTGCATCTGCACGCCGCGCCCGGCGGCAAGATCGAAGGATCCCTCGATTCGCTCGATCAGGGCTCCACGGGGATCGCCTGCGACAATGTGACATTCGAAGGGCAAAAATTGACCTTCGACGTGCCGGCAGTGCGCGGAAACTACGCCGGGACATTAAGCTCGGATGGAAACAAGCTCTCTGGCACATGGACCCAGGGATCTCCGCTTCCTCTTGAGCTGACGCGCGAGACCAAGCACACTCGATTGGCCGAGCCTGCTTCAGCGGGCCCCCCGGTCGCGCTCAAAGACTTGCAACCCGTGCTCGATAGAGAATTCGAGCCAGTGGTCAGAGCGTGGCCAGAGGGGGGGACCGTGGTCGGCGTACTCGATCACGGTGGACGCAAGATATTTTCCTACGGCACCGCCAAACCCGACTCAATTTTTGAGATCGGGTCTGTGACCAAGACGTTCACGGCACTCACGCTGGCACAGATGGTGCAGCAAGGCGCGGTTACGCTGGACGAACCGGTACGCCAGTTGCTGCCGCCCGGGACCGTTGCAAAGCCAGCTTCTGGGCCGGAGATCGCGCTGCTTGATCTTGCAACTCAGCATTCCGGTTTGCCACGTTTGCCCGGTAACTTGACGCCCAAATCGCAGGCAGACCCTTACGCTGATTACACCTCCGACAAGTTGTACGATTACCTCGCCAAGCGAGGAGTTGGACGCCCTGAAAAACCGGATTTTCTCTATAGCAACCTAGGATTTGGTTTATTGGGCCAGGCCCTGGCGGAAAAGGAACGATTTCCGTTCGATGTGCTCATCAAGCAGCAGGTCCTCATGCCGTTGGGGATGAACGACACAGCAGTCGCGCTGTCCCCATCACAGCAAGAAAGGCTGATCCAGGGCTATAGCGGCGCTCACGACAAAGCGCACGTCTGGAACTTTCAGGCCATGGCCGGCGCCGGCGCTCTGCGCTCCACCGCCGATGATTTACTCACTTACTGCGAGGCCTATCTGCATCCCGAAAAGCTGGCAACTGCAGCCACTGGTCCCGCCTCGACTCTTGCAGCCGCGTTGCGCATGACCGAGCAACCGCAGGCAGATGGCCCCGGTAACAACAAAGTCGCCCTGGCGTGGTTGATCCGCTCGGATACGGGCGTTCATTGGCATGACGGCGGGACGAGTGGATACTCCTCGCTGGTGATGTTCGATCCCAAGCCTGATCGCGCGATCGTTGTGCTTTACAACTGTTTGGATCTCACGCCGGGAATACCGCAACTCGTGGACCGTGTCGCGGCCAACGTAACCGCATTAATGGATGGCAAACCCGTGCCGCCCATAGAAAATTAGCCGGTGGTTCCTCCACTCACTGCGCCTTATGCGCGCGGGCAATTCGACCGTCAATCGGCTTGCGCCCCGCAAATCCTTCGCTGACACCGTGCCAGTGCGTAATTCCCTGCTCACCCAGCTTCCAGCAAAGCAGAACGGTGTGGCCATCGACCTCGCAGGGAAAATCCAACAGGCCGATGTCGAGGTCTTTGATCTGTACTCCAGCCGAATCTATCTCGGCCAGGGAATCTTTCACGCGCTGGATGGCTTTCTCCCGCTCCGCCTTTCGGCGCGCCGTTTGGAGGATGTTCAGCATGACTCCGCCGCGCAGAAAAATACGGTGGGCGAGTTCCTGGAACTCACGATCGACCTCCTCAACCAGCTTTCTGCCATCTATCGCGGCGCGCAGAAGTGATTCGAGGACAGGTAGAAGCGCCTGCGCTTCTTCGAGCGTGAAGGTGCGCTCAGCCATAATGGTATCCGTCTATTGTAACTCACCGCAGTCACGGTCATGTTCGTTAAGGAGTTCCTGCTGAAGTAGCTGAACCCGCGAAAATGTATAACTTTACAAAGGTTTTACATCTTGCTGACAAAGGCGCGTCCGCATCATGTTACGTTACGCCGGGTTCGTTTATCTTCGTAGAATTGCCGACGAAAGGAATCCGGTTATGAGATATGTCCTGAGTATGCTGGCCAGTCTGTTTCTGGTAACGGCAAGCTTCGCCGAGCCCGCAACGACTCCAACCATCTCGCAGGTATTCGCATTTCTTTGCAATAAGAATTTCTCATTATGTCCTGACGGCTTTGACCCGGCCCTTGGCCCCATTCAACTATCGAACGGGGCGCTCTACGGCACGACCTGGTGGGCGGGCCAGGGCAATTCGAATTACGGTGGCACCGTGTGGAAGGTCACAACATCTGGCAAGGCAAGTGTTTTGCATACCTTCGCTTCCAATACCAAAGGGCAGTTCCCTAATGGCGAGAATCCGGTGATCGGCTTTGCCGAGGGGAAGGACGGATCGTTGTACGGAGTCACGGAACAGGGGGGTACAAATAACGCGGGAGTCTTTTATAGAATCACCGCCAACGGCACCTTCAAAGTGTTGTACAACTTCTGCTCTGTATCAGGCTGCCCGGATGGTCCCGGGCCTCTAGACTAGTTCTCGGCAATGATGGAAACTTCTACGGCGCCGAATTCACTACTATCTTCCGCATCACTCCTCAAGGCGTCTGGAGCCTGGTTTACGCGCTTGATCTGTCTACCCAGGGCGCCGTCGCATCTCTGATCCAAGGCTCCGACGGAAATTTCTACGGCGCCGGAACAACCCAGGAGGACGCCGGATTTATCTTTCGCGTCACTCCCGATGGCGATTTCAGCGTCATCTACAGCTTCCCCCCGTTCGAAGGGGAGACGGTCACCAGCAATCTGGTGCAAGGCTCTGACGGAAATCTTTACGGCGGAACCGGGTCCACAATCTTTCAGCTCACACCCTCCGGCGATTTCTACACGATCGCCACGCTCACCCAGGCCGAAGGCCCAACTCCAACCTTCCTGATGCAGGCATCGGACGGTAACTTGTGGGGCCTTGACGAAAGCGGAGGGACCGCATCCGACCGGCCGGGCACGGTCTTTGCATTCAGCACCACCGGAACCCTCATCACCACCACCGAATTCAATTGCGCGCAGGGATGCAATCCGGAAGGGATGACTGAGGGAAGCGACGGCAATTTTTACGGAGTCGCAATCAAGGGAGGCACGGGGCCTGGAAACCCGCTGGGAACGGTATTCAAGATCAATGCCGGGCTTTCTCCCCGCCGCTGAGGGCAATCCCAGTGGCATTTGCCCATTCAGGCGGCCTTGATCAAGGCCGCCTTTCTTGTGTTTACAGCTTCCTTCTCAGGTCCGCCGCAATTTGCTGCCCGTGGAAACGGCCGTTTTCAATAAAAATCTCGTTGGTTCGTGACCCGGCTACGATCACGCCCGCGACATAAATTCCCGGTACATTGCTCTCCAGAGTTTCCGGATCACAAACCGGACGGCATTGATCAGAGGAAAGTTCAATGCCCATGGAACGCAGGAAGTCGTAATCCGGGTGATAGCCGATCAAAGCAAAAACAAAATCGTTCTTCACTCGGAGGGCGCCTTCGGGGGTTTCCAGCAGGACGTCGTCGGGACGAATCTCCAAAACGCTGCTATTAAAGTACGCGGCAATTTCGCTGTTCTTGATGCGGTTTTCGATGTCGGGCAGAATCCAGTACTTGACATGACTATGCAGCCTCTGCCCGCGATGCACCAGCGTGACTCGCGCTCCATGACGCCACAGATCGAGGGCGGAAATAGCAGCTGAGTTCTTCCCTCCGATCACCATCACATCGGAGTCGAAATAGGGGTGGGGCTCGCGGTAGTAATGATGAACCTTGGGCAATTCCTCCCCGGGAACGTTCAGGAAATTGTGCAGATCGTAATATCCGGTAGCGACGACGATCTTGCTAGTGTGGTAATCGTGAATCCTCTCCACGCGGTCGCTGGTGGTGACCTGAAAGCTGCCGTCCTTCCCCACCACGGTCTTGACCCATTCATATTGCGCCACGGGCAAATTGTAATGTTCAACCACCTTGCGATAGTACTCGAGGGCTTCCTCCCGATTTGGTTTCTGGCGGGCGGTGCTGAACGGCACATCGCCAATTTCCAGCAACTCCGGCGTGGTAAAAAAGGTCATGTTGGCGGGATAGTGGAAGAGCGAATTGACAATGCAGCCCTTGTCAATGACTACCACTTTGAATCCCGATTTCTGGGCTTCAATTCCACAGGCCAAACCGGTTGGTCCCGCACCAATCACCACGACGTCCACGTTAGTCTCCGGGTGGGATTTAACCTGAACGCGCGGGAGCGTCTGGGGAGTTCCTTCGATGGCTTCGGATATGGGTTTGATGGGCAAGCTCGTCCACGGTGACAAACGAGAGAAACGTGACACGTCCAGAAAAGCGGCTGATGGACGCGGTGAAGATTACGATTCTAGCATGGCACGATCAGGCTTTACCGATGGTCCTTGGCGTAGTGGGCTGTTTTGAAACAGCCCACTACCCGTCAGCTTCCTGCGGCATAATTGCCAGCTCGAGCTTTTCGGTCCAGCGCAAAACCGTCAAAGCATTGTTGGCGCCCACTCTGGCGTCGGTAAGCAGCCGGTGCAAGTCGTCCACGCCCACCACCGCCTTGCCATCGAGCGCGATGATGACATCACCTGAGCGCAATCCGGCTTTCTCGGCGGGGCTGCCTTCAGCAGCGGAGATTACGACAACTCCTGTTTCCTGGGGCAGATCGTAGAAGCGAACCAGGCGGCGATGCAAGGGCGTTGTCTGCGCCTCAATGCCGATGTAACTGCGGCGAATTCTGCCGTCGCGCAGGAGGCGCGCGGCCACAAATTTGGCAGTATTGATGCCAATGGCGAAGCACAACCCCTGGGCTCCCATGATAGTCGCGGTGTTGACGCCAATGACTTGACCGTCGGAGGAAACGAGCGGGCCTCCTGAATTGCCGGGATTCAGAGAGGCATCGGTTTGAATGACGTCGTCAATCAAACGACCCGAATAAGAGCGCAACGACCGGCCCAATGCGCTGACCACGCCGGCCGTAACCGTGTATTGAAAGCCGTAGGGATTGCCGATCGCTATGGCCAGTTGGCCCACGCGCAGTTTCTGCGAATCTCCCAAGGGAGCGGCGACCAGATTTGGCGTGTCTCCATCGGGCACACCAATGCGAACGACCGCCAGATCCGTCGAAGGATCATCGCCCACCACATGGGCGGCAAAACGATGGCCATCGGGCAGGGAAATCCTGATTCTGGTTGCATTGTGGACGACATGGCTATTGGTTAACGCCAGTCCGTCTGGAGTAAAAATAAAACCGGAACCTCCGCCTTGACGCTCCCTCGATTCCCCCGACCGGCTGCGAACGCCCTGGGAAACATCAATTTTCACGACCGAAGGACTGATTTTCTCCGCGGCTGTAACGACAGCTCTCGAATAAGTATCCAGCAGGGCTGCGTCTTGCCCGGAAAGACCGGAGACAGGTTGAGCGCCGAATGGCCCATGGTCTGCGCCGCTAAGTTCGCTCACATCTGGTGACATGCATGGTAGATGACTGCAGGCTGATCGCGGATTCAGCCGCGCCGCGGACCATCGCTTCCGGGCCGCAGTTTCGTCGCTTCTCGTGGCAAGGCGCATAAGCGTGCCGCAGCGGCGAGCGCCTCATCCAGAGATGCCCCAAGAATTGTCAGCTCATCCGGACTGATCCTCTTTTGCATCTCTTCAAAAAGCTGCCGTTCTTCTTTGCGGATATGAGCCGAGAGGGTCTGGGCAAGGGAGCGGAGATCAGGTTCATTCAGCTTGCGCTCGGCGCTGGCGGAACACAGACTGCGGAGCAATGCATGCTCGCCGAGGAGTTCTTCGACCAGCGAACGCAACTCGGCAAAACGCGCTGCGGCGACAAAGACGATCTTTTCTTCGGCGACGAAATGAACGGCAACTTCAGCTTCGTAAAGCTGCTGGATCTCCCCCTGCCAGGCCTCAAGGTCCGGGCTGCCGGCCCGCAGCGCCCGGTCCAAGCGGACACAAAGCGCTAGCGCATGTTGGTGTTGCCGCGAGAGCGGCGCCAGGTTCTTGTCGCGGAGCATGCCACCATTATGCTCTCTGGCAGGTAAAGTGCCCGCCGGCTAACTTCGGTAACCTTTCCCTTCCCGTTTTCGCAGCTAAAATTCTGGTGTCGGAAGCCGATCTGCGAAATCTCATGCCAAGTGAAGACTTACGAATAAGCAGTAGTAGTCCCGCACCGTCCCGCGTGGTCCCGTTGCGGGACCTTGAAGGTCGAGAGTGGTGGCTGTGGGGATTCGCAGTAACGGTGACTCTGGCACTGACGCTGGGAATTCTGGCGCTGACCTTCCCCGGCTTCCACATTCCGGTCTCGGAATGGTTCGATCTGAAGGAATGGGCCCGCGGCCTGGCGGCTCTGGTGCTGGTCTTCGATATCTACACGCTGTTTCAGCATCTGCAACTCCAGAGGATCCGTCGTCAGCTCGCCGAGCGCGACCAGCTTTTCCAACTCATTACGGAGAACGCCGCAGATATGATTGCGGTGGTTGACGCCAACGGCCACCGCCTCTATAACAGTCCGTCGTATCAAAAGGTCCTGGGATATTCCAGCGACGACTTAAGGTCATCGTCTCTTGAACAAGTTCACGCAGATGATCGCCAACGGGTGGTAGAAGCCGCGGAAAAAGCCCGGGTGACGGGGCGGGGCGAGAGACTCGAGTATCGCATTCGTCACAAGGACGGCAGCTGGAGAATCCTGGAATCCACGGCCAGCGCGATTCGCGGCATAAAGGGCGAGACCTCCGGGCTGGTCATTGTCAATCGCGACATCACCGAGCGCAAGCGGGCCGAACAAACGCTGGAGCATAATGCTTTCCACGACCATCTCACCAACCTGCCTAACCGCGCGCTGTTCCTCGATCGTGTGCGCCATACGCTGGCTCTCGCAAGCCGCCACACCAACTATCGGTTTGCGGTCCTGTTTATTGATATTGATGAATTCAAGGTACTGAATGACAGCCTGGGCCACACGGCCGGCGATCAGTTGCTGATCGCCATCGGGCAGAGATTGACTGCCTCACTGCGCGGCCTCGACACCATTGGTCATGGACGCGGTCTCAAGCCTCAGCTACAGGCCGACGATACTGTGGCACGACTGGGCGGAGACGAGTTTACCGTTCTGCTGGAGGAAATTCGTGACCCCAGCGACGCCATCCGTGTGGCGCAGAGAATTCAGGAAAGATGGAAGATTCCGTTCGTCGTGAATGGACAGGAAGTTGTAGTAACGCTAAGCATCGGCATCGCGCTGAGCACCGCGTCATGCACCAATGGTGAGGACCTTCTGCGCGATGCGGAAATCGCCATGTATCGCGCCAAGCAAGCGGGCAAGGCCCGCTGTGAGCTGTTTGACCCTGCGATGCACGCGGCGGCAGTCAAACGTTTGCGCCTCGAAACCGATCTCCGGAGGGCCCTGGAGCTAAGAGAGTTTAGCGTCCACTACCAACCGATCGTATCTGTCCAGAGCAATCGAATTGTTGGCTTTGAAGCTTTAACCCGTTGGCAGCGGCCGGAGGGTATGGTGCTGCCTCTGGATTTTATCCCGGTGGCGAACGAAACCGGTCTGATCCTTCCCATGAACCGGCTGCTCATGCAGGATGCTTTCCACCAGTTGAAATTGTGGCAGTCGCAGTTCCCTTCCGACCCGGCCCTTTCCATGAGCGTGAACATCACTTCGAAGCAGTTTGCTCAGCCCGAACTGCCGGCGGAGATCGGATTGCTCATTAAAGAAGCGGGGTTGGACCCCTCGCGGGTGCATCTGGAGATCACTGAAACCATCGCCATGGGCGACGAAGAACGGGCCGGCAAGACCCTCGCCGAATTGAAAGGGCTTGGGGTTCACATCAGCATCGACGATTTCGGCACCGGCTATTCTTCCTTGAGCCGCTTACAGGGCTTCTCCGTCGATTGCCTGAAAATAGATCGTGCGTTCATTTCCCACATGGACACAGATGCGGAAAGTCGCGAGATCGTCCGCATCATCATCATGCTTGCCCATAACCTCGGCTTAACCGTGGTCGCCGAAGGGACAGAAACCGCAGAGCATCTCAATCATCTGAAGGAACTCGGCTGCGAAATGTCCCAGGGATATTTTTTCTCTCGCCCAGTGGACCAGCAAGGCATCGCGCAGCTCTTGCAGGGTGAACGCAATGCACTGGCGGCAGTAGCCGGTGCGGGCTCCTAGACCAACTCCTGGGCACACGCCCCGCGAAATACAGCGATCTCCGCTTTACGAAAAACCTCTCAGCAGTGACAATAGTCGGTTCGGGTTGCTGCAGGGAAACCTCGCGAGCCGCCCGCCAATTCAGCAAGGAGCCGGAGATCTATGGGAACATCGGGTGAACTCATTCGCCTTATCAACTATGTAGACGACATAAATACCACGCTCCGCCGCATCGGCGCGTTCGTGCCGGGAATGGATAGCGATGAACGCAAGCGACTGGCTGATTCACTGCGCGCGGCTGAGGGTAATTTGCACGCGGTCATCGGCCAACTGGAGAAGGGAGGACACTAGTGGCCGCAGAGGTAAAGACAATCGCGGTGATTGGCGCCGGCACCATGGGACGCGGGATTGCTCACGTTGCCGCTCTGGGCGGATATCGAACCATCCTCGAAGATCTGCTGCCTAATGCTCTGCGCAGGGCGGAAAGTGAAATCCGCACCAATCTCGACAAAGCCGTCGAGATCGGAAAAATATCTGCCGGCGATGCGAACACCGCATTCCGCCGCCTTGAATATGCGGGGTCGGTCGAAGAAGCCGCTCGCGAAGCTGACCTGGTAATTGAAGCTGTGCCCGAGGAGATGGAATCCAAGATCGAGATTTTCACCCTGCTCGATAAAATCTGCCGGCCCGGGACAATTCTCGCTTCCAACACCTCATCTTTCAGCATTACCGAGATCGCCAGCGTTACGTATCGGGCAAAGCAGTGCGTTGGCATGCATTTTTTCAATCCCGTGCACAAGATGAAGTTGCTCGAAATCGTACGCGGTCTGGAGACAGAAGAGGCTACGCTTGCCGCCTCGGCGGAAGCAGGCAGGCGGATGGGGAAAGAAGTAGTTATCATCAAGGAATCGCCGGGATTCATCACCAGCCGCATCAACGCCATGATTGGGAACGAGGCCTTTTATATGCTTCAGGAAGGCATTGCCTCGGCCCAGGATATTGACAAAGCTCTCAAGCTGGGTCTCAATCACCCCATGGGACCGTTTGAACTTGTCGACCTGGTAGGCCTTGATACCCGCCTGCACATCCTCGAATATCTGCATCGCTCGCTGGGTGAAAAGTACCGTCCGGCGCCGCTGTTAGTGCAATACGTCAAGGCCGGCAGATTGGGACGCAAGTCGGGGCGTGGGGTTTATGAGTACCCCGATGCGACGGCTCGCGCCGCCAAATAGCCCGAAATCGTACCGAAACAACAAAAGGCCCTACCCAATCGCGGCCTTTGTCACTTTCCAATTAGTTCTTGTTGATGTCCTGCTTCGCTTCGAGTTTCTTCACCAGTGGCTCGAAGAAAACTTTCTGGTTGTCGGGCGCACCGGCAAGAGAAATTTTCATTTCCTTTACCGCGTCGTCAAACTTTCCTTGCGAGGCGAGGATTCTCGCCGTGCCATCGTGCACGACCCAGTCGTTAGGATCCTTGGCGGCCGCCTTGCGGAAGAGCTCGAAAGCCTGGTCCTGCTTGCCCTGGGTCTGGACATATCGGCCGTAGTAGTAGAGCTGTGCCGCCGACGCCCGGTCGATTGCCAGATTGCGGGCTGCTTCGGCGTCATCTTTTCGTCCCATCGCCTCGAGAATTCGCGCCTTGGTCAGATAATTATCGAACCTCGGCTCGGTCTTGATTGAGGTTTCTTCATACTTGAGGGCTTCGTTCAGGTCGTATTTTTCTGTAACCAGGTAAGTCGCCGCGTCGTCCCAGCCTTCCCAGGTATATTGGGCTAGCCCCTGAAGCTGATTATGCAGGCTGGCGGCGACAATATCGTGAACATTGACCTCCACCTTGAAGGGGACTGCAACTTTTTCCCAGCGCAGCGTAACCACTGCGGAATCTGACTTAACCTCGTCGAAATCGTAAGTCAGGGCTTCGTGGGCTTCTGAGGTCTGTGGCTTGACGTTCACTCGGAGTGCATCGTGCGCTTCGTTATAGGTAAAGCTGCCCCATGCCGTCGAATCCTTCGAGAAGATGACCGTCCACTGGTTTTCATTCGGGATCATCTGCACGCCGTAGATGCCTTTTGCCAGCGGGTGGCCTTCGATGTTGACCGGATCGGTGAACTTGATCGTTGTATTTTCGTTGGCTCCGGCGCGCCATACTTCGCCGTAGGGCACGACCTTGCCCCAAATCTGCCGTCCCTTTACCAGCGGCCGGTGATAGCTGATGGTGATATCGGTGATGCCAAGGCGCTGCGTGACGACCGCGTGCTGGCTGTCGCGTGGCAGATCCAGCACTGCGGATTGGGCGGAGCAAATGGCTGCAAACGACAAAACTGAGATCGTTGCCAGAACAAGTGTGAGCCGGGTGTGTCTAAGCATGGAATCCTCCTGAATTGATTTTGCAAAAAAGACAGTTTTGGCGATTGAAGGACGACCGCTTAGACCGGGCGACCCAAGGACGGTTAGCAGATTGTAAAAAGTTGTTAAATCGGAGCGCTTCCGAGGTGGGTTTTCAGCCGCGGGCCTCGTCTAACTAATAGCAACAGAACCTGGAACCTTACCGGTGCGGATCGCGTATAACGAGACAGACGTCATGCGTTCAGTGATGGACATCATCCGCCAGTCCTTGGCCACATTGTGGGCCCATAAGCTGCGTTCGTTCTTGACGATGTTCGGAATCGCCTGGGGCGTGGGATCGCTGCTTTTGCTGGTCGGTCTGGGTGAGGGTTTCCGCAGCGGCCAAGCCCGGCAACTGGCAAATCTCGGCCAGGATATCATGTTTGTCTTCCCCGGGCGGATTCCGGCGGTTGAAGGAAGCTCTCTCTCGGGCCAGAAGTATCACTTCACCTATGGCGACTATCTCGCCGTAAAAGAAGAAGCTCGTACCCTCAAAGCGATCTCGCCGGTCTTGAACCGGGAGGACATTCGCGCCGTCAGCGACTACGGCTCAACCAATGGCCAGGTCTTCGGCATCGCCCCTAATTACAACGAAATCCGCAATGTCCCCATCGGCTCCGGACGCTGGTTCAATGCTGAAGACAATCTTCAACACCGCCGTGTCGCCGTCGTAGGCTGGGAGTTGCTCAAGAACATGTTTCCCGGACGTCCCGCCGTCGGTTCGACCATTCTTTTGAATGAGATGAGGTTCGATGTGGTCGGAGTCCTCGCCAAGGTCGGGCAGGATGGAAACAATGGGACCAACGGCCGCATCTTTATCCCCATTGAAACTATGCGGGAGTTGTTTCGGCTGAAAGATGAGAATTCCGAAGATGCCATTTCGTTCATCAATTACCGCCCGCTGGTGAAAGCCGATCACGCACGTTCGAAGGAAGAAGTTCACGACATCATCGCCCGTCGGCACAACTTCAATCCCAAGTTGGAGGATGCCTTCGAAGACTGGGATACGATCGAAAACTCGCAGCGTGTGGATAAGATCTTTAATGCGATGGACTACTTCCTTGGCATTGTTGGGCTGGTGACTTTGGGACTCGGAGCCATAGGAATCATTAACGTCATGCTGGTTTCAGTCACCGAGCGGACTAAAGAAATCGGCCTTCGCAAGGCTCTGGGCGCTACCTATCGCAACATTCTCGCCCAGTTCTTTGTGGAAGGCATGTTTCTGACGCTGCTAAGCGGGGGCGTCGGTTTATTGTTGGCCGGCGGATTCATGACCTTGCTGGCCCAATTACCTGCTCCCGAGGGCTTTGACACGCCGCGAATTGTTCCGATTTCAGCGGTTTCGGCGATTCTTTCATTGGCCATCGCCGGAATCAGCGCCGGACTATATCCCGCCCGAAAGGCGGCCTTGCTGCCTCCGGTTGAGGCGTTGCGGCAGGAGTAATTATGCTTACCGATCTCGGAAAACAGGCCTATGCCGCTCTGCGCTACAACAAACGCCGCAGCATGCTGACCATGCTTGGGATGGCCTGGGGCATCGCCACCGTCGTGTTGCTTCTTGCCTACGGTTCGGGTTTCGAAAACGGCCTGTGGTCGGCGTTTCGCTCCTTTGGAACCAACCTTGTCTTCGTCTTTCCTGGCCGCACCGAGTTACAGGCTGGCGGAACCAAGGCCGGCGTGCAGGTTCGCCTGACCGTCAATGATCTCGACTACGTGCGCAACGAAGTTCCCTTGCTCAAGCGCATGTCTCCTGAGGTTGACAAGCAAAACAGCACGGTTGCGTGGGGAACGCGGAATGCCACCGCTACTGTCAGCGGCGTGTATGCCAATTTTGCCCGCATGCGGCGCTTTGACTTCGACGAAGGCAGCGCCTTCAGCGAAGCCGACGATTTTACTCACACTCGAGTGGCCTATATCGGCGCGGACCTGAAGAAAAAACTTTTTTCCGGGCAGAACGCCATTGGCGAGAAGATTCGCGTGGATGGCATCTCTTATACCGTTCTTGGTGTCCTGAAGCACGTTATTAATAACAACGATGAAAATCTCAATGGCCATGTTTATCTGCCTTTCAGCGCCATGAGCGATCTGAAGGACACCTACTATCTCGACGCTATCGTCATGGAGTACGAAGGCGAGCATTCCAAAATCGTGCAGGCGCTGCGCAATTCGATGGCCTTTCACCACAATTTCGACCCCAAAGACAAGCGGGCGGTGTTTGTTTTCGATGTGTTCGCCGACCTTCTGGATTTGCAGGTCATTACTACCGGAATCAAGATTCTGCTCGGCTTCATCGGCTTGCTCACCCTGGGCATCGGCGGGGTGGGGTTGATGAACATCATGCTGGTTTCGGTCACCCAGCGCACCCGCGAAATCGGGGTTGAAAAAGCTTTGGGAGCGCACCGTTGGCACATTCTTCTGCAATTTCTCGTGGAGGCCCTCGCGATAACCGCGCTTGGCGGCCTGCTCGGCGTTGCGCTGGCTTATCTGGTTTCATGGTCGGTGGGCTCGCTCACGCTGTGGAGCGCTTTTGAGGAGAATGCCAGCGAGGGCGACATTCACCTGATCATCAATGCCGGCACGCTGATTTGGTCCACCGCGATTCTGAGTTTTGTTGGCATCGTGAGCGGCATGTTGCCTGCGATTAAGGCGGCCCGGCTCGATCCGATCGAAGCGCTGCGCTACGAGTAGAGCGACCTCAACCGGCCGGAAAAGTTCAGTTCCTCTGCATGTATGATGTTGCGTTGATAATTCCAAGGGGCAAACTATGAGAACCAGATTGGCAGTTTTTGTGACCGCGATTGCGCTCATCATTGGCGCTATGCTGACCTCAGGATGGGCCGAAACGCCGGACCAGCCCATGAAAGAACCGCAGCTTCTTCCCGGTCTCGACAAGCAAAGCATCGATACGGCTGCCGACCCGTGCGTGGACTTCTTCCAATATGCTTGCGGCAACTTCTCCAAGCTGCATCCCATTCCCCCGGACCGTTCCGCTTACGGCACGGGCGCAATCGTGTTCGAGCATACCGAATACGTTCTGCACGCCATGTTGGAGAAAGCCGCCGCCGGAGGCGCGGGCCGCACTTCCAACGAACAGAAGATCGGCGATTACTATGCGTCCTGCATGGACGTTGACGCAATCAACCGAAAGGGCCTAGCGCCTTTACAGCCTGAGTTCGACCGCATCGCCGCGCTGAAGGACAAAAACCAGCTGACTCCGCTGCTCGCGCATTTTCAATTGATCAATGTCAATGCATTCCTCAACCTCGGCGAGCAGCAGGACTTCAAAGACGCAACCAAACAGATCGCCGTCGTGGACCAGGGCGGAATCGGGCTGCCCGAGCGCGATTATTACTTCCGCAAAGGCGACGCCGCGGAAAAAACCCGCAAGGATTATGTGCAGCACATCTCCAATACTCTGAAGCTGATGGGCGAATCGGACGCCGACGCCGCCAGCGACGCGCAAAAGATCATGCAACTCGAAACTGCGCTTGCCAAAGTATCAATGGATGTCGTCTCCCAGCGCGATCCCAAGAACGTTTACCACTTCATGGCGCTGAGCGATTTGCAGAAGACCGCCCCCGATATTAATTGGCCGCAGTTCCTGACTGCGGCACAAGCCCCTTCTGTAACCGAGTTGAACGTGGCCAACCCCGATTTCTACAAAGGCTTGAACGCGCTGCTCGACGCTACCGACATGCAGACCATCAAGACTTACCTGCGCTGGCAGGTGGTTCGTTCCACCCAGAGCATTGCCCTGCCAAAGGCCTTTGACGAAGAGACCTTTGACTTCTATGGCCACAAACTCCGCGGCCAGCCGGAACAACGCGCGCGCTGGAAGCGCTGTGTCCAGGCCACCGACAACGCTCTCGGCGAGGCCCTTGGCCAGGTATATGTCGAACAGGAGTTCCCGCCTTCGAGCAAGCAGGCCACGGCGCAGATGGTCAAGGACATCGAAGACGCGATGGAGAAGGACCTTGACACTCTGGATTGGATGAGTCCGGAAACCAAGGCCCACGCCCGAGCCAAGCTGCATGCAGTGGCCGACAAGATCGGCTATCCCGACCACTGGCGCGATTACTCCAAACTAACCGTGGAGCGCAACGATGCTTACGGAAATGTGCAGCGCGGGCTTGTCTTCGAGAATCTTCGTCAACTTTCCAAGATCGGCAAGCCCGTGGACCGCGGCGAGTGGGGTATAAGCCCTCCGACGGTAGACGCCTACTACAATCCCAGCATGAACGACATCAATTTCCCGGCGGGCATTTTGCAGTCCCCGCTTTTTGATCCCAATGCTACTGACGCCGAGAACTATGGGCACGTCGGTGGAATCGTCGGTCATGAACTTACTCACGGCTTCGATGATGAGGGCCGCCAATTCGACGGCAAGGGCAATCTGTCTGACTGGTGGACTGCGGAGGACGGCAAGAAATTCGAGGAAAAAGCCGACTGCGAAGTCAAAGAGTACGGAAACTTCGTCGCCGTTGACGACGCAAGGGTGAATGGCAAGCTCACTCTCGGCGAAAATACCGCCGACAATGGTGGCCTTCGCTTGGCGTACATAGCGTTCCTCGCCGATGCCAAGCGAAAAGGAATTGACCTGAACCAAAAGCAGGACGGTTACACGCCCGCGCAACAGTTCTTCCTCGGGCATGGGCAGAACTGGTGCGGCGACACCCGGCCGGAGCAGTTGCGACTTCAGGTGCAAACCGATCCGCACTCGCCACGCCAATTCCGCGTTAACGGCGTGGTTCAGAACATGCCGGAGTTCGGCCAGGCGTTTGGCTGCCATGTCGGACAGCCCATGATGCCGGCAAACGCTTGCCGCGTGTGGTAGGACGCGGATTCGCGCCAGTCCAATTGAACCCGAAAAACAGCTTCCGGTATTGCATCGGAAGCTGTTTTTAGTCTCGATACAATGAGCTTGTGACGCACAACAGTTCTCGTCTCGACCGTGTCCTCGCCCAACTCCGCCTATACGAGCACCCCCTGCTCGATTTCTCCGCGCGAGCCAAAGACGAGGCGGTCGAGGTCATTATTAGCTTTAGGAATCCGCCGGTGCCGGTGCACACCTATTACTTCGAACTTCATCCGCGTGACCTGGACCATCCTCAATTCGAGTGGACGTTTCAGCGGCAGCTCTACGACTGCCTGCACGATTACTTGATCGAGATGTTCGTCCGTACTCCACAAAACCGAAACGAGCGGCGGCGGGACGGCCTGTGACTCTGCGCGAAAAAATCGTGCAGGAAATCCGCTTCCAGGGACCGATTCCCTTTTCGCGTTATATGGATCTGTGCCTCTATGACACCGAGCTCGGCTACTATTCACGCCCTGTCGAACAATTCGGCAAAGCCGGGGACTTTTACACGTCAAGTGACGTTCACGCCGTCTTCGGACGCCTATTGGCCCGTCAGTTTGAAGAAATGTGGCGGGTGTTGGGTTCGCCTCCACAAATCGAAATTCTGGAACTCGGCCCGGGCCGCGGGTTGTTCGCACAAGATGTGCTCGACTGGTCGGAGAAAAGATTCCCGGAATGTTTCCAAGCCTTGCACTTTTCCCTTGCGGAACGATCGCCGGCGCTGCAAAGCCGCCTGCAAAAGACCTTGAGCAGACATCTTGCTTCCGGAAGGGCCACGCTTGTGGAAACGAGCCCGAATTGTGGAAGAGCGTTCTCCCAGACAATTCCCATCATCGTATTTGCCAATGAATTCTTCGACGCCCTGCCTGTTGATATCGTCAGCGCACGAGGCTGGTTGCAAGTCGCAGAAAAAGAGGGCCGATTCATCGAAGTTTGGGACGGTCCCTCGCCCGAACAGCTGGACTTTCTCGAGCGTTTCAGTGTGCATCCGGAGCCGGGGGAGCGGATCGAAGTCCCTCTGATTGCGCAGCAATACATGGGCTCAGCCGCACAACTCATCCAAAAGGGATTTCTAATCGCCATTGACTACGGCTACACCCGTGCAGAACAAGCCGCTGGCCGTCATCGCGGAACCTTGATGACCTACCGGAGGCACGCCGCCGGCGGCAATCCCTATGAGGCTCCCGGCGAGCAAGACATTACCGCGCACGTCGATTTCACCGCGCTGGCCAGTGCCGCTGAAAAAGAAGATATGCAGGTCCAGCCGCTGGTGACCCAGGCTCAGTTTCTCTTAGGCATTGGCGAAGCCAACCAGTTCGCCGACGCCTTCGAGGAATGCCGTATTCCGCAGGAACGCGCCAAAGTGGCCTTGCAACTCAAGCACCTCGTTACGCCAGCCGGTATCGGCGAGACATTTCACGTTTTGCTGGCCAGCAAAGGTATTGACGTGGAGAAAACCGCCAGCCTGTCAGGATTAAACTTTGGCAGGGCCGCTCTCAAGCCACGATAAGCAGAATCTCTCCCGCCTATAGAAATCTTTCATGGGGAAAACCTGGTTCCACGGACTGCCGGCGAGCGTCTAGTGATAAGCACTGTTTGCTCAACCACCATGGAAGCTCGCCCGCCATTTTGGAAGGTCCTACTGGCGTTCAGCATCATTTATTTCGTCTGGGGATCGACCTTTCTTGCCATCCGAGTCGGCGTGGAACAGGTCCCGCCGTTTCTGCTCGCAGCCTTGCGCTTCCTTTCAGCCGGCGCGCTTCTTTACGGCTGGATGCGCCTGAAGGGCGAGCCCCCGCCGACCAGGCGCGAATGGCTGGCCTCATGCCTGATGGGCACCTTAATTTTTCTGATTGATTATGGCTGCCTCTTCTGGGCAGAAAAACGGGTTCCCTCAGGAATTGCAGCGGTTGTGCTTGCGACCATTCCGCTATTTATTTCATTGTTCGAAATTATCTTTCTGCGTACCCAGCAGCTGACCCTCCGGCTCGGCCTCGCGCTGCTCATTGGCGTCGGCGGTGTGGCCGTGCTGATGAACCATTCTCTTTCCTTCGGCGAAGTTCCCATCAACGGTGCGGGCGCGATGGCCCTCATGGTCGCTTCTATCAGCTGGTCGTTTGCGACAATCCTCAGCCGCAAATTGCCGCTACCCGCCTCCAAACCGATGAGTTCCGCCGCGCAGATGTTCAGCGGAGGAGTGCAACTTCTCGTGCTTTCCGCCCTCGCCGGCGAGGTTCACGGGTTCCATGTCCAAAGTGTGTCATGGGGCGCCTGGGCGGCGCTGTTATATCTGATCATCGCGGGTTCCATCATTGGCTTCAGCGCATACATGTGGCTGCTGCATTACGAATCGCCCACGCGTGTGGGAACGTATGCCTACGTGAATCCCGTGGTCGCGGTCGCCGTTGGCTATTTCTTAGGCGGAGAATCGGTTGGTCCGCGAACGCTGATCGGCACGGCGCTTGTGTTGGTGAGCGTACTGACGATTACGACCATGCCGGGGAAGAGAGGTGCTCCACCCAGCCTCGAGCATCTACGACAGAAAGTATGCCGCAATCCAGGGGAGTGACCCTAGATCGCACTTGGGGTGCGTCTTACGGCTTCGTCATCTTCTCCGGCTTCACCCACTGATCAAACTCTTCCCCCGTCAAGTGCCCCAGCTTCACCGCCGCCTCGCGCAAACTCGTATGCTCCACATGCGCCTTGTGCGCGATCTGCGCGGCTTTGTCGTAGCCGACTTTCGGAGCGAGCGCGGTCACCAGCATCAGCGAATTTTTGACATACCAGTCAACTTTTTCGCGATCCACTTCTATGCCTTTGATCATGTACTTGACGTAGCCGTGGCAAGCGTCAGTAAGCAGCGTGACCGAATGCAGAAAGTTGTAAATCATCACCGGCTTATACACGTTCAACTCAAAATTTCCCTGCGAGCCGGCAAAGCCCACCGCAGCCGTCGCCCCATGCACCTGCACGCAAACCATGGTCATCGCCTCCGCCTGCGTGGGATTCACTTTTCCCGGCATGATCGAAGACCCTGGCTCATTCTCGGGAATCGAAAGCTCTCCCAGCCCACAGCGCGGTCCCGAAGCCAGCCAGCGGATGTCATTGGAAATTTTCATAAATGACGCGGCCAGTGTCTCGAGAGCACCCTGAGCGAAGACGATCTCATCGTGCGAAGAAAGCGCCGCGAATTTATTCCCGTGCGAGCGAAACGGCAGTCCGGTCAACTCAGCGATTTTGTTCGCTGCCCGTTCGGCAAATTCCGGATGCGTGTTCAATCCCGTCCCGACCGCAGTTCCGCCAATCGCCAGGTCATATAGTCCTTTCAAAACCTGTTCCAGGCGCTCAACGTCACGCTCCAGCAGACTCGCCCAACCGCCAAATTCCTGACCAAATGTCAACGGCACAGCGTCCTGAAGGTGCGTCCGGCCGATTTTCACCACATCATTAAATTGTTTCGCCTTCGCTGCAATTGCATCATGAACGCTTTTCACCGCCGGAATCAGCCCATTCTTTACTCGGTCCGCCGCCGCAATGTGCATCGCTGCCGGAAACGTGTCATTCGATGACTGCGACATATTGACGTCATCATTGGGATGGACCGGCTGCTTCGACCCCATCTCGCCGCCCGCGATTTCAATCGCGCGGTTGGAGATGACCTCGTTCACATTCATGTTCGTCTGCGTGCCGCTGCCGGTCTGCCAGATGCGTAAAGGAAATTGATCGTTGAGCTTGCCGGAGATGACTTCATCGGCAGCGTGCACAATCAGCTTGGCCTTGTCCGCGGACAACTCGCCCAAATCCTGGTTCACCAGTGCGCAGGCCTTCTTGAGGATGCCAAAGGCGCGAATCAGCTCCGGCGGCATGGTGTCGCGCCCAATGTTGAAGTGCAGCAGCGAGCGCTGCGTCTGTGCGCCCCAGTAAACGTTCGAGGGCACTTCGATCTTCCCCATGCTGTCGGATTCAATCCGGGTGCGCTTGGTAGGCTCGGCTGCGGTGGCCATGGTTCACTCCAGCAGAAGGCAAGAATCAACTAACAAAATTATAGCAATCACTCGCCGGCAAGGAATGAAACTGGAGGATGTCCTCGAGAAGGACAGTCTCAGAACTGCTGACTAGACACGATCCGCCGGCGCCGATGTCGGCGCTGACGGCGGACCGGACGGAGAGAACGTGCCGACCTGTCAATGATTGATTTTGAACACGGTCCCGTAGGTGGTCGAAGGATTGCCCGATGTGGTGCCGTAAAGATCGCCGGACTTGTCCAAAATCAGGCCCGAAATTGGATATTCTTCATCCGGGCCGTTGGTGAAGTTATAAAGCACGGTCTCGGCGCCCGCTGTGGTGATTTCGAAGACCGTCCCTTTGTCATTGACTCCGCCCGCATAGGTGGTGCCGTACAGATTGCCGGAAGAATCCACAACCAGAGTGCCGAAGTCCGGGTAATGACCGTCGCTCGGCTCTTCTTTGGAGCCGAAAACGTGAAACACGGTATAGTTCCCCTGCGCATCCAGGCGATAGATGGTTCCGCAACCGAAGCCGCGGCATCCCTGACCGCCGTTGTATGTGGTGCCGTAGAGGTTTCCATCCACGTCCTTGATTAAACCCGCGTACGGATTAGCTCCGTCGCTTCCATTGGCAAAATTGTGGAGCACCAATAGTTGCCCCTGGGCCGTCAACTCCCACACGGTGCCGTAACCATGCGCGCCGCCCATGGACGTTGTGCCGTAGAGGTTGCCAGATGCATCGCGAAGCAAATCGCCGAAAGGATATTGACCATCAGCTCCTGTGAAGTTGTGGAGAATCCTCTCCTGGCCGCTCAGGGTGACCTGAAATATAGTTCCGTCTCCCGCCGTCCCGCCGTAGCCAGTCGTACCCAGCAAATCTCCGGCCTGATCAGCGATCACGCCCGAACCGGGATACTCGCCGTCCGTACCTGGGCCAAAACTGTACAGCACCGACTCAGTGCCGCTGGCATCGAGCTCGTACACACCCCCGTAACTGTTGGCTCCGCCTTCATAATTGGTGCCATAGAAATTGCCCTGAGCGTCGAGCAGCACAGTGCGCGAGGGGTGCTCTCCGTCGGGTTTTCCTTTGAAGCTGTACACCACGGTTTCATTACCGGCGTTATCGAGCTTAAAGATGGTGCCCAGATTCTTCGCGCCGCCGGAAAAAGTCACTCCGTAGATAGCAGCTTGCTGCGCGTCCCAGGTTAGGCCTCCGTTGGGGCTGCCGCCGTCGCTTCCGCCGGTAAAAGTGTAGAGGGTAACCGCCGGAGAACCTCCACTCGCTTGTGCGTTCGCCAGGATGCCGCCTAATGACAATACGATTGGCATTGCTATCGCGGCTGCCAGCCATGCCAAGAAGAAACGGCGAAGAAGTGAATTGCCCGAGCGTGGCGCAGTCATAATGGAACCCCCCATTTACAACAAGGATCGGCCGTTTTTTGAAGCCTATGCAGCGGAATTTCTATCATGCCCACCTGCGGTAGCCTCTTTAATTCTGTTTAATCCGAGTGCATTTCTGTTTATGGCTCGCGAGACAGGCGGCAGAGCGCGGTATTCAGGGCCGTCGGCGAGATGCGGGATGAATCGCCCCGGCACCCTCATGCTTGAGCGGAGCGTTAAACTCAGCTTTTGTCACCTTGATAAAGGCGCGGCATGCCGGGGAAAGCGCCCTGGTGCGCCGGCAAACAATCCACAACATGCGCTCGTCGCAAAATTCCTCCACCGTTCTCACCAGCAACGCAGCGCCGGTCTCCTTTTCCTGGACACACAAACGAGGCACGATTCCGATTCCTAATTCTCTGGCTGCCATGCTTTTGATGGATTCCAGCGTCCCGGTCTCGACCTCGATATTCATAGGAACGCGAAAACGCTGGAATGTCCTGTCTACCCGTTCTCGCAGTTCAGACGCGGCGGTCAAGACAATCAGCGGCTCCGATGACAGATCATGGATGTGCAGAGGCCCTCGTGCCGCCAAGCGATGGCGGGGACTTATGACGGCAACCAGCCGGTCACGCACCAGGAGATGCCCGCGCAGGTCTCCGTCCTGGGGCTGGCCTGCCACCAAGGCAACGTCAAGCTCCCGATGTCGAAGAGCCGACAGAATGGCGCCCGAGTAACCGATCACAACCTTCAGCTTCACTCCCGGGTGCTGTTTTCGAAATGCATTCATCAATTGCGGTAACAAGTATTCGCCAATGCTTTGGTTGGCTCCGATGCGCAATTGGCCCTTCTCGGCGGCACGGATTCCTTCAACCGCTGCCAGCGCCTCGTCGCGAAGAAAAATCAGGCGCTTGCCGTAATCTACCAGCGTCTCCCCTGCGGTGGTTAGCCGGAACGCGCGGCCGTGAGTACGGTCAAGCAATGCAATCCCGACTTCCTTTTCGAGTTTACTGATGGCAATGCTGACCGCTGAAGCGGTGCGGTAGACGCGGCTGGCGGCCTCCTGCAGGCTGCCCTCCTCCGCAATAGCGACCAGCATCTGCAGCTGCATCAGTTCCATTCGGCATGTGATTATACGCATCCGGTCGTTGCGCCCGCATTCTGCTTGTGTTAGCTTCGCAATCAGCAGAGGTCAGCTTGCAAGCAACAGTTCCGGATGGGCTGGACCGCAAGGAAGCGGAAGCATACCTGCGACTGGATCCGCACCAGCTCCCAAGACACATCGCCATTATCATGGACGGCAACGGCCGCTGGGCGCGCCGCCGGCACTTGCCGCGCGTTGCCGGACACCGCGCCGGTGTGGCCGCGGTGCGATCCACGGTGGAAACCGCCGCCCGGGTCGAGATACCAGCACTCACTCTTTATGCATTCTCCGAGGAAAATTGGAAGAAGCGCCCCAAAGGAGAGGTAGATTTTCTGATGGGCCTGCTTTGCCGTTACCTGAAGCAAGAAGTCCCAACGTTGAACAGGAACAACATCCGTCTGGAGTACATCGGGAGGCAACATGAACTGCCCGGCTCGGTCCAGGAAAGAATGGGCTGGGCGCGCGATGCAACACGTCAGAACACCGGCATGGTGCTGACCTTAGCGCTCAATTACAGCGCCCGCACAGAGATCGTGGATGCGCTGCGTTCGATGGTGGATGCGGCTGCGCGCAACGGAGGACTCAATCATCTACGGATTGACGAAGAATCGGTCTCGCAGCACCTCTATACACGGCAACTGCCCGATCCCGATCTTGTGATCCGAACCAGTGGCGAGATGCGCCTCAGCAACTTCCTGCTTTGGCAACTCGCTTACGCAGAAATTTATGTGACGCCGACTCTCTGGCCCGAATTTCGCGGCGTTCATCTGCTGGAAGGGATCGCAGAATATCAAAAGCGCGAACGCCGTTACGGCGGCCTGAGCGATGGTGACGCTCATGCCCACTCAGCGCCACAATATCACGCATGGAAACCGATGCGGAGCTGAACCACTTGCACCTGCTTAAGCGAGTGCTCACCGCCGTCGCTCTCATCCCCATTGTCCTGCTGCTGGTCCTGAAAGCGCCGATTCCCGCGCTCACGGCGGTTGCCGCGCTGGTTGCGCTTCTGGCGATTCAGGAACTTCTCCGCCTGGGCGAAGCCTACGGCATTCATCCCCTGCATTGGCCGACTTATCTTTTTGTCTCGTTTTTCTTTCTGTTGCTGGCGTTCACCGGCAGCGACAAACCGCTGCTCGCCGCTGGCGCCTTTGTTTACATCGGTGGCCTGGCCGCTGCCCTTTCTCCTTTCACCTTTCTCGCCATCGGCATGCACCGCAGCAATCTTCGCACCGCTTTCCCGGCGGCCATGCTTTCCGGTTTTGCGTTTGTCTATCTGGCGCTTCCCTTGGGATTGCTGGTCGAGCTTCGCGAACTCTGGTCGGGAGCATTTCTGGTTGCGTCACTCATGCTGATCGTTTGGGCGGGAGACATCTTTGCTTATTTCGTGGGGCGCACTCTCGGCACGCATTATATGTCGCCGCGGATCAGCCCCAAGAAAACCTGGGAGGGGGCGTTGGCCTCTCTCCTGGCCAGCGTAGGGGTGGGCGTTCTTCTGTTCCAGAAAGCACTCCCCATCAGCACGGCACTGCTCCATGCGCACCTTATTGCCCGGAGAGACGGCCTTTTTGCCCTGCAAAAGCTCCCTCTGTCATCAACGTTGGTCCTCTCTGCGGCTATTAATGTGGCGGCCCAACTGGGCGACCTGGTGGAATCATTGATCAAGCGCGGCGCGGGTGTGAAAGATTCGGGAACGATTTTGCCGGGCCACGGCGGGATGCTTGATCGAATTGATGCCCTCCTCTTCGCTGTCCCGGTGCTGTGGTACTATGCAGCATGGCGGGTCATGCAATAGGAAGTGAAATGATCGCCTAGCGACGGGATCCGGCCCCGAGCAAAATTCCGGTTTTCGTCAGTCCCATTAAACCGGAGATGAGTTCGGCTTCCTAAGCTAGAAGAGTACCCGCCCAAGGACGTTAGCTCGACCTCACCCTCATGAAGCGTATTGCCATCCTGGGCTCAACGGGCTCCATTGGGCAAAGCACTCTGAGCGTGGTCGAGTCCCACCCCGGACGGTTCGAGGTCATCTCCCTGGCCGCGGGACGGAACCTTGATGCCGCATTCGAGCAGGTTCTGCGCTGGAAGCCTAAAGTGGTGTCTTTGGCAGCCGCAGACAAGGCGGAGATCCTTCGCGCTCGGCTAAAACATACGAGTTTTGAGAACGTAGAAGTGGTTTGTGGGACTTCTGGAACCGTCCGCGTCGCGACCCACCCTGAGGTGGACTTTGTGGTGAGCGCAATTGTCGGCGTGGCCGGGCTGGAAGCTACGTATGAAGCAGTCCGCGCGGGGAAAACTGTCGGCCTGGCGAACAAGGAATGTCTGGTCGCGGCCGGAGAGCTCATTACGGCGGAAGCGCGCCGCCAGGGTAACCCCCTTCTACCCATCGACAGCGAACATAACGCTGTTCATCAATGTTTGCGAGGCGGACGAGCAGAGGAAGTAAGAGCCATCTGGCTCACAGCATCGGGCGGGCCGTTCCTGCACACGCCTCGGGCGCGATTCCCCTCCATTACAGTGCAAGAAGCCCTTAATCATCCGACCTGGCGAATGGGGCGTCGCATTACGATTGACTCTGCCACGCTGATGAACAAGGGGTTCGAGGTGATCGAGGCCTGTCGTTTGTTCGATTTGCACCCTGGCCAGGTACAGGTAGTCGTGCACCCCCAGTCCACTATTCACTCCATGGTTGAGTTTATAGATGGCAGCATACTTGCTCAATTCTCAGTGACTGACATGCGCTTGCCAATTCTCTATGCATTGACCTATCCGGAGCGCATTGAATCGAGTATGCGCTTCCCGGTCATGGACTTACGAAACCTCGAGTTTTCCCCTCCTGACGTGGAAAAATTCCCCTGTTTACGGTTGGCTTACGAAGCGGCTGAGACTGGGGGAGCGAAAACTGTTGCACTTAATGCCGCCGACGAGATTGCCGTCTCGGCCTTCCTCGAGGGGGGGATTACTTTCGAGCAGATCCCGCAGATTATCAAACGAGTAATGGATGAAACGAAAGCCACAAAGTTGGAATCTATAGAGAAGGTTCTCGAAACCGACGTTGAGGCGCGGCAGCAAGCGCAAGACTTTGTGCGACACCTGGAGCATCCGCAGACTACCATCTCTTTAGCTGGGACGTAACGTACATCATTATATGTCGCAATTTTTCATTTCGCTGATCGCAGTGGTCGTGATTCTGGGCTTTATGATCCTGATTCACGAGTTCGGTCATTATGCCGTGGCTAAGCTTCTCGGGGTGCGCGTAGAGGTGTTTTCCATCGGCTTCGGGAAGCGTCTGATCGGCTTCCGCCGGGGAGAAACCGACTATCGCATCGCGGCTATTCCCCTGGGCGGCTACGTCAAAATGAGCGGCGAGAATCCCATGGACGAGCGTACCGGGGATCCCGCCGAGTTCCTCTCGCATTCCCGCTGGCACCGTTTTCTGATAGCCATCGCCGGGCCCACGATGAACATTCTGCTTGCTATCGCACTGCTCACGGTCGTTTACACCGTGCACTATGCCTACCCGGCCTATTGGGACAAAGCCGCGGTTATCGTTGGCGTTCAGCCAGGCTCCCCGGCAGCGCGGGAAGGCCTGCAGCCCCAAGATCGGATTGTCGCCATCGATGGACGGCAAAATCCCACATGGGAACAGGTGGACGCGAAGGTCTGGCTCAGTCCGAATCAACCTTTGAACGTCACGGTCTTGCGCGGCGATCAAACTATTCAGAAGCAGATTTTTCCGACGCCGATTACGAGTTCAGAAATCGGTTCCGCAGGATGGTATGCCGACGAGTCGGTGATTGTTGGCGAGATGGAACCGAATATGCCAGCAGCCAAAGCCGGCATGAAGGAAGGCGACAGGATTGTCGCTATGGATGGCCAGAAGTTGCCCTCCATCGAGGCCATGATTGAAAGCCTTCAGCAAACCAAGGACAAGCCGGTGCAACTTGAGGTTCTCCGGGATGGGCAGAAATTGAGTTTCACTGTCAAACCGGTTTTGGCAAAAACTGACGATCCGAACGAAAAACGTTACCGCATCGGCTTTCAGAGTTTGCCTGATTATAAAGTGAGTAGTTTGCCCCTCAGTGAGGCCTTCAAGCGTTCGCTGGAGGACAATCGCAAGGATTCGGCCCTAATCCTGGAGCTTTTCAAGAAGCTGGTCGAGCGCAAAGTATCGCTTCGCACCATCTCAGGTCCGATTGGTATCGCTCAGGATGCCGGCGAAGCGGCGCAGAAAAAGGGCTGGAGCCCGCTTCTCTCGCTAACCTCTGCCATCAGTCTTAATCTTGGCATCTTCAACCTGCTTCCGATTCCCATTCTCGACGGCGGCGTGATCTTCCTCCTTCTCGTGGAGGGCCTTATGCAGCGCGATATCAGCCTGCGGATCAAAGAGCGCATCTACCAGGCTGCATTCGTTTTCCTGGTTCTTTTCGCTGTCATGGTCATCTACAACGACCTGATGAAGACCCTGCCGGGGTTGACAGGAAGGTTGCCCTAAGCCTCCGGCTACTGGGCATTCTCGTCTGCGTGCTAAACTAAAACTTCCTGATGGCCCCAATTCAACGCAGAAAAACGGTAGCCTGCTCGATCGGCAGCGTTCGCGTTGGCTCGGATGCACCAATTGTGGTGCAATCCATGACCAACACCGATACCGCTGACATCCTTTCGACGGTCCCGCAGGTCGCGGCGCTGGCTCGCGCCGGATCCGAACTGGTCCGCGTCACCGTCAACAATGAAGACGCCGCTGCCGCGGTCGCCCCCATCGCCGATGAACTCGATAAACTCGGCATCCATGTCCCTATCGTCGGCGACTTTCACTACAACGGCCATATCCTGCTTAAGAAATATCCCGCATGCGCCCGGGCGCTGGCGAAATACCGCATTAACCCCGGCAATGTCAGCGTGGGCCGTAAAGACGACAATAACTTCCGCACCATGATCGAAGTAGCGGTTGAGAATCAGAAACCGGTCCGGATCGGCGTCAATTGGGGTTCGCTCGATCAGGCTCTGCTCACCCGAATGATGGACGAAAACTCCCGGCTAGCAGATCCCAAAGACGCCCGCGAGGTGACCATGCAAGCCATGGTCGTGAGCGCGCTCAACTCCGCCAAACTTGCCGAAAAATACGGCCTGCGTGCCGACCAGATCATCCTCAGCGCGAAGGTCAGCGGCGTGCAGGATTTGATTGATGTCTATCGCGTTCTCGCGGCGCGGTGTGATTATCCGCTCCATCTTGGTCTGACCGAGGCCGGCATGGGCGCAAAAGGCGTGGTTGCTTCCAGCGCCGCCATGGGCGTTCTTCTTCAGGAGGGTATTGGCGACACGGTGCGTGTTTCGCTCACTCCAGCTCCCGGCGGCGACCGCACCGAAGAAGTCCGCGTGGCGCAGCAGATTCTGCAATCCATGGGCATTCGCAGCTTTACGCCGCAGGTCACGGCCTGCCCCGGCTGCGGCCGCACCACCAGCACGTTCTTTCAGGAAATGGCCGAGCGGATTCAGTCTTACCTGCGCGAACAAATGCCCGTATGGAAGGGCCACCACACCGGCGTCGAAGAAATGAAAGTCGCGGTCATGGGATGTGTAGTCAATGGCCCCGGCGAATCCAAGCATGCCAACCTCGGTATTTCCCTGCCCGGCACCTTCGAAGAGCCCAAGGCTCCCGTCTATGTGGATGGCCGCCTCTTTACCACCCTCAAGGGCGACCACATCGTGGCAGAGTTCCGCAAGATCTTGGACGAGTATGTAGAGAGTCACTACGCGGCGAAGGAAGTGACGGTAACGACTGCCACGGCAATCTAAAGAGCAATGTTATCTTTCAGGTGCTGCCGTGAGTGCGCGCTAGGTTTTGCGTTTCAGGCGGCGGCCGTAAAAGCGAACTGCCTGATAGCCACCGCCATTACGCCAGCAGCGGCAAGCCGGTGTCGTCTTCGAGGGGATCCGCAATTGTTTTCAACTCCGGATAGTGTTTTAGCAGCGGTTCCGGAGCTCGCTGCCGTTCAGCGCTTAGCATGTGCCGTAGTTGCAGCGCGTTCACTCCCGCCTTTGCCTGAAAGTGGTTATTGGTTACAACATAGGTGACCTCGGCCTTTTCGGCGATGCGAGCAATCTTGTCCTTCCACCCTTCGAGTTGCCGTTCGTTATACAGGTAGTTGTAGCGGTCTTCACACTTCTCCGCTTCGAACCACTGGTCATAGTTGCGGCCGTGCAGGCGCACGTAGCCGACCGGCGAAGTCACGTGTTCAGTTGCGCCCAGCGCCCGCCCCAGCAGCGGTTGATCAATATTGCAGAAGGCTGTATTACGGCTGGCGAAATAGTTGAGCGTCTCGCCGTTGTTCCAGCTCGCGTGACGAACCTCGACTACGCGCGGATATTCGATGAACTGGCGCAGCAAGCTCTCCAGGTACTCGCGGTTCAGGCCGGTATTCTTGAAAGAGACAGGAAATTGAATCAGCAGCGCGCCCAGCTTCCCCGCGCTGGCCAGGGGATCCAGTCCCTCACGAGCCAGCCGCTCATCTTCGTCGCCAGGTTTGATTGTGGCAGCCGACGTCGGTTCCATTACCGCAAGAGGAGAATGGGTAAAGGAACGGTGCAGTTTTGCGGTAAAGGTGAACTGCGGGTTCACCGCGCCCACTTTGCGAACCCAAAGCTTGGCCAGCTCCGGTTTGATGTGGCCGTAAAACGAGGTATTGATCTCGACGACGTCGAAGCAGCGCGCCAGGTATTCCAGCGGGTGCTCCTTTCGCCGCTGCATTCCCGGCGGATAGAAGATTCCCTCCCAGTCTTTGTAGGACCACCCTGCGGTGCCGACGCGAATTTGCCTCGACGCGTCCATTGGAACGAAGCCAGCTATCGAGCGAGTCCCCACAGGCTAGCACAATCGACAACGGGAGGGTTGCGTTAGTAGAAGATCAGAGTGACCCAATACGCTCCATTGGGATAGGTAGTCGTGCGCGCATAACAGGTGCCAAGTCCCAGCCCGCGTACGGCCGGATCTTGTACCGCTTTCGCCGCGCTCGCCGGCAGAGTTTCCGGTTGCATGGTCGTGTAGCGAAGGACGTATCTGCCATAAGGCGAGCCGGCATTGATGGAATCTGCCTTTGCCATGGCGCACGCGGCGTTCTGAGCCAGTGCGTTGTCGGCCCAGTGTAATTGGGGGAGGATAAAACCACGCCGCATCTGGGCGACATTTTGCTCGACAATGTGTTCTGCCTGCCGGGACGAGTAAATCGGCAATCCGTGGCCAAAATCCTCTGTCACATAGAGTGTGGAACCGCGCCGCACAACCCCGAATCCCGCAATATTAAATGCGGGATTCAATATGTTTTCGCGGTGCTCTGGGGAACCCATCAGGCCGTTCTCCGATTGCACCACGCTCGGGGCGTACGCGACATTCTCGCCTTCGTGATCGAGATGGACGCCGCTCGTTTCAGCCAGGCGCTCAGTAAGGGAGGGCTCCCAGGGAAACTGATGTGAGAGCTGCTGTTCCGCCGCCATGATCGAAGAGTGTTGCCGCGCCGCTTGGGCCAGGCCGCTGTCCATCGCTAAACCAGGGACTCCTGTTTTTGCCCGGGCTTCGTTGGTCATCTCCAGAAGTTGCCGTTCGGCCTCTTCATCATAGTCGTGCGATGTGGAATTTTTAGGGGAGGGCTGGGCGGCAGAATTGGCCGGGGTCTCTGCTGGCGAGGGCATCGGCACAGTAACCAACGCTGCCCCGCCAATCAGAAGCACGGTGATCCACGTGATAAGGGCCCGAAACATGGTTTTTGCCCACGTTTAGAGTCCCTGGGAGTTGAATCCTGCCGCTCAAAACTTACCGCTTTGTTAAGGGAACGATACGCCCTACAATCCTGCTAGACACCATTACAAGGGAGAATCCTGTAATTGGCCTACGTCCTGTTCCTGCTTGGGCTTATTTTCGCAGTCAATCTAGTACTTCTGATACTGGCTGTAAGCCTTATCCGGCGCGGCTTTGGCAGCTCCGCGCAAGCTGAAGCATTGGAACAACTTGCGGGCCAGGCCGAACAACTTCGTACGGCGCTTTCGGGCCAGTTCTCCTCCGCCACCGCTGACATGGCCACTCGCCTCGAGCAAACTAAAGGCGACCTTCGGCAACAAGTCTCTGATCGGCTAGGCGATGGATTCTCTTCAATTCGTACTGCTGTAGAAGAGCAATTGCAGGCCGGTCGCGGGGAACAGGCCGAAAGACTCGCCGAAACCCGTGCGGAGCTTGCCAGATCGCTCGCTTTAAGCACGGCCCAGCTGAAAGACGATTTTGACTCCCTGACTCGCGGCACGACTCAGAGCCTTGAGGCAATTCGCGACCGCGTGGACTCGCGGCTCATGGCCATCACCGATCAGGTCCAGCAAAAATTGGATCAGAACATCAAGGAAGGGTTTGCCCAATTCGAAAAAGTCCAGCAGCACCTGAAGGCTGCGGAGGAACAACTGCGCGAAGTCGGTGCGCTCGGCCATTCCATAAATGACCTCAATAATCTGTTGAAGCTGCCGCATTTGCGCGGGCAATTTGGCGAGGCCAGCCTGGAGCGGCTTTTGGCGGACTTTCTCCCGGCCCATATGTTCGAGATTCAATGCTCGCTGCCGCAAGGCGGGCGCGTGGATGCCATGATCCAATTTCCGGACCGCCGCTTGCCGATTGACGCCAAATTCCCTCGCGAGCAGGTCCTCGCTTTATTCGAAAGCAATGTGCAATCCGAGATCGAGGAAGCCCGTGTCGAATTTGTTCGCGTAATGAAAGCTGAGGCCAGGCGAGTTAAAGCCTACATTCAGCCGGAATACGGCACGACCGACATCGCACTGATGTATCTGCCCAGCGAAACTCTTTACATGGAAGCCGTGCGCAACCGGGAACTCGCCGACTGGCTCAACCAACAGCACGTTTTTCCAGTTTCACCAAATACCCTACTGATGACTTTGCAGACCATTGCCCTGGTCCATAAGTGGTATGAAGTCGCCAGCCGCTTCGAGAAGAGCCGCGTCGAGCTGGCGAAGGCACAGAAATCGTTCGACTATTTCCAGGGCCAGTTCGAAAACGTCGGCAAGAGTCTAAGCAAGGCGCAGGAAGCCTTTGACAAGGCCCAAACTCACCTGAAGAATTATCGCGGCAAAGTCACCGCGCTGAGCGGTCAGGAGCAGTTAGACCTCGACGTGCCTAAGAGCGAAGAGCCTTCATTACCTCTAACTGATAAAGCCAGCGCGTAGCATTCCCATCAATAGGCACTCCGCCACCGAATGTGGCACACTCTTCCTAGAAATAAATGAACGTTTTGCAATTTACTGCTCTGGTCGGGATTGGTTCGTTCGCTGCCGGCCTTCTGGGAGCGCTGACCGGACTGGGCGGCGGAGTTGTTCTTGTCCCCTTGCTTACGCTTTTCTTCAAGGTCGACATTCGCTATGCCATCGGTGCGTCGCTGGTGTCAGTCATCGCTACTTCATCCGGCGCTGCCGCTGCGTACGTAAAGGAAGGTTTTTCCAATATCCGCATCGGGATGTTTCTGGAGATCGCAACCACCGTCGGCGCCCTGGTAGGAGCTTTTCTGGCGACCAAAGTATCCGCTGGGGTGATTGCTACGATATTTGGCTGCGTTCTCCTCTACTCCGCCTACCTTGCGCGCAAGCCGCGGCCGAAAGATCAGCGGGATCTTCCGCCCGACCGTCTGGCTACGCATTTGAAGTTGAATGGACGATTCCCCGAAGACCGCACCATGCGTCATTACAACGTACAGAACGTGCCCACCGGCTTCAGCTTGATGTTCGGGGCCGGAGCTTTGTCGGGACTACTGGGAATCGGCTCCGGCGCAGTTAAGGTCCTGGCGATGGATCAGGCCATGAAGATTCCCTTTAAGGCCTCGACCACTACCAGCAATTTCATGATTGGAGTGACGGCGGCTGCGAGCGCGGGCGTTTATCTCAATCGAGGTTATATTGATCCCGGGCTCGCCATGCCGGTGATGCTGGGAGTCCTTGCCGGATCGCTGCTTGGAACGCGCATTCTGGTGAAAGCGGAGACAAGACTGCTCCGGCTGGTGTTCGCGATTGTGATCGCGGTCCTGGGGATTCAAATGCTCTATAAAGGACTGGCGGGGGGACTCTGAGATGAATGCAGTTCAAGTCTGGGGCGATCGTCGCATCGAAGAGATCGTCGGCACTCTGCTGCGCACGGGAGTAATCCTCTCCGCATCCGTAGTCGCCTTTGGCGCAAGCATCTATCTGGTGCGGCACCGTGCCGTGCGTGTCAACTATCATACGTTTCACGGCGAGCCACGCGACTACACCACGATCCGCGGAATCCTGCACAGCGCCTACGGACTTCACGGGCAGGGGCTCATTCAGCTCGGATTGCTGCTCCTGATCGCTACTCCGGTCGCTCGGGTGGCCTTTTCGATCTGGGGATTCGCCGAGGAACACGACCGCATGTACGTAGTTTTCACCGTGATTGTGCTGGTAATTCTGCTCTATAGTCTGTTCGGATCAGGAGCAGCCCTCTAAACCTCCTTTTAGACGTGGACTCCTAATCGTGCCTTGACTTCTCTCTGCCCAAGGCTTGTGAGAATCAGCGCCCGGCTGTGAAGCTCCTGGGTCACCCATTTTCTTCTGAGCGCCAGCGTCAGCAGCGCTGCGCCCAGCGCACCGCCAATGTGGGGCCTGCGCTCGCTCCAGTCGAGGCACGGATAGGCAAATTTTCTGCGCGCCAGTCGCGCCCCGGCAACATCACCTCCAAGATTCACCACAGCCTTCTCCCCATCCAAACTCAGATCGTAGCCATCCGGTTTGGCCTTTCGATCGATCAGCCATTTCATTGCCCGGAAGCGGTCATGCAACGCGACTCCCAGCGCTCCGGCAATATGGTCATAACAGCTTCGCGCCGCCAGCAGCGTGCTCGGAGTGCCAGGCACGAACTTGTTCTGGCTGCCGGCGGCCACAACATTCAAGGTTTCAAGCGCCCTCGCTATCTGGGGTCCGGCCAGGCTGTAATAACGATGTCTTCCCTGCCTGAATACTTTCACGAGTTTTTCGTTCAGAAGCCTGCTGAGGTGAACGCTCGCCGTAGATGGACCCACTTCCCCGATAGCCGCCAGTTCGGTGCCGGTCCGCGCCTTGCCGTCTAGCAGGCAATACAACATTCGGACCCGCGCCGGTTCGCCGATTGCCGCTGCAATCCGTGAAATCGTTTTGTCTGAAGTTGATGCATTCATAGTTTCATATTGAACGAAGTATAGATGTCAGGCAAAGGCATACACTAGTTGCATCTTCGCAGTGAGGAGACACGATGGCCATTACTTGCATCATCCGCTACCAGATTGATCCGTTCCAGCGCGAGGCGTTCAAGGCCTACGCCGAGCACTGGGGCCGAATCATTCCCCGCTGCGGCGGTCACCTTGTGGGATACTTCCTGCCTTACGAAGGCACAAACGATATCGCGTGGGGGCTCATTTGTTTTGATAATCTTGCCTCATACCAGGCTTACCGGGCACGGCTCAGGACCGATCCCGAGGCTCGCGACAATTTTGCTATGGCGCAGAGCAAGCGCCTGATCCTGCGTGAGGAAAGAAACTTCGTCGAGGTGGTTGATGGAACGCTCGGTATTCCATCCTCCCTCGGGGGACATTAAATATGCCAGCCCAAGCAGAAAAGGGAACCAATTTTCGCGCCCTGCATCACCGCGACCGGGCTTTCATCATCCCTAATCCCTGGGACATTGGCTCCGCGTGTCTTTTGGCCCACCTCGGTTTTGAAGCCCTAGCAACCACCAGCATGGGCTATGCCATTTCCGTCGGCCAGCGCGACAACACGGTTGAGCGGGACTTGGTCATCAAGCACGTACGTGAGATTGCCACGGCGACCGATCTCCCGGTCAGCGCCGACCTCGAGAATGGCTTTGGCGATTCTCCCGAAAGCGCGGCCGAGACCATCCGTCTTGCGGCTTCCACAGGAGTCGTCGGCGGCTCGATTGAAGACGCGAGCGAACGGGCCGGTCACCCGATCTACGAGCTTGAACACGCGACGGAAAGAGTGCGTGCCGCCGTCGAGGCGGCCCACTCCCTTCCATTTCCCTTTACGCTGACCGCGAGGGCTGAGAACTATCTCCACTGCCGGCCCGACCTGAAAGACACAATCAGGCGTCTTCAGGCGTATCAGGAGGCTGGCGCCGATGTCCTCTACGCTCCGGGCCTCGCCACCAGGGACGACATTACCGCCGTAGTCGGTTCAGTGGATCGTCCGGTGAATGTTGTGATGGGATTGAAAGGCGTTCAACTCAGTCTGGCTGAACTTTCCGCAATCGGGGTAAAACGCATCAGCGTTGGTAGCGCACTCTGTCGCGCGGCGATGGGTGCATTTCTGCGCGCGGCGCATGAAATGCTCGAGCGCGGAACTTTCGATTTCGCCAAAGACGCTGCGAGTTCAGGTGAGATCAACGCGATACTCGAATCGTAGACAAGTATTCGGGCCAATGGCATGAAGAAAATCGGCATCGTCGGGGGCGTAGCGTGGCAATCTACCGTGGACTACTATTCCGGCCTTTGCCGTCGCAGCGAACAATGGCACACCGTAAGAATCCTTCCCGGTACGTCCGTCATGCCGGAAATAGCCATTGAGTCGCTCGACCACGCCAAAGTCCTGTCCCATCTCGGACACGATGGCGACGAGGACTCCTGGTCCGAATTCGATGCCTATCACCGCCAGGCCCTCGAACGCCTTGAGGCCTCCGGTGCAGATTTCGCGCTGATCGCCAGCAACACTCCGCATCATCGCTTTGAAAGCATCGTGAGAGGCATTCGCATACCGGTGATCAGCATTGTGGATGCAGCAGCAAGGCAGTGTGCGAAGATCTGCGCGCGAAAGCTCATTCTTCTGGGCACGGCGACCACCATGGCTTCAGCAAAATTCCGCGAGGGATTTGCCCGGCATGGCGTGGATGCCCGCGGCCCGGACGATGAGAACCTTCGGCAGGCCAGCGTTGCCCTCCTTACCGATCTGCAGCGCGGAAAAACCGTCGGTGCGACCGAGAGGATGAAACGCCTCGCTAAAGACGCGACAGCACAGTTCCCTGGTCTGCCAGCCATTTGTCTGGCTTGTACCGAACTGCCGCTGGCTTTTCCAGAACGCAGTGACCTCGCGACCTTTGAGGAAGATGGCGTTTTGTATATTAACGCCAACGTGATTCACATCAATGCCGCGTTTGCATACGCGATCGCCGAACCGTAAGTTCAGAACGTCTTTTTCGGCGGGGACTGTTCCGGCCGACGCGGCCAATCGCAATGTCGGCAACAAAATAATTCTCGCCGGTGATCGGCGCTCCCGCCAATCGCCTTAGCATGGCGAGCTGACCGACGTGCGTGAGTGCGTCAGCAACTGGCCCCTGGAAGAGTTTCTCCGGGGGAGCCTGCAGAGGTTCTGCCGATGCGAGATAGTCATCAAACCGCTTCAGCGCGGCAAAAAAGCGCTCGCTTTCCTGGTCCCATGGCAATGGCGGCGAGTCATGCCATTTGCCTGATCCATCGGCCATAGACAATGCCCAGTCCAGCAGATCGCCAATGTGGGCCAAAATTTGAACCGGAGTGCGGCCTGCACCATTGAAACTTGCGAACTCTGCGGGCGCGCCACGAACAGTCTTTCCGGCGCGATAGGCCAGCGTTGTAACGGTATGTCTTAGTAACTCGCGTTTGGGATCCGACATTTAGATTCGGCCTTTCCTCCTCAGCGCACTTTTCGCCTTCAGAGCACCGCGAAGCCTCGCTCCCAGGCCGGGCGCAAATAATGCATCGACAAATCCCTCCATCTGCCTTGTGAAAGTCGCTCCATAATCAAACCACCAGACTTTCTTCATGCCCGGCATACGGTCTGTATCTATATATTTGATTCGGACCATCTCCTCCAGTCCGAAACGTCCGTGCGATCGCCCGATCCCGCTTGCCTTTATGCCTCCATGCGGCGCTTCGCTAATGCTGTAGCAGGAAACCGCATCGTTGATCATCACCGTTCCGGCTTGAATGCGAGCGGCGATTTTTTCTCCGCGTTTCGGGTCACGCGTCCACACGCTCGCCGCCAGGCCATATTCGGAGTCATTTGCCAAACCAATCGCTTCTTCCTCGGAGTCGAATGCCATGATCGGAAGCACTGGCCCAAACGTTTCTTCACGCATGATGCGCATCTCGTGCGTGACGTCGAGCAAAACTGTCGGAGCATAGAAATTTGGCCCTAAATCCGGCAAGCGGGCGCCCCCGCATAAAACTCTCGCTCCTTGAGCTCGAGCGTCCTGCACCTGCCCTTCGACAATTTGAAGCTGCCGAAGGTTATTCATAGGGCCGATGTCGGTCTCAGGGTCCATTCCGTTCCCGACTCGGAGACGCCCAGTTTTCTCGACACAAGCCGCCACGAACCGCTCATACAACTTGCTGTGCACATAGCAACGCTCCACCGAGAGGCAAGTCTGCCCCGTATTCATGAACGCTCCCCATAGTGCCCCGCTCGAAGCGACGTCTATATCGGCGTCATCCAGCACAATCATCGGATCTTTGCCACCCAGTTCCAGAACAGTGGGAAGCAATTGCTCCGCTGCCGCGTGCGCAATCCGCTTCCCTGTGGCCACGCTCCCAGTAAAGATCAACTTGTCTAGGCCGGAGTTGACCAGTGCGGCGCCCGTCGCCCCATCGCCCGGAATTACTTGAAAGACATCGGGTGGGACCCCGGCTTGGTGCAGTAAATCAGCCAGCCTGAGGGCGCAGAGGCTTGTCAGTTCCGAGGGCTTCACCACGACGGCATTACCCATCGCCAGCGCCGCTATGCTTTCCGTTGCAGGAGTCGAAAACGGATAATTCCACGGCGAGATGATCCCGATCACGCCATAGGGCTCGCGCCGGATGCGGCCTGACTTCGTTTTCATTGCCGGGTTGCCATGCGGTATCAGCTGCTCGCGCAAGAATGGATAGCCTTGTTCTACGCAGAACCGGACTGCATCCAGCACTGCGGCAACTTCCGCAATCAACCCCTCAACCCATGGCTTGCCCGCTTCCTGCGTGATCAATCGCGCCACGGCGGACTTGTTCTTGTGCAGAAGTTGACCGAACTTCATGAGGACCGCCAAGCGCGCTGCAACCGGTTTTTCGCCCCACGCCGGCTGCGCCGAACGGGCATGGCTCACGGCACTTCTGACTTCGTCCAGGGAAGCACAACTGAACTCATGCAAAAGTTCGCCGGTTGCCGGGTTTACTGAAGCCACCTTGCGGGTCGCGACTGGTATGTTCTCCGCTATCTCCATAAAGCACTACACACGATCGCTACTCACACACTAATATTCGACTCCAACCAAGTAAAGTCCACCCGCCGGGGCTGTCGCCCCCGCCTTGGAACGATTCCGCGCATTTAAAATTGCCGTAATGTCGGCGGGCGACAAAGTTCCCTTTCCAACTAGTACAAACGTCCCCACGAGATTTCTCACCATATGGTGCAGGAATCCACTGCCCGTGACGGCATAGACCAATTCCACTCCTTCCCGGCTCCATTGTGAGTCACGGATGCTGCGAACATTCGACCGCGCTCCATTCTCGACATTTCGCTCGGGATCCACTGCCGCAAACGAAGTGAAATCGTGGTCGCCGACCACTAGTCCCGCGGCTTGCACCATGGCTTGCTCATCCAGGGGATACGGATAATGCCACACATACCGCGCCAGGAACGGCGGGCAGATCGGGTCTCGATAAATCCGGTAACGGTAAGTCTTGCCGAGCGCCGACTTGCGCGGGTGAAAATCGTTGGCCACTACGCTAGCGGCCATCACCCGAACCGTGTCCGGTAAAATCTCGTTCAGCGCCTTGACCCAGTTTTCGACCGCCATGGGGCAACCGGTGGCAAAAGTCGCTACCTGGGCGAATGCGTGCACCCCCGCATCGGTGCGGCCCGCCCCTTGCGGCAAGACGTTTTCTCCGCTAATGCGTCCAATAGCTGAAGCTAGCGTGCCCTGGATGGTAACCGCATCCGGCTGCACCTGCCAGCCGTAAAAGTCTGTTCCATCGTAAGCCAGGACGAGTTTGATCTGACGCATGGGTGTTTGCGGCTGACCCAAATACACGACTTGCGTCGGCTATACTATTGCATTCCCATTATGTTTGCGAATCTGAGGGTCAGGCCCCGGAAGCACGATTTTTGAAACCCTACGCCAGCTTTTTGCGTAACAGACCATAGTTCTGGGAAGTTTTGTCCTTCGCAACAGCTTTAGGCACGGAGATAAACGAATGCCAATGCATCTTACCGGTTCTTTTTTTCGGCGCTCCATTGCGGCTGCGCTGGTGATATCGGCTTCCTTTCTGTGGGCTCAGGATTCCCAAGCACCTTCGCCGGCTCCCCAGGCCCCATCGCAGAGCTTCACCTTTCAGAATTACTCCCAGCCGGCGTCGCATTTTCCGAACCCGCTTGCACCCTATGAGAAAAGGCATGTTCCCGTCCCTAACCTCACCAACACCTCGCGGCTTGAGCAATTGCTTCAGAACGGCCGACTGATGCTTTCGATCAACGATGCAGTGGCCCTGGCGCTCGAAAACAATCTGGATATGGCCATCGCCCGCTATAACCTCAATATTGCCGATACCGATATTTTGAGAGCCAAGTCGGGGAGTGCAATTCTCGGGACGCCAATTGGAGTGGTGCAAAATACTCCGGGCGGCGGCGTCGGCGGTCTGGGAGGCGCGGTTGGCTCGGGCGCCGGTGGCACCAGCGCTGGCTTGGCGGGCGCGGGCACCGGAACACTCGGCATCGTGGAATCCACGCTGGGAATTGGCGCGCCGATCACCAGCTTTGACCCGATTATCAGCGGGACCACACAGATGGACCGGAACTATGCGCTTTCGAGCAGCGCCTTCAACGGCGTGCCCGTCATCAATCAGAATACTGCTACCGCGAACTTTTCTTACCTGCAGGGGTTCCACACCGGCACGAATCTTTTGGTGGGGTTCAACAATACCCACCTGACAACCAACATTCCATTTACGACATTGAGCCCGGAAGTCGCCTCGAACTTTCAGTTCAGGGTGACGCAGCCGATATTGCAGGGCTTTGGCTTTCTGGCAAATACGCGATTTATCCGCATCGCCAAGAACAACCGCGAGCTTTCCGATGTCGCCTTTCGACTGCAAACTCTCACCACCGTTGACCAGATCGAGAACATGTACTGGGATTTGGTCTTTGCCTATGAAAACGTGCGCGTACAGCAGGAGTCGCTCGCCTTCGCCCAGAAAACTCTGGCGGATACGCAGAAGCAGGTGCAGATTGGCAGTCTTGCCCCGATCGAGGTTGTTCGCGCGCAGAGCACGGTGGCGAGCGACCAACAGCAGCTCACCTTAGCACAGACGAATCTTCAGCTACAGCAGTTGCTGATGAAAAATGCTCTCAGCCGCAATTTGAAGAACACCGTTCTGGCGGACGCCGAGGTTATTCCGACCTCGACTATGCAACTTCCCCAGGAAGAGCCGGTCGTCCCGACACAGGACCTCGTCAACGACGCACTGAACCATCGCGCCGAACTGGCCGAATCGCGTATAGACCTCTCCAGCCGTGAACTGAATGCCAAGGCGGTTCGCAATGCGCTGCTTCCCAGCTTGAACGTTTACGCCTACTACGGCGGGTCAGGGCTCGGCGGGAACCTCAATCCTAATATTCCATTCTGCTCCGGAGGGGGCAGCACGAATCTTTTCTGTATCACCCCTAGCGAAATACCGTCTCAGTTCCGCTCGGGCAAGCCTGTAACGTACAGCACCGCTCTGGACAATCTGGTGACATCTGCCGCTCCTGATAAGGGACTCGGCGTAACTCTGAACATCCCGATCCGCAATCGCAGCGGCCAAGCCAACCAGGTGCGTTCCGAGCTTGAATACCGTCAGGCGCAAATGCGGCTTCAGCAGGTGGAAAATCAGATCACCATTGAAGTTCGAAACGCGCAGTTTGCGGTGCAGCAGAACCGCTCCAGTGTTGCGGCGGCGCAAGCGGCGGTTGCTTATGCCCGCCAATCTTTGGACGCTGAACAGAAGAAACTCAGTCTCGGGGCTTCTACCTCCACCCTGGTCTTGCAGAACCAGTCGGCCCTGGCCACGTCGGAGTCCACATTGGTCTCCGCCATGGCCGCCTATGAAAAATCGCGGGTGGAACTTGACCGCGCCACCGGCTTGTTACTCGACCACGCCGGCATCATTATGTCCGACGCCGAGCGCGGCGAAGTTACTCAAATGCCAAATATTCCCTACACTGCGCCACGCGAACATCCTGAATCAGTGATGCCGCAGGCACAACCACAGCCGTAGCTTGTCATCCGAACAATGCCCTCATGGTCCATGCGTGAGGGCATTTCCTCACCATTACTGCGCCTCCCGCCGCGAACCAGACCATACAATTCTTTACAATCCGCGGCCCGCTAAACGTCGTTTTCTGCCTCTATCATTCAATTGACGCGCATTCTGTGCGAACCGCATCCAATTTTGGCCAGATATCGTTTTCTATTGCGAATGGCGCCATCTGCACTATTTCAGTCCTCAGGCACCGAAGGAGATCAAATGATGCTTTCACACCGCTTGAATTCTGTGGTCAGCATTCTCATCGTGGTTCTCGTAGCGACCTTGCCCTGCCTAGCACAAAATTCACCGCAACAGGTTTCGCCCGCGGCCCCGCAAACGGTCCCGGGGCAAAACACGCAGTCGCATCCCTTCGAAATGCAGGATTACTCCCGGCCGCCACAACCCGCTTTCCCCAATCTGCTCGGGCCATATCTGCCCGCGACCGTCCCTCCTCCAAATCTCAGCAACACTCCGCGCATTGACAGCTTGCTGCACGACGGAAAGATCATGCTTTCGGTTGATGATGCTGTCGCCCTAGCTTTGGAGAATAACCTCGACGTAGTGCTGGCGCGCTACAACCTGAATATCGCTGACACCGACATTCTCAGGGCCAAGGCCGGAGCAAACGTTCTCGGTGTCAATACCGGCATCGTGCAGAATACTCCCGGCGGCGGCACTGGAGGCCTAAGCGGAACCGTCGGCTCGGGGACTGGAGGCACCAGCGTGGCGGCGGGCGGGGTCGGCACCGGCACCAATGGTCTGGTGAGTTCGACGCTCGGCATCGGAGCGCCCATCACCAGCTTCGACCCCATCGTGACTGGCACCGTGCAAATGGATCGCAGTCTCGTGGAATCCACCAGCGTATTTAGTCCGATCCCTATTATTAACACCAACACCGGCACTGCGGACTTCAACTATACACAGGGCTTCCAATGGGGCACGAACATGTCGGTCGGGTTTAACAATGTGCACACCACCACCAATAACCCCACCAGCACCTATACTCCCGCCCTCAGTTCCGGTTTCAAACTGCAACTCACGCAGGAGCTGTTGCAGGGGTTTGGCTTCCTCCCCAACACGCGGTTCATCACCATCGCCAAGAACAACCGGGAAATCTCTGACGTAGCCTTCAAGTTGCAGATCATCACCACCGTAGATCAGATCGAAAACCTCTATTGGGACCTCGTTTTTGCCTTCGAGAACGTAAAGGTGCAACAGGAAGCCCTGGCCTTCGCCGAAAGAACGCTGGCCGATAATAAACGGCAAGTCCAATTCGGCACCCTGCCGCCAATTCAAGTTGTCAGCGCGCAAAGCACGGTTTCGAGCGACCAGCAAGCCTTGACTATCGCGCGTACTAACCTCGAATTGCAGGAACTGCTCATGAAGAATGCCCTCAGCCGCGATCTGGAAGACCCGGTTCTTGCGGGCGCCGAAGTGATTCCCACCTCCGCGATGAAGCTGCCGGAACAAGAGCCAACCGTCCCAATCCAGGATCTGGTCAACGATGCTCTCAGCCATCGTGCCGAACTGGCAGAATCGCGCATTGATCTCAACAGCCGGGAGCTCAATAACAAAGCTGTCCGCAATGCCATGCTGCCGACGCTCGATGTGTTCGCCTATTACGGGGGTTCCGGTATCGGCGGCGATTTGAACCCGCTGGTGGGAATCTGCGGCCAGAGCGGTGTCAGCTCCACTTTTTGCTTCAATTCGGCCAAGGCTGCACCGCCATTTCGCACCAGCAAATCCGTGGGTTACGGAGCCACTTTGGATCAACTCGTTACTTCAGTTGCGCCCGATAAAGGCCTGGGGCTGACGCTGAATATTCCCATCCGCAACCGCGTCGCCGAAGCCAACCAGGTGCGCGCCCAACTTGAATTCCGGCAAGCGCAGGTGCGGTTGCAGCAGTTGCAGAATCAGGTGCGCATCGAGGTGCGCAATGCCCAGTTTGATGTCCAGCAGAACCGCGCCAGTGTAGATGCAGCCCAGGCCGCCGTTGAATTTGCCCGTCAGACTCTGGACTCCGACCAGAAGAAGCTCGCGGCCGGTGTGGGCACGCCGACGGCACTGTTGCAGGACCAGGCAGGGCTGACACAAGTTGAATCAAACCTGATCTCGGCCGAAGCCGCCTACGAGAAATCGCAGGTCGAAATGGACCGTGCCACCGGCCTCCTGCTCGATCACTCCGGAATCGTCATGGCCGATGCCGAACGCGGCCAGATCACCACCATGCCCCACATTCCATTCGTTGCCCCGCGCCAGGATGTGCAGCCAGTAATGCCGCAACGGACAGGGCAGCTGAGCCGGCCGATTCATGAAACCGCAATGCCGTCCCAGGGAGGGAACTGATTCCGGCAAGCCGCCTTTCTTTTCTTGCCCGAACCGGCTACGAAAGGGCTGCCCAGCTTTGCCGGTTTTGCAAGGCCGTCCAAATAGGTTAGGGTGTCAGTTCAAAAACTAACCCGCAGCCCGTACCGCTTTGGTAAGGACAGGAAAGATCGCCGCCCCCGGCAGTGGTGCCGTATAGATTCTTTTTGCTGTCCTCTACCAAATTCCCAGGCCATCCGCCGGCTGATTGCCCCGGGAAGTTGTATAAGACCGATTCTTTGTTGGCGGAGTTCACTTTGAACGCCACGCCGCAGCCGAACGGATTACAGGTATTGCCGCCAGAGGCGGTGGTTCCATAGATGGTTCCGCTGGCGTCGACCATCAGGGGCCCCGGGTACTGCCCGTTGACATCGTCAAAGGGGAAGAGCACGGAAAAGACTCCCGCGGTATCAACCTTGAAAACCGTTCCGCATCCTCTGGTGGAATCAGGAGGGTAGCTCCGCCTTTTCTCAACCCCGTCTTGTGAGGCGGTGCCATAAAGATTTCCAGCTTTATCCATGACCGGGGGCGCAAGAGGCAGGCCTCCGTCAGATTTTCCCTGGAAGCTATACAGCACAGTCTCGTTAGCGGCTGTATCCAGCTTGAACACGGTTCCCGCACCGTAAGCGCCGCCCTGGAAACTGGTACCGTAGAGATTTCCGCTGCTGTCCCGAACGATTCCTTCCGGAATAACTGAATCACCCGCATATTGACCGAAGACGTAGAGCACCTCAAGGCTCCAGGAGTTGGTCAGCTCGAATACATCTTCAAGACCAGAGTCGCCTGGTGCCCCAGGTGCCGCGAGCGCCCTTTGCGAGCTCACCTGGGGAGGAATGATGTTCAGCCGTCACTGCCGTCCACGCTCTCGATACTCTAGGCTCGGTTCGTGCCACATGCTCTGCGTCGTTTCCACCAGTCCCGGCAATCGCACTTTCTCACCTTCAGTTGTTATCGTCGTCAACCCTACTTCCACTGTCCACAAGCCTGCGACCTGTTCGTCGAGTGCCTGGAGAGTACCCGTCGGCGCCTCGACTGGCGAGTTTACGGATACGTCGTCATGCCCGAGCATGTACACTTGCTGGTCAGCGAATCGAAAAGCGGAACCCTCGCCGATGCCATGCGCGAGCTGAAATTATCGTTCAGCAAGCGATCGCACGGCTTCGGGCAGGGTTCATTCTGGCAGAAGCGTTATTATGACCGCAACGTTCGGGACGAGCGCGAGTTCCGCATCAAGCTGCGCTATATACATCGCAACCCGGTAAAGCGCGGATTGTGCGACCGTCCG